>JYMV01031378.1_pt1 | contig 21586 bp, 19 predicted proteins | sample 338911 | NCBI WGS metagenome assembly JYMV01 (sample SAMN03354496, study PRJNA234377) | hydrothermal vent metagenome | biome: Deep sea; feature: Hydrothermal plumes at the Eastern Lau Spreading Center, Western Pacific Ocean; material: Seawater | place: Tonga | collected 2009 | depth 2000 m m
GCCCGGAAAGAACTCATTTCCATCCCTGTCCTGGCGAACAACAGAGGAATAAAAGGATGAGATCGGTGAGACATCCTCTACCGGCGTATCAGTCCCGTTCGTGACCATCACACCTGCTTTCATGAAGGAGCGCCAAAGGTAGGCGCCACTCTCAGCACGCTCGGCACCCAGCCTCGCATAAACCCAAGGCGCATCGGAAGTCGCGTGTACGCCCTGCATGGACGCGATCACTCCGAGAGCAGCGAAGCGTTGCACGTCGTCGGGATGCACATGCTGCGCATGTTCAATCCTCCACCGCAGTTCCCTACCACTCCCTTCACTGAAGGTTCGTTCGTAGATATCGAGCACTTCTCGGTTCGCGCGGTCCCCAATAGCATGCGTGTTGAGCTGGAACCTATGTTTAGCAGCAATCTGAGCTGTTATCCCAATATCATCCGGCTCCTCGACCCAAAGGCCGGTACTGGTCGGCATGTCTTCGTAGGGCTCCAGGAGCCACGCCCCGTGTGACCCGAGAGCTCCGTCGATCTGGCGCTTGATCGACCGCACGGTCAAATGGTTCTCCCCATAGCCGATCATGCGATACGAGGGGAGTAGGGCATCCATATCCGCGTTGGATTCTGAGCGAACCATAACGTAGAGCCTCACCGGAAGGCGGCCCTCGTCGGCGAGTCGCTTAAAGCCGTCTATGGTCTCGAAGCTCGCGCCCGCATCGTGAAACGTGGTCACGCCCTTGGAGAGAGCCTCCTCACTAGCGAGTTCCACCTGACGTGAGAACTCGTCCCACTTCTCGGCCTCAGAGCGCTGAGCTTTTTCCTTCTCTACTACGCGATAGACGAGTCCGTCGGCGTTCTCCCTAAGCAGACCAGTAGCGGAGCCGGTGGCATCACGCACGATCGTGCCACCAGGCGGATCGGGTGTCTCATTGTTGATGCCCGCGAGGTCAAGTGCATAGGCGTTCGCAAATGCGGCATGCCCGCTGGCATGGCCCAGGACCACCGGATTGTTCTCGGACACGGCGCTGAGCGTCGTATGTAAGGGGACCCCCTCGACGGAACCGGGCGGAACCTCGTTCCATTTCTCTTGATGCCAGCCGCGTCCTTCAATCCATTGGTCGGGGGATGCACTTCGCACGGCGGCAGCGACCATCACCACAATCTCGTCCCAGCTCTCAACTTGGGTGAGATCAAGAATTGTCTTCGACCTCCCAAGGCTAGTGTAGTGCCCGTGACCCTCAATGAAGCCTGGAACCGCAAGTCGCCCGGCTAGGTCGATCGTGCTGGTCAATTCCCCGACCCATACCTCGATCTCCTCGTTGGTCCCGACACCTATGATCCGGTCTCCCCGAATCGCTATGGCCTGCGCCTCGGGCAATGCATCATCCACAGTGACTACCTTGCCATTGGTCAACACCACATCAGCCAACTGCGGAACGTCATTCGTTTCACAACCTGAGAACAAGGCTGATACAAGCACCAGAGCCATGGCGCGTGAAGTGTGGGTGATTCGTGGCAAGGGGTCCTCCAGCACTGTATGTCGATAGGGCAGGAAAGGTGGTCGGGGTACTCGTAGCGCGCTACTCTCTGACATGGACCGCCGACACTTTACCATGCTTGCGGCGACGGGGCTCACTGGCCTCCATCTCAGGCTACCTGCTTGGCTTAAACCTTTGCCCAGTCAGGTTCCCGAAGTCGATGGTCTCCGTCTCAATCAGCGGATGCGAAGCCTTGCGAGATTTGGTGCTAACGCAGCAGGTGGCATCGACCGCGTTGCGTTCGGGGACTCGAACATCGAGGCCCTGGATTGGGTAGCTGGACTGCTCGCGGAGGCTGGCTTTTCCCCTTCGATAGACTTTGCCGGTAACTTGATCGCCCGAAAACCAGGGTCTAGACCTGAGCTTCTTCCGATCATGCTCGGCTCCCACATCGATTCGGTTCCCGGCGGTGGCAACTACGATGGACAGGTGGGTTCGATGGGTGCTCTGGAAGTTGCTACATCACTCGCAGATGCGGCTTACACGACTCGGCATCCGCTTGAGATCTTGATTTTCTCAAACGAGGAAGGAGGGAAAACCGGTAGTCGTGCGCTAGCTGGAGAGGTGCAGGTGTTCGAGTTGGACATCGTAACCGCCTCAGGTTTCACGATTGCGGACGGTCTGCGGCGGCTTGGAGGGAACCCCGATCGCTTGGCTGAGGTGCGCCGAGCGGATGAGGAGGCAGAGGCTTTCTTGGAACTGCACATAGAACAGGGCGCGGTGCTAGATGCAGACGAAATCCACATCGGAGTCGTCGAGGGGATCGTAGGAATCATGCGCTGGAACGTCATTGTCGATGGCAAAACGAACCACGCCGGTACCACACCGATGGACCGGCGAGCCGATGCGATGGTAGGTGCGGCGCGGTTTGTTGACCTCGTCCATACGACAGCTCGCCGGATGCCAGGACAACAAGTTGCGACAGTGGGTAGGCTCGAGGCTGAACCAGGTGTACCTAACGTGATACCCGGCCGTGTAACGATGACGCTTGAGATCAGAGACCTCTCAATGGCCGGGATTGAGCGTGTCTACGACGAAATCAACCGTAACTTGGTCCGGGTCATGGACCAAACGGAGACCCGCTTCTCATTTCAGCGCTTTTATACGAGCAGGGCAGCTCCGACTGCTCCATGGATTCGGGAGATCATCGAAACTTCTGCGCGGGGCCTCGGCCTTTCCACCCGCCGTATGCCCTCAGGAGCCGGGCACGACGCTCAGAGCATTGCACTTTTTGCACCTGTTGGCATGATATTCGTTCCCTCCGTAGCCGGTGTCAGCCATGCGCCTGACGAGCATACCACACCTCAGGATATCATCAATGGCACGAACGTCCTCCTCCGAACGCTGCTAGAGTTGGACGAGCGATAAAAACCCCTTAGCCGCACCTAGAAATAGCCGGATCAGGTCTTAGCTCTTGGATCATTAACCCGCTGCAGGAGCACCAGCCCCACCAGGAACAGAACGCTGATCGCCATCACGGCGAGCCGTTGGTTCCCACCACTGGCCACGGCGACATAGCCAAACACCAGGGGGCCTATGACAGATGAAGACTTACCGCACAGCGCGTAGAAGCCGAACATTGCGGCTTCCTTACCCTGTGGGATCAGTGCGGCCATAAATGCACGGCTCGCTGCCTGAACAGATCCCAAGCCAAATCCCGCCACCATCGCAAGACCACCGAACCACAGCTTTGAGTCCGGAATGAAGTAGAGGCTAACAGCAACAAGAGTCCACATCACCAGTACACCACTCAAGACCTTCTTCGGACCCAGGTGGTCTGTAGGCTTCGCCAATGCGAAGGCCCCAATCAGTGCAGCGATCTGCAGCGCGATGAAAAGATAGACCCGCTCATTGTCAGTGTATCCAAAAGTCGTCGAGGCTACCGTGCTCGACATGTAAATTGCAGTGAGTACTCCGTCGATATAGAAGAAGAATGCAAGCAGGAAGCGTCTCAGGTCCTTCTCTTGCAGCACCTCACCCAGTATCCCCTTGAAGCTGGTCACACCCCACTTTGCGGCTTGGCCGACCGACATGTCGCTAGGCTGATCCCGAGGCAAGAAGAGGAACGATGGAATCGAGAATACGATGAAGAACATCGCTACCATGACCCACACCAGATCGATATTTGTCTCAATAAGAGGGACGGCGAGCAGGAGGCCCAATGCCGAGCCTGCGTAACCGACCCCAAACCCCAGCCCGGATACCCAACCCTGTTGATCCGGAGGAGCGATCTCGGGGAGGTAGGCATTATAGAATACCAGGCAGGCCTCGAAGCCTACATTCGCAAACACAAACACGGCGAAGCCCCAAGTCACTGCCCCGGGACCAACGGTCGTAAGTAGCGCGACTCCGGTGACGCACATGGCGACGAAAAAGGCCATGAATCGCTTGCGCATGCCTGCTCGATCCGCAATCGCCCCGAGCAAGGGCGAACTAATTGCAACAATCAGAGCAGAGAGAGAAACCGCCCGACCCCACCATAAGTCGCCGATGCTACCCACGTTCCCCACAACCGTATCGATGTAGTACACCTGGAAGACAACACTCACGATGACTGCCGGGTATACAGAATTAGCTAAATCGAAGAGTGCCCATGCTCCGACCTGCTTCCTGTTCATCGAGGGCTCCTTAGGACCGTAAGACCCATTCAGGTTAGTCTCACCAGTACAAATCCGTCCACAGCCAGAAGACGATTCGGTTGCGTCTACCCAAGCCCTGAGCGAATCTCAGCGACCAGGGTCGGTCGGCCTGATGGAATCCCCTCAAGACCGAATATTCAATGAACAGACTCGCAGGAAAGCGCGTCCTCATCACCGGTGCTTCAGCCGGAATCGGAGAAGCCTGCGCTCAAGCCTTCGCGGAACGCGGGGCTGATCTCCTCCTTTCCGCCAGGCGTGTGGCACGTGTCGAAGAACTCGCCGAACGCATCTCAGAGGAGCACGATGTCCACGTGCACACTGCCAGGCTCGACGTGACCGACTCGGGTGCAGTCGCCTCATACGTCGAAGAGATCGCTACTGCGAACCTTGTGCCAGACATCCTACTTAACAATGCCGGTAAAGCTGTCGGGCTTGATCTGTTGCATGAAGGATCGCTCGACGACTGGGAGGACATGATCGACACAAACATAAAGGGGCTACTTTATGTGTCTCGTGCAGTCCTCCCACACATGGTCGCTCGCAATTCCGGACATGTCATCAATATCGGCAGCATCGCAGGACGCTGGGTCTACCCCAAGGGCGCGGTATACAACGCGACCAAGTTTGCTGTCTGGGCCCTCAACGAGGGGATGAACATCGACCTCGTCGGAACGGCAATTCGTGTTTTGAGTGTGGATCCCGGCATGACTGAGACAGAGTTTAGCGAGGTACGCTTCCATGGTGACAAGGAGCGAGCGGATAAGGTCTACGAGGGGACTAAGCCACTCACAGGCGAAGACATCGCCGATGCGATCATCTATGTCGCAAACACACCAGAGCATGTCGACATCATCAACCTCGTCATGATGCCAACCCAGCAGCGTCACGCTTTCGTGCTCCATCGCGAGTGAGGGGCAACTCACCGTACGTCATTATCTTCACCCTCTGGCTGCTCGTCTTCTCCTCGGCGAGCCAGACCATGATTATCTCGCCGATCCTTCCTCAGATCGGCGATGACCTCGGAATCGCGGACGCTGCCCTAGGCACACTAGTGTCTGCATACTCTCTGATGGTAGGCATCTTCGCGATCCTCTCTGGTCCGGTATCGGATCGGATCGGACGCCGCCGGATTCTGCTGATCGGCTGTGGTACCATGACGGTCGCACTTATTCTACACACCCTCGTCTTTGATTACGCCACGTTCCTTGCTGTGCGGGTGTTCGCGGGCATGGCGGGTGGCATGTTGAGTGGGGCTGCTGTCTCCTACATCGGAGACTATTTCCCATATGAACGACGTGGATGGGCGACCGGATGGGTCATGAGCGGGTCCGCGTTCGGTCAAATCGTAGGTATCCCGATCGGAATTGTCTTAGCCGGCCGGTGGGGCTTCAGGGTTCCCTTCTACGTCTTCGCTGTGACGATGGCGGCCACTATCCTATTGCTCTTTTTCAAGGTTCCGCAGCCACCTGGAAAGCAATCACTCGAGCAGCTGACTGTTGGGAAGGCGGCAGCAGACTACGTGGCGATGCTGCGTCGCCCTGAAGTCGCTTGGGCGGCAGCCGCCTACTTCGTAATGTTCCTTGGAGTTTCGATCTTCATCGTCTACTTACCGACCTGGCTCGAGCGGGATCTCGGTATCTCTGGTAACCAGATAGCATTGATGTTCTTAGTAGGCGGGATCGCCAACGTCCTTACCGGACCTCAAGCTGGCAAATGGTCGGATCGGGTAGGCCGTAAGGGCATTATCCTCCTCGCGTGTATCGGCCTCTCCGCGCTTATGCTGCTCACCGTCCCCCTGGTAACCAATGTCGTAACAGCATGTGTCTTCTTTTTCCTAACGATGATGCTCGTGGCCATGAGGATCAGTCCCTTCTCTGCGCTGCTCACTTCATTGGTCAAAGATGACCGCCGCGGCTCGCTGATGAGCTTAGCAATCGCTCTGGGACAGATGGGCTTCGCGCTTGGCGGAGCAATCGCGGGTCCTCTCTTCTCCGGACTTGGGTATAGCTCAAACACTATCCTGGGAGCCGTTTTCGTGCTCGCGATGGGGCTCATTGTATGGTTCTTTATCCCTGAACCCGTCACCCAAACCAGTCTGGCTATAGTGGACTGAAGAACAACCCCTGTCGCCCTAGCTCGGCCTCCATATTTTTTTGTTCACTTCAAAATCAGGGTTCCTCGTCACCCAGGACACTTCGGTGAGTAGAGATTTTAACAAAGCAGTACGATTCCCATTCTTTGAGCGAGCCTCTCACCGCTCTCCCAGAGAGGAGTTGTAAACCGTGCCACTAGAATTCGAGAGCGGCATCGAAGGGATCCGGGTCCAGATCGATAAGCTGCTCGACCTCGCCGACCGCAGAGGCATCGACGTATCGAGCGAGGTAGAGGTTCTCCGAGAGAAGCTTCTTGAGATCAGTCGGCAAACATACGAGAACCTAGACGCTATGGAGCAAGTTCTCGTTGCAAGACATCCCCAGCGACCGTACACGCTCGACTACATCGATCGAATATGCACGGATTGGATTGAGTTACATGGTGATCGTGCATTCCGAGACGACCAAGCGATCGTGGGTGGGTGGGCACGCATACGTGGGCGCACCGTGATGGTGATCGGTCATCAGAAAGGCCGCAATATGAAGGAGAACTTAGACCGAAACTTCGGGATGCCTCACCCGGAAGGTTACCGCAAGGCACTCCGCCTACTAAAACAAGCAGAAAAATTTGGTCGACCTGTCGTTACACTCATCGACACCCCGGGTGCCTACCCAGGTATCGGTGCAGAGGAGCGGGGTCAGGGGGAAGCAATTGCCACGAACCTCAGGGAAATGGCACGACTCAAGACCCCTATCGTGAGCGTGATAATCGGTGAAGGTGGATCGGGCGGAGCCCTCGCCCTAGGTGTCACCGACCGTATCTTGATGCTTGAGCACTCGGTTTACTCAGTGATCTCACCTGAAGGCTGTTCGGCGATACTTTGGCGCTCTTCAGAACATCGCGAAGACGCGGCAACTGCTCTGCAGCTGACTGCCCGTCACGTACTCGATCACGGGGTGTGTGATGAGATCATCCCTGAGCCGGTGGGTGGCGCCCATTCGGACTGGGATAGTGCGGCAGCTCATCTGGAAGACGCACTGGATCGTGTCCTCTCTGAGCTTGTGGAACTTACAACTGACGAATTGCTCGAAAGTCGGTGGGCAAAGTACGAAGCGATCGGAACGTGGCGTGAGGCATGAAAGGCGACAGACTATGGACCGGGTTTGCAGAGATTTCCTTCAAGGGTAATCGAAAGGCCTATTACGCCTACGCTAACCTTGATCTACGTCCCGGGTTGCATGTAATCGTCGAAGCCGATCAGGGTAACGACCTGGGGAAAGTGACAGCTGTGGGAGTGATCGCGGAGAGGAAATGCTCCTCCTCGAACGGAGGTTGTGCAACCCCAACCCCCGAAAAGAAAGTTCTTCGGATCGCTCACAAGAACGACGTGAGCCGGAGTCAGACACTCCGGAAAGATGAAGACCGGGTGCGATTGGAAGCTCGCAAGTTGGTAACCAAGCACCAGCTAAACATGAAGGTAACCGACGCAGAGTGGCAATTCGATCGCAAGCGACTCATCGTCTACTTTACAGCTGAGAAACGCGTCGACTTCCGTCAGCTTGTGCGGGATCTGGCTAGTAAGTATAGAGCTCGCATCCAACTAAAGCAGATTGGTGTAAGGAATGAAGCTGCGCTATTGGGCGGTGTAGGGCGGTGTGGACGAGAACTGTGCTGTTCTACCTGGCTACCCGAGCTTAAGCCGGTCAGCCTTCAACTCGCTAAGAGCCAAGGTCTCGCGCTAAACCCCTCTCAAATCAGCGGATGCTGCGGGAGGCTGATGTGCTGCCTCATGTACGAGCACCGCACCTACGTAGAAGCGCGACGGCGATTCCCGCGTGAAGGCCGGAAGATCCGCACGGACCGGGGCCTAGAGCGTGTGGTAACCATTGATATCTGGAACGATACGGTTTCGCTCAAAGATGATGAAGGCATCCGTCGCACCCTAAAGCTTAAGCAACTAGAGGCAGAGGTCTCACAGTGAGCAAACCCAGGCGTCTCTTCATCTCGACGCCCATCTACTACGCTTCGGGTAAACCTCACATCGGCCACGCTTACGCGACCATCCTCGCTGACTTGTTGGCGCGCTTTGGTCGACAAACTGGAGCTGACGTCTTCTTCGTCACCGGCACCGACGAACACGGCCAAAAGATGCAGGAGGAGGCTGAGCATCGCGGAATGAAGCCGATTGAGCTCTGCGATACTATGGCTGCTGCCTTCCGGGCAACATGGGAGACTCTTGAGATTTCTCACAACCGGTTCATAAGGACCACAGAACCCGAGCACGTCGCGGTTGTAACTGCCTTTCTTCAGCGTCTCTGGGACCGTGGTGAAATCTATGACGGCGTATATGCTGGGTGGTACTGCGTATCTGATGAGCGTTACTGGACTGACAAGGACCTTGGACCGGAAAACACCTGCTCAATCTGCGGCCGCAAGGTTACGTATGTAGAAGAAAGAAATTACTTCTTCAAGATGAGCAACTACCAAGACGCCTTGGTCCGCCACATCGAAGACAATCCGGACTGGATCATACCGGAGATTAGACGAAACGAGGTCCTGGGCTTCTTGAGACAACCCCTTGCTGACCTCTCGATCTCACGACCAAGGTCCCGAGTCCCCTGGGGGATACCGCTACCTTTCGATGAGGACCACGTGGCCTACGTCTGGGTCGACGCCCTGATCAATTACCTCACAGCCTCAGGGGCGATTGATCCTGAGGCACCACCGGGGCAGCAAGGCTTTGAGGATGTGTCTGATTCTTGGTGGCCCTGCGATCTACACCTGATCGGCAAGGACATCCTTACGAACCACTCGGTTTACTGGCCAACGCTGCTGATGGGCGCTGGTCTCCCAATCCAACGCCAAATTCTCTCTCACGGATGGTGGGTTGTGGGAGATACAAAGATGTCCAAATCGCTAGGCAACGTAGTAGACCCGCTAGCGCTGCGAGAGGAGTTTGGAACTGATGCCGTCCGCTGGTATCTGCTTCGGGAAATGCCGACTGGTTCCGATGCCTCATTTACGCCAGAGCGATTCCTGGTACGCTACAACGAGCTCGCTAATGTGCTGGGCAATCTTGTCAGCCGTGCACTTTCGATGGTCTCAAAGTATCGTGAAGGGGTCGTGCCCCACACCCAAGGGGGTGGGCTTTCCAACGAGATCGACCAGGCATTGGCTACCAATTATGAGGCGATGGCTTGCTACCGTGTACATGAAGCGCTCGCAGCTAGTATGGACCTCGCCAGGGCCACCAATGTTTACGTAGAGAACCGTCAGCCTTGGACGCAGGCCAAAGAGCCAGCAGCAGCACAAGCACTGGACGAGACTTTGGCCACCTTGGTGCGGGTCCTATGCGTGCTTTGTGCTCTTCTGGAACCTGTTGCACCGGGAAAGATGGCTGAACTTGCACTACGGCTTGGTCTCGACAGTGTACCGTCACTGGAAGAAGCTCTGTCGGTCAACATAGCCGGCAACCGCGTAAAGGTAAGTGATCCGCTCTTCCCACGAATTGAGCCCTCTTGGGTCGAGGATTCGGGTTGACGCTCACTTCCACCCTTGTCTACTTTTTCCCGTCGTAAGTGAGGGTACCACCAGAGCGTAGAGCGATATACCGCATGATTAGAGATAGGTGGACGTTTCTAGTAGTCCGAGACGGACATAGCCCTGTTAAGCAATACTCCATGTCCTCGCGCCTCCTTCGTGTTGTAGTTGGAGGAGGGCTTATAACAGCTCTTATCCTAGTCGGATACGCCGTCACGGTCGGGATGGACGGGTATGCTCGGTTGCGATCGGCTCAACTGGACAGTCGTAACGCTGTCTTGCAAGACGAACTCAAGCAGTTCCGAACGCGCGTCAACCATTTTGAGTCGACCCTGAATCATATTGCTCAGAATGACGCCCGCTTCCGCAGCATCGCGGGACTAGAGTCCATCGACCCTGAAGTACTACAAGTCGGAGTAGGAGGGCCAGGGCTAGGAAGACCAGAGACCCATCGCCTCTGGGCGATTGACCCAACCACTTCGAAGAACCTCTTCGAAGTGTCATACGATCTAAACCAACTCGAACGCCGTGTGCGCTTGCTGTCCACAAGCTTGGTGGAGGCCACGGATTCCCTCCTTGCACACCGGGACTTGTTGGAATCAACTCCTTCCATTTTACCGACTCCAGGATGGCTGAGCAGCAGCTACTCGGAATCACGGATGCACCCTATCCACAACCGCCCACTTCCGCATCCTGGAGTGGACATCTCTGCTCCAAAGGGGACATCCATCTATGCAGCAGCCAAGGGCAGGGTTGTTAAGTCAAGCTGGATCGTTGGATACGGATTAACGATCGAAATCGATCACGGCTTCGGGTACCTGACACTCTACGGCCACGCCTCAGAGCTCGTGGCTAGCCAGGGTCAAGAGGTGAAGCGCGGAGATGTAATAGCTAGAGTCGGTAGTACTGGCATAGCAACTTCCTCGCATCTGCACTATGAGGTCCGTGTTCAGGGTGTGGCTCAGAACCCGGCTAACTTTATCCTACCTGAGTACGTGCGGTATTGACGATCCATGGGAATAAAGACCTAGAGGAGCATTTTGTTAGCCTTCCGTTTCTCCCAGAGAGACTGACCCAATTACAATCCGAGGCCCACACAGTATGCTTCTAGGAAGTAAGTCGGCTGATATGGCAAGATCATCTCACTGGAACCTTGATGCTATTTTTCAACGGATATACCTTCGATCTCTTCTGTTCCTAAACAAGACGCTTGGAGTTCACATATGAGGTGTAGGTTCCTCCTGTTCAGCTTGAGTTTGCTGATAGCAGCCTCCGCATGCGGACCGGCTGAAATCGTGGTGACCATGGAGATCGATGTAGCCAATCCGGACGGGGAAGGAATGGTGACGCGACCTCTTTCAGATATCGAGATACAGATCCTGCCCTACGATAGGGATGCCGTCTTCGATTCGATGGCCAGCGCGTTCAGCACACCAGAGCCTCCAATTCCGGAAGAACTCATCGCCGAGAGAGCGCGGGTCCAGGAAGCCCAACAGGAATGGACAAATTACCAGGACCGCTGGAATTTGATCCGCGATACACTCCAGAAATTGAGTACAGCTCTAGAACAGTACAACCGAGGGGAATCTACCTATGTTGTGCTATTTAGAGAGTGGAACGATTTCGACGGGGAACTTGGTGATGTGGAACGTCAGATGAATCGGTCGTTCGACAACTTTACCAGCCTACAGGAGGGCACAATAGAAGCCTCGAACTCCACTCGGATGCTGCGGGAAAATTGGGGTGATGAAGCCTTCGTTGGAGCCGGTGAAGTTTTTTTGGCAAAGCTTCGGGCTTCTGGTCTTGATGCAGTAGCCGACACAACGGATGCTTCCGGAATCGCCAGGCAGAACCTAAGGGTTAAGCCTGGCGAGTACTGGGTCCATGCACGTTACGAACTCACTTATACTGAACTCTACTGGAACATTCCTATCGAGGTTACGCGTGGAGCACCGGTCCAGGTGTCTCTCTCCCGTGCTAACGCCGAGGAGCGAACGAAGTTGTAAGGGCCCACTGGGCGCTGCACCCGCATACTTCTATTGAGCCGCCCAGGCACGAACAAGTGCCTGGGCGGCTTCCTTTTATGAGTCTCACACGCGATTGTGTTGCCCCATGACCCGCATCAGTGCCGCAAACCCCAACTTTCAGGTCGATGCGGACTCTATCGGTTGGATCACGTTTGATGATCCCGAGCGTAAGCTCAATGTGCTTTCTGAGCCAGTTATGCGTGACCTCGCTGAAGCACTGGATCAGGCACATACCGCAGAACGTGAAGGTCTTATCCAGGCTTTGGTGATCCAGAGCAGTAAACCAAGTTCGTTCATCGCCGGAGCAGACGTGGATGAGATCACCAACCTTGAGGATCCGTCAGAGGCGGAGCAGAAAATTCAACTCGGTCAAGCAATCTACGGGGAGCTGGTAAAGCTGTCGGTTCCCACCGTCGCTGCAATCCACGGGATCTGTCTTGGAGGGGGCACCGAAATTGCGCTGGCGTGCCAGTACCGTGTCCTCTCAGACTCAAAAATCACGAAAGTAGGACTACCAGAGGTCAAGCTTGGGATCTTGCCCGCATTAGGTGGTACGACCCGCTTGCCGCGGCTGGTCGGCCTCCAAGCATCACTCGAACTTTTGATCACTGGAAAACAGATCGACTCGCGGAAGGCCCAACGGATCGGCTTCGCCCAAGAGGTTTTCCCTGAAGCCCTGTTTGAAAGAATGGTCCGGGATTTCGCTCTTCACGCTCCCGCACTTCAACTGGGAGCGTTACGACGAAAAAAGAATTTCCTGAACCGAGTGCTGGAGGACACCCTGCTCGGTCGCAAAATCGTGCTCAGGATGGCTAGAAAGCGGGTCATTGCCCAGACCAGCGGTAATTTCCCCGCTCCACTCCGAATTCTCGACATCCTCGACCAGCACCTGGGCGGAAGCATCGAAGCCAGCCTCGCAGCCGAAGCGCGCCTGGGCGCTGAACTCATAGTCTCTTCGGTAAGCAAGAACCTCCTACATGTTTTCCATATGAGAGAGGCTGCTCGAAAGGGCACCGGTACAGATTATGAAAATGCTTCTGCCAGCAAGATTCAGGTTTTGGGTGTGCTCGGAGCGGGTATCATGGGTGGGGGTATCAGCCAACTCGCCGCGTACAACGGTGTGCGTGTGTACATGAAAGATATCCACCACAAAGCCGTCACCAGCGGATTTCAGCACGCCCGAGCTTTATTTGACAAGGCCGCCCAGCGCAAGAAGCTATCCAGGAGGCAAGCCGACCAGCGGATGGAGTTGATCTCCGGTGGACTCGAATATCACGGAATTTCGAGTGCCAACTTGATCGTCGAGGCGGTCGCAGAACGGATTGATGTCAAGAAATTAGTCCTCCGGAAAGCTGAAGAATTCGTGGGTGACGATTGCGTAATCGCTACGAACACCTCTTCGCTATCAGTGGACAAGTTGGCCGAAGATCTCAATCGTCCCGACCGCTTCTGCGGCATGCATTTCTTCAATCCGGTCCACCGAATGCCTCTGGTCGAGATCGTGCGGGGCAAGGATTCGAACGAAGGAGCTATCGCAACGGTCTACGCCTTTGCGTTGCGACTAGGCAAGGTGCCAGTCGTCGTGGGCAATGGCCCTGGCTTTCTTGTCAATCGTGTTCTGGGGCCCTACCTAAACGAGGCAGGATTCCTACTCGAGGATGGCGCTAGTATCCAGCAAATTGACATGGCTGCTAGAGAATTCGGCATGCCGGTAGGGCCACTGAGACTCATTGACGAAATTGGATTCGATATCTCTTCCCACGCCGGTGCGTCACTACATAAAGCTTTCGGAGAGCGGCTCCATCCATCCCGCGCTCTTGTGGCACTAGCGAAAACAGACCGACTGGGCAAGAAGGGTGGCCAAGGCTTCTATCAATATGAGAAGGGTCAAGCAAAAGAGCCTGACGAATCCATCTATGGCGAACTGCGCATAGCGGTGCCAACGCAACGTCGGACGTTTCGGGACCGAGACATCCGGGCACGCCTAATACTCCAGATGATCAACGAGGCTGCCCGTGCTCTTGAAGACGGTATCGTACAAAGCGCGGATCAACTCGACCTCGCCTTGATCATGGGCACCGGGTTTCCACCATTCCGGGGCGGCCTGCTCAGGTTCGCTGACACTCTACATCCGCGTGGCGTTCTCTATCGTATCCGGAAGCTGGAAGAAGTGCACGGTGCCCGGTTCACACCTGCACCCTTCCTGATTGACCTTGCCGACCGCGACCTAACATTTTACGAGGCATTCGGAACATGATCGCAGGAATAGTTCCATGTGCTGGCTCATCCAAACGAATGGGTCAACCTAAGGCGCTGATGGAGGTTGGTGGAAAGACATTCGTCCAGGCAGTTGTCGATACACTCGTGGGCGGTGGGTGCACCCCCGTCGTAGTGGTCGTCCCAGAGGACCCCGACATCGAAAGCGCAGCCCGCAGTACCGGTGCCCAGGTTGTGGTCAACCAAGATCCCGGTGAGGGCCCGATCACATCATTTAGGCTCGCACTTTCCCAGCTGGCTTCAGCACTTGACGGGGTAATTTATCTGCCTGTGGACCATCCACTGGTTCAAACTGACACCATTCGTCAGTTACTGCGGGTGGCAACAGCATCCTCAGCGTCAGTAGTAATTCCCATTCATCTAGGAAATCGAGGTCACCCGAGCTTTTTCCGGGCTAACCTTTTCACCGAACTGAACGACCCTGAACTTGAAGGTGGAGCACGGACCGTTGTGCACCGCCATCTTACTGATGCCGCTCTGATTCCTGTAGATGATCCCGGAGTTGTAGCCGACATCGACACACCTGAGTCGTATGAAGTTGCACTGCAGAAGGTCAGTGAATTGCTATGACGTCCCTTCACCCAGCAGACGCAGTACGACTCCTGGTAGAGATCCCAGAAGGAGGAGGGAGTGCTGTTGTCTCGACCGTTGTTGGCGACAACCGGTTCACCGGAAACCGCATCGCTTGGGTTGTTATGGAGAAGGGGGAACCAGAGTCACGGGGCTCACTTGGTCTCCCACAAGCAGATGAAGCGGTGATGGAATTGATGAGGGATGCATTGGAGAATCCCCGTGCCTCGGATGGCCTTCACGAGCTGACCATCGCCGATCATCCGTTCGAGGTCTATATAGAGATCCGCCGACCCGTCCAGGAACTTGTCGTCGTAGGCGCTGGACATATCGCCCAACCTCTCGCCCACTTAGGTGCTCTGCTGGGTTTCCGGGTCAACGTGATCGACGACCGTCCAGAATTCGCCACACGGGAGCGTTTCCCGAGTGCCGAGAAGGTAATCCGCGCTGATTTTTCGGATCCATTCCGAGAGGTACCGCTTCATGCACGCTCTCATGTGTTGCTGGTGACCCGTGGTCACAAGTACGACTACGCGTGCCTTATCATAGCACTACAAATGGACCCACCGCCTGCTTACATCGGTATGATTGGGAGCCGGCGAAGAGTACGCGCAACCTATGTTCAACTGCTCGAGGAGGGCATAGACCGTGTGCTGCTGGACCGTATTCACGCTCCCGTAGGTTTAGATATCGGCGCCGAGACACCTGAGGAAATAGCGGTCGCGGTAGTAGCAGAGCTCATCATGGTGAAACGCGGCGGCACGGGTGCTTCCCTAAGGGGTGTTGAGCGCGTCATGGAAAGATTCTTCAAGGAAGACAAATGACCCACGACGATGGTCGTTCTCTGACCCAAGCCCTCCACGCCGCTCGAGAGGCCGGGCGCTGTTGTGCGCTGGCGACTATTATAGCTACAAAGGGCTCGACTCCTCGCAAGGTCGGAGCTCGGATGATCGTGGACCCCGATACCGGCCTCGTAGGCACTGTCGGGGGTGGCTGCGGAGAGGCAGAAGTCATAGAAGCAGCCTACCGAGTAATCGAGACCGGCAGGGCTCAGCGGGTAAACGTAGATCTGACAGACGACCTTGTATCGTGGAGCCCAGCCGTGTGTGGTGGCGTGATGGATGTTTTCGTTGAACCCGTATCCCCAGAAGCTTCTTGACCGATAGCTCTCACGTCCGCATCCACTACCGCAGGCCGCCAGACAGGGAACAGGTATTTCACCAAATAGTCGTGCTAGAGCGTAAGGAGGTAATTGTAACGCTCGCGGAGTCAATCGACCTTGATGTTCCTATGATTATCGAAGGGCAGATCGCCCTAGAACCCGGTTCCTCAGTAGTTTGGTTCACTTTCCCCGGAGCTTGGCACGATATCGGCAGCTTCCACCGTAAGGATAGCTCGTTCACCGGCTTCTATGCCAACGTGATCACCCCGCCTAGAATCGAAGGCCATATTTGGCACACGACAGACTTGTACCTGGATGTGTGGGTGACCCCGAACGGCACTGCCAAACTTCTGGATGAGGATGAATTCGAGGAAGCAGTAGCTCACGGACTACTCGACCACGACACTGCTATCCGAGCCCGCGAAGAGGCAAACAACCTACTGGAGGAAGCCAGGGGCGGTCCTTGGCCTCCCCCGATTGTAAGGGAGTGGACCCTGGCCCAGGCTCGAGCAAGTGCCATCGCCCGAAGTGTCGTCTAGTCTGTCCGGTAAGCCGCACAGAGTCGAGTGATATCTACATGCAGCTGTTGCAGAACGGTGGGCTCTTCACGCAAGCAATCGATTAGCCGAGGGTGCTGCTCTATTAGCTCGGTCAAAATTTCCACGTCCTCGTGATGGTACAAACCGTTGTCGACAAACAGTAGGCGGACCTTCGTCTTTTTCTTGCTCATGAGGCCCTCCTGACGAACCTTGGTATTTCCGGCAATGTAGCTAAGAGGATCAACACCATTATGATCGCCGAGATAACGCAGTATTGACACCACGCCTCAATGACGAATGCCTCCAAATACGTCAGGTAACCTGAAAACGTGACGCCTCCCAGGGATCCACTGAACAAGAAGGCACCGATAACAGAAGACTCGCGGTGGATAGGTTGCACCCCTAGACAGGCTAGACCAAGCAGGATCAGGTAGCCTACGACGCCGATGGCCGATACTGGTATCGGCCCGACTTTAGCGTAGACACTCGACTGAACAGTCCCGCAGTCGCCCACACCACAAACGATCGGGCCAGTCAATCCGACATTATGCGCCATGAGATAAAGCGCGACAAAGAATCCGCCCATAGCCAAGACCGCAATCACCATGCGGTTCCCGGGAGGAGGAGTATGCAGGTCGGCAGCGTCTTCGCGCACCCCAGGTCTCCTGGTCTCTAGGTCAGTCGCGAGCCGCCCCTACATCTTCCAGGACGGACTCGATCGCCTCTTCTATCGACTGGAAGTCCACGCCGATTACAGGCCTCAGTTGGCCCTGTGCCTCAATTAAGACCGTTGGAGTACCGCTAATCCCCAACTCAGCCCCGAGCCTCATATTCGCAGTTACAACATCAGCATACTTGTCACTCTTCAGACATCCCTCGAACGCATCTTGATCAAACCCTAATGCTTCCCCATAACCGAGAAAGGCACCGACCGCGCTCTGCCGACCAGACCAACTCGACTGGTTTCGGAAAAGCTGCTGATGATACTCCCAGTACTGGCCTTCATCCCCCGCACAACGCGCAGCACGGGCCGCGAGGAAGGCATGGGCGTGAATCGCTATGAGTGGAAAGTCATAAAAGACAAATTGGGCACGTCCGGTCTGCACGAACATAAGATCAAGCTGGGGTTTCACCGAGAGAGCGAAACCGCCACAACCTGGACACTGATAGTCCCCAAACTCAATGATCGTGACAGCGGCAGCTGTGTCTCCTGAACTAACACCCTGCGCGAGCTCGGCAAGCACCTGCATGTCATCGAGACCTTCAACTTCGATCGGGTCGGACACTGCAGTCCCTAGAACATTCCCTCCGACAACCCAGCTGATTGCACCGACTCCGAGCACCGCGATCGTGCCAAGGATCAAGTAAAATCTTGTCATGTCGGAGCCACCCTTATCTCGCGACCTCCTTCTCTCTTCACCTCTGGACACGTTTGACTCCCGCGCTAATCACCTGCCTCGAAGCAGGCGTAGGGTAGTAAATAAGATTCGATCCATGGCAGGATCGAATCTTAGAGAAGCTACGACCCTCAAGATGCTCCCGGGCGAAGAGCTGATCAAGCGAAGTTCGATCTGCCCTGATCAGTCAGGCTAAGAGGTATGAGACAATTTTATCCGTCGCAGTCAGATTTACCACGACCTGATCTGCTCCAGCTTCAGCCAGTTGCGATACGGTAAAGCTCCCAGTCGCCACAGCCAGTGTGCGTGCACCAACCTTGAGCCCACAAAGAACATCTCGAGGGGTATCTCCGATCACCACGGTGTGTTCCGGCTGAAGCGAAGGGTTCCACATGTCGCGAGCACGCTCCAACGCAATTCTGGAAAGCTGCTCCCTTTCCTCGTGGTCCGAACCGTAGCTTCCTAACGCAAAGTGCTCCGTGAGGCCGGCGGAACCGAGCTTCAGCTCTGCTCCGCGAGCGATATTGCCGGTTAAAAGGCCCACACCGATATCGTCGATTCCTCCGAGGGTATTCAAGAGCTCGGATACTCCAGGCAGCACCTGCATGGGGCATCGGATAAGCTGATGTTCTAGTCGTTCAGCGTAGTAATGCCAGAGCAAAGGAAAGCGTTCCTCGATTAGGTCAACCTCATACCCAATTCCCGATAAGAGCTCTCGGGCGATCTGGGGGTCTGTCTTACCGCCGAAGCTTACTCCCTCAATATCACCCACAGTCCCGAACGTATCGATCATCGCAGTGCGGAACGCGTCCTTCGCAGGTCCCCCGGTCATCAAAGTCCCGTCGATATCGAAAAAAGCAACTCGCCGCATCTAAGTGCTAAGCCACTCCCGCCAATAATGTAGGGTCGAGGTTCCCACCACTTATTATGACCGCCACACGTGCGTCCGCTACGTCGACCACTTTCGATAAAAGGGCAGCGGTTGCTGCCGCACCTGAAAACTCCACGATGAGCTTCTGTTTACCGACTAAAAGTGCGGTGGCCTCCCGGATTGCTTCATCCGAAACGGTCACAACGTCATCTATGAGGTTGTAAGCATGCTCATAGGTGAGTTCTCCCACCATGACCGGTGCTAGGCCGTCCGCGATCGTATCGATCTTATCGATAACCACAGGCCTCTCCTCATCGAGCGCCTTGCGCATCGATGCTGCTCCAACGGGCTCAACACCAATCACCTTAGCAGCTGGCAAGAGTCGCTTGACCGACGCAGCTACACCGCTCGCGAGTCCACCACCGCCGATCGGAGCCAACACCAAATCAACGTCTGGCCATTCTCTAGCAATCTCCAAACCAACTGTGCCTTGTCCGGCAATGATGTGGCGGTGATCGAAAGGTGGGACAATCACGAGGCCCTCTTCTTCAGCGACCTCTTCCGCCTTGGCCCGTCTCTCTAAAGATGTTGTGCCTTCGTAGATCACCTCAGCACCAAGGCCCTCAGCACCATCACGTTTCACCTTTGGAGCTGTGGTGGGCATCACCACAACGACCCGAACACCCCGCAACTTTCCTGACAACGCAACAGCCTGAGCGTGGTTTCCGGACGAATACGTGATGATCCCAGAAGCAACTTGCTCATCGGAAAGTTGAGAAACGAAGTTGTATGCCCCACGTATCTTGAAAGAACCTGCACGCTGCAAACTCTCGCACTTGAGCCGAACGTTAGCTCCAGCCATCTCGGAAACCGCATCAGCCGGCAACAGCGGAGTGGGTACCGCGATACCAGCCAGCCGACGTGCCGCGGACTCCACCTCCGTCAACCCTACCAAACCTTCACCCTGTAGGATGTCGCTCAAGCCTCTACTCCGTCGCTCTTCGAAACGACTGAGTCTTCATCGTTAAGGTCCTCCGTACCCTCACCGTTCACGTCATCAACAACAACACGGGCGACATCCACAACTGCATCACCCTTATCAAGATTGACGAGCTTCACTCCCTGGGTGGCCCGTCCGATTACTGAGATCTCTGATACCCGCTGGCGATTCACGACCCCTTGGCGAGTGATCATCATCAACTGCTCTTCCTCCGAAACCGCCTTGACGGCTACGACTAGGCCGTTCTTGTCCGTCGTCTTGAGGTTGATAACCCCCTTCCCACCTCGCTTTTGTAGCCGGTATGATTCGACTTTCGACCGCTTTCCCATCCCCTTCTCTGACACTACAAGCAGGGTTGAATCTGGTCGAACCACAACCATTCCGATAACAACATCATTCTTACGGAGATTCAAACCCCGCACACCGGAAGTAGCCCGCCCCATCTGGCGGGCATCCCCTTCGTTGAACCGGATTGCCTGCCCATTCCTACTCGCAAGAATGATTTCATCTTCTCCAGAAGTGATCTGAACATCAATGAGTTCGTCACCCTCTCGGATGTTGATAGCATTAAGGCCTACTGAACGCACGTTACCGTAGGCGGAGAGTGCGCTCTTCTTGATCACACCGAGCCTGGTGCAGAACAGGAGATTCTTGTCTTCAGAGAATTCACGAACAGGCACCACAGATGCGATTTCCTCTTCATCTGAGAGGTTCAGTAGGTTAATGATCGGTCTTCCACGCGCAGTCCGTCCCCCGACAGGGATTTCCCACACCTTGATCCAATAGCACTGTCCTCCTCGCGTGAAGATCATCAGGTAGTCGTGCGTCGAGGCGACAAACAGGTGCTCGACCCAATCTTCATCTTTGGTGCCCATGCCACGCAGACCCCGTCCACCTCGGCGCTGTGCTCGGTAGGTATCAAGGGAAAGTCGCTTTACATATCCCTGACGAGACACCGTGATCACCATGTCCTCTTCAACTATCAGGTCCTCCACATCGAAGGATCCGACCGCTGCAGTTATCTCGGTGCGTCGGTCGTTGCCATGCTTCTCTGACACGGCTAACAGTTCCTCCTTGAGGATGCCCATCCTACGATCTTCCGATCCGAGGATACCGCGAAGATCCTCAACCACCGTGCGCACATCCGCGAGTTCCACTTCAAGTTTTTCGACCTCAAGACCCGTAAGGCGAGCAAGACGCATATCGAGGATAGCCCTGGCCTGTAACTCGGAGAGATCGAACAACTCGCACAATTGAGTAGACGCAATCTTCGAGTCCTTCGAGCCGCGGATAACCTTGATGACCTCATCGATATTGTCGACCGCGACCTTAAGCCCCTCAAGAAGGTGCTCGCGTGAGAGAGCTCGATGGAGATCAAATTCGCTCCGACGGACGATGACCTCATGCCGGTGATCCACGAAGTGCATAAGCATCTCACGGAGCTGCATCACCTTGGGCTGTCCATTGACAAGCGCCAACAGGATCGTGCCAAAAGTCGATTGCATCTGCGTGTGCTTGTATAACCTGTTCAGCACGATATGCGGCACGGCGGCACGCTTGAGTTCAATAACAACCCGCATCCCCTCACGGTCCGACTCATCACGTAAATCCCTGATATCCGGAAGCTTCTTATCACGAACGAGTTGAGCAATCTGCTCGATCAACCTCGACTTGTTGACCATAAAGGGAATCTCGGTCACCACGATCCGCTCCTGATCGTCGCCTATGGTCTCGATCTCAGCTCGAGCCCTCATGACGATGCGTCCACGTCCAGTCCTGTACGCGTCACGAATTCCTTCTTGTCCCAAAACAAAACCACCGGTCGGAAAATCCGGTCCGGGAACGATCGCCTCCAGCTGCTCCTGGGGCATATCAGGATCATCAATGAGCGCGATTACCGCATCGACAACTTCTGTCAGGTTGTGAGGTGGAATGTTCG
>JYMV01035053.1_pt1 | contig 21586 bp, 18 predicted proteins | sample 338911 | NCBI WGS metagenome assembly JYMV01 (sample SAMN03354496, study PRJNA234377) | hydrothermal vent metagenome | biome: Deep sea; feature: Hydrothermal plumes at the Eastern Lau Spreading Center, Western Pacific Ocean; material: Seawater | place: Tonga | collected 2009 | depth 2000 m m
GGTTACCATGTCGAACGCCTTGCTGAGGCTGGCTTGGTAGCGTTCGGGTTCACTAATGCACCGGCATCGATCGCACCGCACGGCGGCCATAAAGCCGTCATCGGCACCAATCCACTGGCCTTTGCAGTGCCTGGCCCAGATGGGCCGGCATTCGTGATTGACCAGAGTGCCAGTGTTGTCGCACGCAGCGAGGTCATGACTCGGGCACGCGAGGGGCGTGCGCTACCGTTAGGATGGGCCTTGGATGAAGCCGGAGAACCGACCACCGACGCAGAGCAGGCGATGCGAGGAACAATGGTGCCTAGTGGGGGTTATAAGGGCTTTTCTGCCGGATTACTGGTCGAGGTGATGGCCGCTGCACTGAGCGGGGCAATGCTGGGTCGCCACGCCAGCGCATTCTCTGGCACCGTGGGGGGCCCACCCCGGACGGGACAGTGTTTTGTTGCGCTTTCACCGGTGCCATTTTCTGATGGAATGTTTGATCAGCGTATCCATGATTTGGTGCTTGCTATCACCGAGCAGGAGGTTGCGCGTCTACCAGGGGCACGCCGCCGCAAACATCGGCAACAAGCTGAAAAGTCAGGCGTAAAAATTGACAGTGCGCTTGTTGATCGAGTGCGCGCGATAACGGGCAGTTCATAGCTGCCGTGATCCGCTGTATTCGGTAATTTAGGTAATAACCATCGGAGCAAGACGATGAGGGTTGGGTTTATTGGCTTGGGCAATGTTGGAGGCAAACTGGCAGGAAGTCTTTTGCGAAATGGCTTTGAACTCACGGTTCGTGATCTTGATGTTGGCGTGGCACAACCACTTCTTTCGCTAGGGGCGAAGTGGGCGGACTCGCCGGCGGCTGTTGCCGGCGAAAGCGATATGGTCATTACCTGTTTGCCCAGCCCTGCCATCAGCGCGGGGGTGATGGAGGCTACGGATGGTGTATTGGCGGGGCTGTCCGCAGGGAAAATCTGGCTCGAAATGAGTACTACCGATGAGAGCGAAGTGCGTCGTTTGGGGGATAAGGTCAGGGCATTGAGCGGGGCCCCGATGGATTGTCCCGTATCCGGGGGATGTCACCGCGCGGCGACGGGCAATATTTCTATCTTCGCCGGAGGTGAACGCGAAACATTTGAGCGGGCATTACCCGTTTTGACTGCGATGGGAAGGCAGATACTGCATACGGGATCCCTGGGTTCTGCATCGGTTCTCAAGGTCGTGACTAACTATTTGGCGTCTGTCCATCTGGTTGCATTGGGTGAAGCCATGATGACCGCAAAGAAATCAGGGCTGGATCTTGCGACCACCTATGAGGGGATTCGTATTTCTTCGGGTAATTCGTTTGTTCATGAGACGGAAAGTCAGGTCATTCTGAACGGTAGCCGCAATATTAATTTCACGATGGATCTGGTTGTCAAAGACATGGGGCTTTTTCAGGATTTAGCGGATCGGTCCGCAATACCACTAGAGCTTTCACCCCGAGTACTACAATTGTTTAGGCAGGCGAAGTCGCGCCTGGGAGAGAGGGCTTGGTCACCGAACATTGTTGTGGCCTTGGAAGAGGCCTGTGGGGAAAGGCTGCGGGCACCGGGGTTTCCTTCTGAGATCGTTGATAACGAACCTGAAAGTATGGGTTGTGAAGTACGGGTGGGCGGTTCAGTTCGGTGAGTGAGGTTTTTTCTGACAGCGGCGTGGGATAGGATGTGGCGTGCGTTGATCAATGACTGATTTAAACGTACCAGGCCAACCGGCACTGGGCGAATTGGTGAGTCAGAGATGGTTGCCGCTTGCCGGAGTTTGGTGTTTGTATGCCGCTTTTGGCCTGAACATCGCGAGTCTTGCCCCACTAGTCAGTGTCATTGAATCCGACTTAAGTATCCGTCACGCGCAGATGGGTACGATTCTTGGTGCCTGGCAGTTGGTTTATATAGGAGCGGCTATTCCGTGCGGCATTCTGCTTGACCGAATCGGCGGACGTAGTGCCCTGGTTTTGGGTGGTATTTTGATGGCGGCTTCCGCCATGGCTCGTAGTTATGCCGACGATTATTGGGAATTTGTTGTCGCTGTGGGTCTGTTTGGGTTGGGCGGACCGATTATTTCAGTCGGTGCGCCGAAGATCGTCAGTGCATGGTTTCGCGGTCGCGAGCGCGGCCTAGCAATGGGCATTTATATCACGGGCCCGGGCATCGGCATGATTGTGTGTTTGACTTTGACCAATGCGGTGTTGATGCCATGGGCTGATCAAGACTGGCGCCTAGTGCTCCGTGTTTGGGGCTCGATAACATTGCTGGCTACAGTGCTCTGGTTTGCGTTGATCACTGTGGCAGGCAGGGCACCTGTTCAAGTCACCAAACAACGTGTTCGCGGGGCAGGTGTAGTGGAGTTGTTGGCACAGCCTGGTGTGCGTCTATTGATGATGATGGGCATCGGGGTCCTGATGATTACGCACGGATTAGGTAACTGGTTGCCGGAGTTATTGCGAGCCGAGGGAATGACACCGGATCAGGCAGGTTACTTCGCGGCGATTCCTGTGTCTCTGGGGATCCTCGGGGCCTTGGTGATCCCGCGTTTGGCAACTCCGCAATCTCGTTATCATGTATTACGTGGGCTTTTTCTCTCTATTACAGTCGGCTGTGTGTGTTATGCGACCGTGGGTCCGGGCATTGGGTTGTTCTCGGGCTTGATTCTCCATGGAATTGCCAGTTCTTCCATGATGACGGTTCTGATTCTTACCATGGTTGAATTGCCGGGTGTCGGTGAGCACCGGGCTGGAACAGCCACTGGGCTTTTTTTCTCAGCTGCCGAGATCGGTGGCGTCGCCGGCCCGGTAGTGCTCGGGATACTGTATGACGTCACGGCGGGTTTTGGTGCCGGCCTTGGACTGTTTGCTGGAGTCGGCTGTGCCCTTTTCCTATCGGTCGCTCTGCTAAGTCACCGAGTTAAGCAATCCCCCTAATTCGTCTACTGGAGATTAATCCCGATGAGCCCCAAACCCATTGAATACGATGACGCCTCAAGCGACGTGCGCGCAATCTTTGATGAAATCAAACAGGCGCGAGAGGTTAACGATGTGAACAATTTCTGGAAATATCTGGCCAATGATCCAGTCACGCTGCGCAGAACTTGGACCAGTTTGAAAGAGATCATGGGCCCAGGTGCGTTGGATTCTTTAACCAAAGAGTTGATTTACATTGCAGTGAGTGCGACCAACAACTGTGCTTACTGTATTCGCTCACACACTGCATCGGCGAGTTCAAAAGGTATGACAGATGCGATGTTCGGGGAATTAATGGCGGTGGTGGGAATGGCGAATGAAACAAATAAGCTCGTTCATGGTTATCAGATTCCAATTGATTCGGTATAGCGAGCTATATTGCGCCGGCACAAAATGGCGTCATGTGGCGCTCCCTAGGGGAATCGAACCCCTGTTTCCGGCGTGAGAGGCCAGCGTCCTAACCGCTAGACGAAGGGAGCAAGAGATTAAGTGACAGCTTCTCGTGATGCTAGCATAGCCGTTTGGTTGCAATATGGTCTTTTCAGCCTAATGGGTCATCATTCGGGTTATACGGTCTGTCGGTCGGGTGAGGTACTGCGTTGACAAATAGTCGCCACCGAGTCCTGTCTGAGCCGCGCGTGATTGAAGCGCGTCAGCATGGTTTATCGCCTTCCGATGTTAATCCAGGGGCGCTCAAAATTGTCCACGCCATTCAGGCGGCGGGCTTTTCAGCAGAGTTGGTAGGTGGTTGCGTGCGAGACCTCTTGTTAGGGCACCGTCCTAAGGATTTTGACGTCGTCACTGAGGCAGAGCCAGACACTATTCAAAACTTGTTTCGCCGCGCACGTTTAATTGGTCGTCGCTTTCGCTTGGCCCATGTTCGGGTCGGTCGCGAGGTTGTGGAAGTGTCTACTTATCGTGCGTTGCCGAATGTCGGTGACGATGGTTATGAGGTGAGTGAAGGGGATGGCCGAATCTTGCGGGATAATGTGTTTGGGGATCGTGACAGTGATGCGCGGCGCCGAGACTTTTCTGTTAATGCGCTTTATTACGATCCAGTCGAAGGCGTATTGTTGGATTACGTTGGTGGGTTTGAGGACTTGAACGCAGGCATCTTGCGAATGATCGGCAAACCAGCACGCCGATTCCAGGAAGATCCTGTTCGATTATTGCGTGCAGTGCGATTTGCTTCGCGACTGGGTCTTATGTTGGATGCGGGTACTGAAGCGGCAATGCCAGATGCCCGGGGGTTTCTACAGAAGGTTCCGCCACCTCGTCTGTTCGACGAGAGTCTTAAGCTGTTGCAGAACGGATACGCTGAACCCGCTTTCCGTTTGATGCATCGTTACGGTTTTGTTGCTGAATTACTCCCTGAAATAACGCAACATCATCTTGCGGCTGATATTGAAAGCCAAACTGGATTAGTGATGCTGGCCTTGCGTAGTACTGATGATCGGGTTCGAATGGGAAAGCCGCTCAACGCGGCATTTCTCTATGCGGTATTTTTCTGGCGCGCGGTGTGCGATCAGGCATCTCGATTCACTGAGGAAGGGGGGGCGCCCGTGCAGTCTTTACACCGTGCGATTTCTGTGGTGCTGGCAGGTGCACAGTCGCGGCTTACCATTCCGCGGCGTGTGACTGCAGTGATGTTCGACATTTGGGATATGCAACGCCACTTGGAAAAACGCCGAAAAAATATGGTAACTCGGCTATTGGAGCATCGCCGATTCCGAGCAGCTTATGATTTTTACCTACTGCGTGCGGCATCGGGTAGTGCAGATCAAACGGTTTCGAATTGGTGGACAGATATTCAAAAGGCATCGGTTTCGAGTCGAGTACAGATGATAAACGACCTAGCTGGAGGTCGCGGGAGCGGGCGTCGCAGGAAGCGGCGCCGTCGATCGGTCAAGTGAGCGACGCGAGTTACAGTCAAGCATGGATTGGGTTGGGTGCTAACCTGGATATTCCGCGGGATCGAATTCGTTGTGCGCTGCATGCACTGCAGAGTGGCACCCAGATCTCGATTGAGGCGGTTTCATCGTGTTATCGAAGTGCTCCGGTTGGTTTTCTTCAACAGCCTGATTTTCTCAATGCCGTGGTTCGCGTCACAACGCTGTTGTCCCCTGTTAGATTGCTTCACTGTCTACAGTTCATCGAGTTCAAGGGGCGGCGTCAGCGCTCAACAAGGCGAAACGGGCCTCGGCGGATTGACTTAGATTTGTTGTTATTCGACGGATTCCAACAACAATCAACGGAATTGACTGTGCCGCATCCGCGTATGCATGAGCGTCGTTTTGTACTCGAACCGTTGTTGGAGATTGAGGGTGATATTGAATTACCGGGCCGGGGCCTTGCCAGCAAATGGTTAGTTGACTGTGCTGGGCAGGCGGTTGAGCGGCTGCCGGGCACTTTGTTCGACTGAGACTTTTAACTGGAAGAAGTGCGCAAGGGATCGGGTAAAATAAGGCAATGGATGGATTCACTAACATAGTGTTTGTTGAAAATCACTTCAGCATGACGGATCGGGGATAGTCTGGGTCTAAATGATATGAGCGATTCAGTCAGCCGAGAGCGGGTGCTATCGGGTATGCGCGTAACCGGGCGCCTGCATCTTGGGCACTATCATGGTGTCTTGAAAAACTGGGTAATGCTGCAGGAAAAGTGTGACAGTTTTTATTTTGTTGCAGACTGGCATGCGTTGACGACCCATTACGAAGAACCTGGCGTGATGGAGCGCAATGTCTGGGAAATGGTGATCGATTGGTTGGCCGCTGGTGTGGACCCGACGAAGGCAACACTATTCATCCAATCGCGAATTCCCCAGCATGCTGAGCTTCACTTGTTGTTGTCTATGGTGACGCCGCTCGGTTGGTTGGAGCGAGTGCCCAGCTTTAAGGATCAGCAACAAAAGATCAAAGGTCGTGATCTTGCAACCTATGGTTTTCTCGGATACCCAGTTCTGCAAAGTGCAGATATTCTGATCTACAGGGCTAGCCAGGTGCCGGTCGGTGAAGATCAGGTTCCACATATAGAGCTAACAAGGGAAATTGCTCGTCGTTTTAATCGTGTTTTTGGAAAAGATGCGATCTTCGAGGAGAAAGCGGAACAGGCGCTGGTCAAGCTCGGCAAAAAGGCGGCGGATCAGTTTCGCCGGGCGCGACGTGCCTGGTTACAGGAGGGGGATGCCGATGCTCTGGCTCAGATGAATGTACTCATTGATAAGGCGGCCGGTTTAGGAGATGAAGAGCGCGAGCGTCTTCATGGTTATTCGGAAGGGGGTGGGCGTTCCATCCTGCCGGAACCGCAGGCTCTTTTAACTCCTGCCTCAAAATATCCGGGTGTTGATGGACAAAAGATGTCTAAGTCATACGATAATCAGATCAACATGCGCGATGACCCGGATCGAGTGGCCAATGTATTGCGTACCATGCCGACAGATCCGGCGCGTCAGCGGCGTAACGATCCGGGAGACCCGGACAAGTGTCCGGTTTGGGGCCTGCACAAGGTTTATACCGACAGTGCATTGCAACAGAAATTGGCTGAAGGTTGTCGCAGTGCAGCTATTGGTTGCCTTGATTGCAAGAAGCCATTGATCGAAGTGATGTTGGAAGAGCAAGCGCAACTTAGGGCACGCGCGAAACCTTACGAGGATGACCCAGGTGAAGTTCGACGTACCATTGATGTGGGGTGTGAACGAGCGATGGCCGTGGCCGAAGAGACCATGCAAGAGGTGCGTGATGTCGTGGGAACGGTTTACCGTTAGTGGATAACCAAATAACAAAACCCATTGTGGACCACGAATCGTCGCGAGCGTATGCAACGGTCTCAGGCGAAGCGTTGCATAGCTGGCCGCAGGACCTGTATCTCCCCGCTAATGCGCTCGAAGTGGTCATCGAAACGTTCGAGGGCCCCTTAGATCTGTTGCTTTATCTGATCCGCAAGCAAAAAATCGATATTCTGGATATTCCGATTGCACAGGTAACTCATCAGTATGTGGAATATGTTGAGTTAATGCAGCATCTGCATCTTGATCTGGCTGCTGAGTATCTGGTGATGGCGGCGATGTTGGCGGAGATCAAGTCTCGTATGTTGATCCCTCGACACGAGGTAGACCAAGACGAAGAAGAAGACCCAAGAGCCGTATTGGTTCGGCGATTGCAGGAATATGAGCGCTTCCGTGATGCCGCAACGCAGCTGGATGAGCGCCCTCGGTTGGAACGCGAATTGTATCTTGTACAGGCTCGAATCGAAGATGCCGAGCCTGTACAAGACGAAACGATTGTTGATTTGTCTCAGTTGTTGAGTGCAATGCGGGACACGATATTGAGAGTTGATCAGCGTCGGAACTTACAATTTGTACCTGAGACGCTGTCAGTACGCGATCGTATGAATCAAGTGTTGACTAGGGTCCGTAGCGGAGAGTACGTCCGCATTGAAGAATTTTTCTCTGTCGACGAAGGGCGGGCAGGGCTGATCGTGAGTTTTCTTGCGGTATTGGAGCTCGTTCGGGATCGATTGCTGGTTGTGGTTCAGACAGAGCCGTTTAGCCCTATTCACGTTAAGTTAACAGGTTGAGTATGGATCAAGAAGAGATTCGTAATGTGGTTGAGGCGGCGTTGTTTGCCGCCGAAATGCCGCTCAGTATGCGTCGGCTTCTCGACTTATTCGATGGTGGCGATGGCCAGCTTCGCAGTGATCTCGATACGGTTCTCGCATCGTTAACCGACGAATATAAAAACCGGGGAATTGAATTAGTGCAGGTGGCGGAAGGCTATCGCTTTCAGACGCGTGAGCAATACGCACCGTGGTTGCGTCGAATGCACGGAACGCGTTCTCCGCGCTATTCCAAGGCACTGCTTGAAACGCTGGCCATTATTGCTTATCGGCAACCGGTAACTCGAGGGGATATCGAAGAGGTTCGTGGCGTCAGTGTGACGACAGACATTATGCGTACGTTACTGGACCGGGAATGGGTTTCCCAAAAAGGCGTGAGGGAGGTGCCGGGTCGACCGGCACTGTATGTGACCTCCTCTAAGTTTCTTGAGTATTTCGGCCTGATGAGACTGGCAGATTTGCCAGTGCTCGGAGAACAACGTGAACTCAATGAAATCGCGCGAGAACTCGGAATCATTCTGCCGCCTGGTGAACGTGACGTTGTCGTGGATGACATTGTTCCCGAAGATAATATTCTCGAAGATATAGTTCCGGTCGCAGGCGATAACCTAATTGACCACAGTCATGTATCGATAGGCGAGACGTCACCGACAATTGAGGCTGAGTCCGAGGTTGATGTTGAGGGGGATGATGCGGATAGGTTGCTGGAGGCCGAGGTGTCTGCCATTGGGTGATTAACCGGGGCTGTCGATGTCCGAGCGGGTCCACAAATATCTGTCGCGGATGGGGCGAGGGTCTCGCCGCGAAGCGGAGCGTTGGATCAGCGACGGGCGCGTAACCATCGATGGCAGGAGGGCTGTGCTGGGTGATAAGGTAGATTCCACCAGCCAGGTAGCGGTTGATGGCATCCCTGTTGTTAACGGCGCTGTTGACGCTGGTCATTCAGAAATTTTGCTCTACAACAAACCCGTTGGAAAAATTGTAACCCGTCACGATCCCAACAATCGGCCGACGGTGTTCGATGATTTGCCCATTCACGAGCATGGGCGTTGGGTTGCCGTGGGTCGTCTTGACATCAATACTGCTGGGGTGATGTTGTTTTGCTCGGATGGCAATCTTGCAAACGGGCTGATGCATCCGCGAAATGAAATAGAACGCGAATACCTTTGTCGTGTTAACGGCATCATGTCTGAGAGTGATCTGGAGCGCTTGTGCAGCGGAATCGAAGTCGACGGTCATGTATGTCGGTTCGATTCGGTTGAGGCGCGACCGGGCGGTGGCTACAACCGTTGGTTCACAGTGGTGTTGCGGCAGGGTCGCTATCGTGAAGTCAGGCGCCTATGGGGGGCTGTAGGTGGGACTGTCAGTCGGCTCATCCGTGTTCGTTTTGGCCCTGTTCGGTTGCCGCGTGATCTTGATCGGGCACAGACGCGAATCATCGACCGTGAGCTGCAGAATGAACTTTACAGGCTCGCTAATGTGTCGCCATCTTAGGGTTTGCGTTGGCGTTTAATCTGATTTGGCCCAATATGGTGGGCATTCACAAAGTCTAACTGATCAAAGCTGAATGCTTGTCCAAATCCAGTAATCCACCGTCCATTGACCGGTTGGAGTTCCATAAGAACAAAGTCCGCTAAGGTCTCGATTACAGAGATGGTTTCACCAAATCGTTCTCGAAAAAGGGGCAGCAAAGATGCCCAGCGTGTGTGTGTTCGGCTATGTTCTCTGGCACCGCACTGAATGATCAGGCGTCGGCGAGTGTAAATGTTGGATGCGTCAGATTCATTTTCGATGAACATCACACTCGCCTGTTGTTGATGCCGTAGGTTGGCCGTGTGTCCAGAAAGTTCGCTCACCAGTATAAAAAAGGCTTCGTGCGACAGGATAAATGGGCTGTAGCTGATTTCAGGCGCACCGGCATCGTCGGTTGAAGCAAGCAGCAGCGAAGCGAAGCCATGCAGAAATTTCCTGCAGATGTCGGGGTCGATGGTCGGTGTGGTCAACGAATCAGCTTAGGTGATTGAATTCGTTCCTTGATCGGCCAACCGATTAAAGCCGTGTTCCAGGTCCGCGATCAGATCTGTCGGGGATTCGAGCCCTGCATGGAGTCTCAATAATGGACCCGGAGCATCCCATTGGGTGGCCGTGCGATAACGGTCTGGAAATGCGGGGATGATCAGGCTTTCGTAACCGCCCCAACTGGCTCCAATACCGAATAACTCGAGACTGTTTAACATGTTGCGTACCGTCTCGGTTGAATAATCATTCAGGATGACACCGAAAAGGCCACACGCTCCAGTGAAGTCGCGTTTGAAAAGTTCGTGACCCGGTGCGCCGGGTAAGGCTGGATGAAGGACGGATGCGACTTCAGGTCGTTGTTCCAGCCAACGGGCCAGAGTCAGGCCGTTTTCCTGGTGGTTTTTTAACCGCATTGGGAGGGTGCGGAGGCCGCGCGTGGTCAGATAGACCTCATCAGGGCCAGCACCTTCTCCAAACCGGGTTTTGGTTTGTCGCACCGTCTCCCAGGTCCGTTCGTTACTCACAATGACGCCCAATAACACATCAGAGTGTCCGACCAGATACTTAGTTGCCGCATGAATCGCAACGTCAACACCGTGACCAAAGGCATCGAAGTAAAGGGGCGTTGCCCAGGTCGCATCGAGTAGCGTTGTTATCTCCCTTTTCTTCGCAATTTTTGTAATTGCAGGAATATCCTGTACCTCAAAGGTCATTGACCCTGGGGATTCAAGGAAAATGACACGTGTATTGGGTCTAATGAGGGACTCGATGTCGGCACCAATAGTGGGATCATAATAAGTGACATCAACACCAAAGCGGCTCAACGTCTGGTCACAGAAAGCGCGGGTTGGCCAATACACCGAATCGGTAATTAGAAGGTGATCTCCGGCATTGATAAACGAAAGCAAACTGATGGTAACGGCCGATAGTCCCGATGACGTCAGCACTGCATCGTGGCCGCCGGTCAATGCGATCATGGCCTCTTCAAGGGCAAAGGTTGTCGGTGTGCCGAGTAGCCCGTAGACCACTTTGTAACGATCAAATATGTCGTGGCGTGTCTCGAACGCCCTGGCATCTGAGTGCAAGATGGTCGACGCCCGATAGACGGGCGTGTTGACGACGCCATGATGTTCGCCGCTGGCACGACCAGAGATGATGGCGAGCGTTTCGATGTCGTAGTTTGATGGGTGTCGCTTGGCCAGAGTCGAAGATCCTGATCTATTGCTTAAGTGACATGATGGTACCATTTTTGGAAATCATCTCCGTTTGTTGCGATGTGCTGAAGTAATCGTGCCGTGGGTGTCGAACGCCATGTTTAATTGAGTATCTGTTGGCCAGGCCTGGGTTTCATTAACCCATAACCAACGGACAATGGCAGGACACGGGGTTTGGAGAATGAAGGCAACCGGATGTGTTCTGGTGGGCTTATCCGCCGCATGATTGGGTAGGCATAGGAGGGACTCGCACCGTTGGCTGTTTACCCACGCAGGCGCCTGCGATTAAAGCCTTTGTAGGGACAGCTTGGCAGGTGACTAGGTTGGGCAGGCTGCTGTCTATGTTGTGTGGTTGCCCGGTTTCGTGGTCTTCGCGCAGCTACCTGGTTGTAGAGAAGCCGAGTAGCGGTTCAATGTAGCGGAGGCGTGGGTTGTTAAGCGTTCGATTCAGGTGGATAACCGCTTGAAATGGCACCTCTTTTGGGGTCCAGGCTTGAGTGAGGGAAAAACCCAAATAACCGTTCGTCAGGTGGGGGAGTATCCAATGCGTCGGGGTATTGTGGAACACCCATGGCATCTGATAGCGTAGCGGTGTTGACGACAACTCAAGATGTTATTTACCGGGAGGATGCAAGGAATGAAAAGACGTGATTTTATTAAAAGCGCTGGCGTGGGCGGTGCGGTTGCGGCGACAACGTTGGCAGCGCCTGCAATCGCTAAAGAGCGTATTGAAATGGTGATGGTAACAACATGGCCACGCGATTTTCCGGGACTTGGCACGGGTGCGCAGCGCCTCGCTAGAAACCTGGACCTGATGAGTGGTGGCCGGATCCATGTGGAGTACTTTGCAGCTAATGAGCGTGTCAAGGCATTCGATTCGTTTGATGAAGTCGCCTCTGGCAACGCACAGGCCTACCATGCGGCAGACTACTACTGGAAAGGCAAGCACAAGGGTTATGCGTTTTTTGGGTCTGTGCCTTTTGGGTTGACTGTTAACGAAGCCAACACCTGGATCGATTGGGGTGGTGGTCAGGAACTGTGGGACGAGCTCGGTGCAGAGTTCAATATCAAGTGCTTTAAGGCGGGTAACAACGGCGTTCAGATGGGCGGTTGGTTCCGCAAGGAGATGAATACTGCAGATGACTTTAAGGGACTCAAGATGCGTATCCCCGGTATGGGCGGTGACGTACTGGCAAAAATGGGTGCCTCGCCGGTCTCTCTGCCGGGTAGCCAGATCTACGAAGCACTGGTTTCCGGTGCAATTGATGCCACTGAATGGGTGGGTCCCTGGAACGACAGCTTCATGAAGTTCTATGAAGCGGCGAAGTATTACTACTGGCCGGGTTTCCACGAGCCAGGCACCATGGAATCATTTGGAATGAACAAGACCTGGCGGCCTGTGCGCTCGAGAATAACTTGTTGTATTCGGAGTACTGTTGGAACAACGGCTCTTCAATGGTTAAGCTTGTCGAAGAGCATGGCGTTCTGCTGCGCGAGTTCAGCGACGACATCTTTGATGCAGCCGGCGAAGCGACGTTAGAAGTCTTCGAGGAGTATCGTGCGGACAGTGATCTGACCGCTCGCATTTTAGACAGCATGCTTGCCACACGTCAGTCTGTTGGAAGCTGGATGAACACTTCTGAGGTACCCTACATCACACAACGTAACCGGGTGCTCGGTATCTGATTCATCGCCTGAATCTAAGGATTTAAATAGAACAAGCAGTCGACTGAGGGCGGAGTCCAACGACTCCGCCCTTTTTTTTCTAGTTCTCGGGCCATAGTCGCGGGAGGTCGCCAATCTGTTGCAGCGACTTCGAGCGGGTGACTGCACATTGACTACGAGGGCATCTTGATCAGTTTTTCCAACCGGAGCACGCAAGACCAAACCTCAGCGGCAAGTCATGCTGTGACTTTGTGGCTCCGTGCCAGTGCGTGGGGCATGGTTGCGCTCGTGTTGTTGTTTCTATTGAATAATTTTCTGATTTTCTGGTGGGACTGGCCCGGGGTGCTGGCGTTGTCTGCCCACCAAGGGTGGTTCGGTTTGAACCCTTTGTCTAAACCGTTGATCGATGAGGCGATTACCCTGGGGTGGATTCAAGTTGCCATCGTCTTCGTGGGTTTGGGCGCTGCCGTTGTCTACCCATGGTTAACTCGTGATGTTGGGCTGCGGACAGAAGCTGTTCGGCTGACTGCGTTGGTGACGTATCTCGTGCGGGCTCTTTTTTGGGCGATCTTGTTGGTCGGTATTGTCGATGCGGTGATTTCATTTCTTCGTGTGGAAGATCTCTTGATTTTCCTGGTCGGGCAACAGATGACACTGGATCTTGGTCGAACGAGCTATCGGGGCACATACGTGCACTATCCGCTGGTTCTACTGGGTTTTTTCATCGCATTGTTTGTGCGCGGGCTGGGATTCACTTGGCTTGCGCTACTGATTGTTGTGGCGGAATTTTCGATCGTTATCACGCGGTTTATTTTTTCATATGAACAGGCCTTTATGGGTGACCTGGTCCGGTTTTGGTACGCGGCGCTTTTCCTTTTTGCCAGTGCTTATGCGTTGATTACCGAGGGTCATGTGCGTGTCGATGTGCTTTACACCCATTTCAGTGCGCGTGGCAAAGCATGGGCGAATGGTATTGGATCTATCTTTATGGGTCTTCCGTTGTGTTGGGTCATATTGACTACCGGTATGTGGGGTAGAGGCAGTAGCCTGAACGGCCCGTTGTTGAGTTTTGAAGTGAGCCAGCAAGGTTATGGCATGTATGTAAAGTACTTGATGGTTGGGTTTCTAGTGACCTTTTCGGTGACGATGACGATTCAGTTTATGAGTTATTTCCTGGAAAGCGTCGCCGATCTTCGAGGCGAGCCCAAGTTGTCTGAGGATCGTGACTTAGACAATGGCGAAGAAACCGTGGCCTCTGGGGTGTAATGATGGAACTCCTGTTCCTGGCAGTGCTTTTCCTCCTTATGGTCGGGGCTTTGAGTTCGGGATTTCCGGTGGCGTTTTCCCTACCGGGTTCAGCTATCTTGACTATTGGGTTGGCTGCGCTGTGTGGGTGGATTTTCGCAGGTGACATCGATGCGTATTTCTCACAGGGAGGTCCAGTGCAATGGTTGAGCGCCGGGGTGACCAATTTTCGCAGCCTGTACTGGGACGTAGAGCGGGATACGCTGATTGCCATTCCGCTGTTTGTCTTCATGGGCATCATGTTGCAGCGCTCTCGCATTGCTGAAGACCTGTTAGTGACGATGGCGCAGTTGTTCGGACCGATTCCCGGTGGACTCGGTATCTCGGTAGTCTTTGTCGGGGCGTTGCTGGCAGCGACAACGGGCATTGTCGGGGCCACCGTCATCGCAATGGGGCTGATCTCACTGCCGGCGATGTTGCGGCACAAGTACGCGCACACTCTTGCTACCGGAACGGTGTGTGCATCCGGTACGCTGGGACAGATTATCCCGCCGTCCATCGTACTGATCATCCTGGCCGATCAGTTATCGGGGGCGAGCGACGTTGCTAATGGCATACGTTTTGCCGAGTACAGATTCAGTACCGGTCAGATGTCGGTGACATGTTCATGGGTGCGCTCATCCCCGGATTGATCCTCGTCGCGCTGTACATGGCGTATATCCTGATCGCGTCATTCATTCGCCCGCATATTGCACCACCAGTGCCTTATGAAGGTCAGTTTGATCGACAGTTTGCCAAACGGGTGTTTCTTGCCCTGGTACCACCACTGGTCCTGATTTTCGCCGTTTTGGGATCAATTATTGCGGGCATCGCAACGGTGAATCAGGCTGGCGCGATCGGCGCAATTGGTGCGATGGTCATGGCCGGTTATCGACTGGCTGGAGGCCAGAAGTATACCTATGTCCCAGCCGTATTGGCGACGGGTGCGCTCGTCGCGCTACTGGTGATCCTGAGCATTTATGACCTGAACATAAAAAAAATCCGAAGTGCTGATGACGTTATAGTTCTCATACTGACGGGGATAGCGACTGCGGTACTCCTCACGGGTGTGGTCTGGAGCGGTTGGCGCACGTATAAGATCGACAACACCATGCATGGTGTGATGGTAGAGACCGCGAAGACCACCTCGATGGTCTTCATTATCCTGATCGGTGCGGCAATGCTCACCTCCGCGTTTCGTGCTTTTGGCGGTGAAGAACTGGTGCGCAATTTTCTCAGTAGCCTGCCAGGGGGATTCTGGGCCCAGTTCATCGTTGTTATGGCGGTCATTTTCTTTCTCGGGTTTTTCCTCGACTTCATCGAGATCGCAGTGGTCGTTGTACCGATCATTGCGCCGATTCTTTTGTCTGATCCGTCAGCGAATATCACGGCAGTTTGGTTGGGCGTGATGATCGGAATCAATATACAGACTTCTTTTTTGACCCCACCCTTTGGTTTTGCGCTGTTTTACCTTCGGGGCGTTGCGTCGGCAGTGGTTAAAACGATTGAAATCTACAAGGGCGCTGTGCCATTTATTCTCCTCCAACTTGTCGGTCTTGCGATCGCCGGTTATTACCCGAGTCTCGTCAACTACCTGCCCAATCGGATCCACCTCAGAATATGTATTCGCCTATTACGACAGCGAAGGTAAGACCTTGTTGGCTGGTGTGTCCCGTGCGAAAGGCCTTGATATCAGTTATCTACCCGAATCTCAGCAGAAGGCGCTGGTCGCTGGATTTGAGGTGGTAATGGGTGTGTCGGTGTTGGTTGATGATGTTATAGCGGCTCGAAATGCTTTGGACGCGTACATTCCCGAATATCGGCCGCTGCATCGCGAGGTGCGCAGCATGCAGCGACGGGCACGTCTCGCTGACAAGCGGCTCGCGGAACTTGAGCGGAGAATTCGGAACTGGTCTGCCGAATATGATGGCCCGGAATCAGAGAAGGTTAAGTTCGAATCAGAATTTGCAGTCTTGAGTGAAGAGCGCAATACCCAACTTTCTCAGGTGCCGGCATCGTGGCAGGGTGCACGGGATGGGTTCGTCGAGCGTGCGAAGGTGTTGAAGAAGGCACGGATCCGTTATCGACAGAGCGTCTCATCGAGGATGCCGACAAATTGGCGGCTTTGGATAAGGAACTCACGAACCTCAAGCGGACGGTCCAGGATTCGTCGCCGGAAGCGGCAATCGCCGCGATTAAGGCCGCTGAGAAGAAACTTGGCGCTGTTGCCGGTAGCGGTAAAGTCAAATCCAAGCTCTCAAAGGCCCGACGTGCGCTCAAGAAAAAGACACCTAAGACCGATAAAGCGCTCAATCTCTTGTCTCAAGGGATGGGGTTGTTTGAGGCGGAAGTTACGTGGCGGTCACGGGCTAAGGCTGAGCTGCTTGGTGACCTCCTGGTTTATGATGATCTCCTCAAAAATTCAATTGGCCTTCGCCTACAGCGTTACATGACGACGGAACAGGCGCAATACGTCGCTGTTTGCCACTCGCATCACAAGGATGTGTCTCTCAATTTCTAGCATTTTCAACACGGCGATCCATAACCTACGCGCCTGTCATTCAATAGAGGTGTTTCATTTCTTCTCTTCCATCACTACTAGCACCCCATTAACACTGTGAACTTTCCAGACTGCAGATAGCTTTAGCCATTATTGCTGGATACCTCAAGGTTTTACTCGTGTCTGTGTATTTTTTGAGAGTTAGTGTTTTATTACCCATCATCATGGCACGTCTTTCGGTCATGTTTTTCCCATACCTGAAACTACGACCATCAACTATGAGTGCTTGAGTTGTAGGCATAGCTATTGCACGTTACCAGAAAAAGCACAGGCGATTTTCGCCATCAATGTCGACTAAACAACGGATCGCCTAGCGGTGATGCCGCCGTCGATCGTCACTACACAGCCAGAAATAAATCCGGCTCGCGTGGATGAAAGGAAAGCGATTAGATCCGCGACTTCTTCAGCAGTGCCGCCCCGTCCACCCGGAAATCGCGCAAGCAGTTCCCGCCAACGACCCTCGTCATCGAGCATCTTCCCAGCTCGCTGTTTGAGCATCTTTTCCATTCGCCCGGTGTCAATTGGGCCAGGATTAACTGCCACCACACGCACCCCGTGATCCAGGCTGTGCCCGCCAAGCGCCCTAGAAAACGCCATCAGGCTTGCGTTGCCTGACGAACCAGCGATGTAATCAATATCCGGATTCTCGCCCGAGTTGCCAATGTTGTTAATGATGACTCCGTGACCACGATCAGCCATGTGCTTGTAGAACGTGCGGCACATATTCACGTAACCGAAAACCTTGAGTTCCCAACCTTGTCGCCATGCCGCGTCATCAACCACCTCAAGTGAGCCAGAGGGTATGGCACCAGCATTATTGACCAGGATGTCGACGTCGATCGCTGACGCTATCAGATTGTCTCGTTCGGCCACATCGGTCAAATCCAATGGGTAGGTATGGACCTCGCAATCGTGCGCCGACTGAATCCTGGACTTGAGCTTGTCGAGTAGATCACTGGAGCGGGCGGTGACATGAATAATGCTGGATCCTTCCCGCGCGAATGCTTCCGCCGTCGCTTCACCGATCCCTTTTGAAGCACCCGTGATGAGAACACTTTTCCCGTTAAGTTCCAGATTCATTATTTACTCCAAACTTTTGATTTGGCGGAGAGGGCGGGAGTCGAATCCACGATACCGATCAAGGTACAACTGTTTTCGAGACCGCCCCATTCGACTGCTACAGGATCATCAAATAGATTGGCTACTACAACGGAATTCGCTTGAACTATGTCGCTCAACATGAAAACTACAATGCCAAACAGGCGCTTCATACGCCCATTCTACGCCTCTACTCCCAACTTCCCACTGACACCGTAAACCTCTCTGCTTTTTCGTCATCTCAAGGCCCGATGATCTCTACGGAGACGGCGTTTCCGTCTATTCCAAGCCGAGTAGGTTACGGCGCTGACCGCGGTTGCCACTCCAATCATAAACAAGAGCAGATAAACGATCTCACCCCCGGAGTCCAGCTTTGGTTAGTGATTTGCCAGCACTACCGGCATCCCGTCAACGACGTATAACCTAGCACCACAGGCTACAGCGACTAGCGATTTAAACCTCATTGGTTTCCGTTGCTCATGCGTCATCAACCAATAGAATCAGCGACAAACAGATGGAAAGAACACGACTCATGTTGCCTATCCTACTCCTCTACTTCAGGTAGGGTAAAATGTCGCAAAAATCATCTAATTTCCTCGTATTCACAATTCTATTGTACTGGCATACGCATAGCGTCGAGTTGACCGCTTGCCGGAGCTCCTAAATCTAGCTAAAGGGGGTGACAGACCCGATTCAGCGAAAGCAGAAGCGGGTATTTGTTGCATGCAGACCGCTAGATTTGAGTCGAGTATTTGAATGGCTTGGTCAGAAAGTGAAACGATGTGGTCTCGCTTCATCTTCGCGACGTGAATACGCCAGCCAGCTCGTTCTAAATGAATGTCAGTCCACTTTGCATCTCGCACCTTACCCGGACGGACAAAGACCAACGAGGCGACCTGCAGGGCACAACGAGTCACCAGGGATCCATGGCGGCCATCTATTGCCCGCACTAGAGCATCAATCTCCTACAGGTCCGTTATCGTTGCAAAATGGATGGATTGCGTCGGGGGCAGGGCTCCTCGTCGATCAGTTGTGGGATCACGCACTCATCTGCCTATTGCTACACTGTAGCGAAACACCCCAGATACGGTCTAATTCACGCTATGGGGAACGAAGGCATCACTGCACCTCTGGGACTGGAACCGGCTGGATTCTGCAATCGATACAGGCTAGCACGATGAGCTGAAGGAGTTGAGCGATCCCAGGCAGGATGGGTACATGTGGATGCTGGACAACTATGTCAGGTCGCTCGGGGGTCGGTCACCTACCATGCCGTCGTTTCCTGCCACGCTTTCGGTTCAAACCGTCAGTGATACGATTCTCGCACCCAGGGTTGAAGCCGACGGCGATCGGTCTGCCGTGCAATCGCCCTGAAGTCTCGCGACGACCTGTGGTTCGGACTGACAATTCGCGACTTCCCGGGACCGCACCACCCGGGTGCGATTTGAACGGGGTCTGGTACAGGTCCGGCCCGTGGCTTGATAACCAGGGTCCAAAGCTTCACACTGAACGGACGAAGAAGCACAGAAGCGTGTCTAAACTCCAGTGCCTTTCTGGGCGGCTCGATGAAGAGGAGTCAGAATATGGCAACACCCATACCGGTCGAAAAACCTGGAAGCACAGATCCCGAACCCCAGGTCAGCCAGGGGCGAGTCGACCTCGCGGCTGCACTGCGCTGGGCTGTACGGTTGGGCCTTTCAGAGGGTGTTGACAATCATTTCTCCATGGCCGTTCCGGACGAAGACGGCGTGGTCCGGGGAAACCGATTCCTGATCAACCCCTACGGCTGGCACTGGTCGGAGATTACCGCGTCTTCGCTGGTTCTGGCCGATTCCGAGGGAAACGTGCTTGAGGGTGAGAATACGGTGGAAGACACGGCATTTTTTATTCACAGCCGGATTCATGTCAAGGTGCCCAGTGCGATGGTCGTGCTGCACAACCACATGCCGTATACCACCGCTCTGACGTTGATTGAGAATGGCCGCCTCGAGATGTGTGAACAGAATGCTCTGCAGTTCGACGGCCGAATTGTGTATGACGACGAATACAGCGGTCTTGCACTTGATCGGGAAGAAGGAGATCGGCTTGCCAGCCTGATGGGTGATGCGAACGTTCTGTTCATGGCCAGCCACGGAGTCACCGTTGTTGGTGAATCGGTTGCCCGGGCTTTTACCGATCTTTATTACCTGGAACGTGCGTCGATGTTTCAGGTGCTCGCGCGTTCAACCGGAGGTAAATTGCGCACCATCAGCGAACCGCTCTTGGCGGCAACGAAGAAACAGATGGGGCCGGAACTACCCCTGATTGCGGACCGGCATTTTAAGGCGCTGAAGCGGATTCTCGACCGCGAAGAGCCCGAGTACCGCAACTGATCAATACCTCTCCCGATGTCTGACTATCAGCACATCCGGGTCGAACCGCTCTCCACGGCTTTGGGCGCCGTGATCCACGGGGTTGACTGTAAGGCCGAACTGCCTGATCAGGTCGTTGACGAAATCCGAAAAACCTGGTTAGAACATCTGGTCGTGTTTTTTCACCGGCAGTTTCTCGCACCCGCCGAACAGTTGGCATTTGCTCGACGGTTTGGAGAGCCTGTGGAATATCCAATGATTCAGGGGATGGAAGAATTCCCGGAAGTTGTAGAGGTGATCAAACTGCCGCACGAAAAACATAATTTTGGTGGGATCTGGCACTCCGATACCACGTATCTTGAGTCCCCGCCTACAGGGGCGTTGTTGTTGGCCCAAGAATTGCCACCGGTCGGCGGGGATACCTTGTTCGCAAACATGTACCTGGCTTACGAGACTTTGTCGACAGGAATGAAGAGCATGCTAGAGAATCTGAAAGTTGTTCAGAGTTCCGCTAAGGCTGGTGCCGCCCGGAGTCGGGAGGACAGATTGCCCGGTGCAGCCGCCAATGCCCAGCAGGTGCTGGAGTCTGAGCACCCAGCAGTGAATATCCATCCGGAAACCGGCCGTCGAGTTTTGTTCGTGAATTACGGTCACTCCATTCGATTTAAGGATATGACCGAAGCAGAGAGCAAGCCGATACTGACCTATCTGTTTTTCCACCAGACCCGCCCGGAATTCACCTGCCGGTTCCAGTGGGCTGTCGGGTCGATGGCGATGTGGGATAACCGCTGCACCCAGCACAATCCAATCAATGACTATCAAGGATTCAAGCGGGTCATGCACCGGATCTCGATAAAATAAAGCGCACCGATAATTGCTAGATTTTCTCACCGATTGTGCCAGCTCTGTCAAGCACGCTGCATCTAGTAACGGCTCGCGACACAATTAACGGGAAATGTGATTTCCGATGAGTACCTCAAAAATATTTTACGGTCACTATATTGTCGGCGCGAGCATGGTTACGCAAATGATGTACCTGGGTTTGTTTTTTACCTTTGGTGTGCTGTTCCCTGAATTCGAAAATGAGTTTGGTTGGTCTAGGGCCCAGATATCGGGCGCCTCTTCGACCATGTTTGCCATCATGGGGGTCCTGGGTATTGCCATGGGCCGAGTCAATGACCGGGTTGGGCCCAGAATCCTGCTTGCTGTGTCGACGGTTGTATTTGCACTGGGCTTTATTCTGATGTCACGGATGACTTCTATATGGCACCTTTATCTTTTCTATGGGCTGTTCTGTGGTTTGGGGATAGCTGCTCACGATGTGGTGACGCTGTCGACTGTGGCGCGCTGGTTTGAGCGAAGCAGGGGCTTGATGTCCGGGTTGTTAGCGTCGTTTCTAGTGATCCATTATGGCTGGCGGGAAGCCAGCATGGTGGTGGGTGTAGTTGCCTTGATTGTGATGCTGGTCGCAGCGCAGGTTATGCGGCGTGATCCGATGTCGTTGGGTCTTAAGCCTTGGGGCGGTGAGCAAAAAGACCAAACTGGCACGGATATAACACAAGAAATGGGTCTGGGCTTGAAACAGGCATTACGGACCCGACAGTTCTGGCTGATTTCAATGGCGAAACTCGCCGATTGGTATTGTCTGTTTACGGTAATTATTCACATCGTACCGCATGGGATTGATCAAGGGCTCGAGCCGGCCACTGCGGCGACGCTGCTCTCCGTTATCGGGGGTTGCAGTATTCTGGGAAGAGTGACGTTGGGTGCGGCGTTTGATGTGCTCGGTGCGAAG
>JYMV01016543.1_pt2 | contig 21571 bp, 18 predicted proteins | sample 338911 | NCBI WGS metagenome assembly JYMV01 (sample SAMN03354496, study PRJNA234377) | hydrothermal vent metagenome | biome: Deep sea; feature: Hydrothermal plumes at the Eastern Lau Spreading Center, Western Pacific Ocean; material: Seawater | place: Tonga | collected 2009 | depth 2000 m m
TCCCAGATCATAGTTACCCCTTCTTTAGGATGCCTGAAGTACCTTTCATTGAGTTTAAATAGCCCGTTTGATGTTTCATGTATGATATCCTCAAGATCCCCAAGATAATTGGGCTTACCGTAAGCTGCCAGGCCCATCACCTTATACTCATCACCGTAGTGGTTAAAACCCAGAAACTGCGTGAAAGCGGTGTAGAAAACTCCTAGTGAATGAGGATAGAGCACACTGTCCAATACTTGAATCTTGTTCCCTCTACCCACCCCAATCATGGTTGATGTAAAATCGCCAAAACCATCTACTGACAAGATTGCTGACTCCTCAAAAGGGGATGCAAAGAAAGCAGACCCCATATGAGAGCGGTGGTGCTCAATATTGTGGACTTCCGCCCGGATCGAATCCTCCTTCACCCCCAACTCATTAGCCAATATTGACTTAATGGAGGCGACTTTTCTAGAGTTAACCAGCCTATCGTATATCGAGGCTACCCTAACCATTTTCTTCAAGGAATGTGCTACCTTCTTAGCCATATTCGCCGAAGGATCTCTGGATATGGTGATGTGGTCTACTTCATGAATCGAAATACCCTCATCCTCCAGACAGAATTTTATGGCCTCAATGGGGAATCCTGCCCAATGTTTTACGCGCTTGATACGCTCTTCCTCAATTGCATTGACAACCTGGCCGTCTCTCAATAGACAAGCCGCTGAGTCAGCGTGAAATGCGTTTATTCCTAATATGTACATAGCAGAGATAAATTCCCTAATTCGACGGGCAAAAATAAGCTTTCCTACCCTACTCTTAAGAATTTCCCCGAATTTGAGTAAACAGTTCTCTGCTCAGTTGAATACTCTTACTGTTGGCGGCGTAAGTTTTAGCAAAATTGTAGGCTGAATCTGATTTAAGTGTGTATTCTTCCCTCCCCATGTCAATGCATGATTCAATGGTAGCAACAAACTTAGCCTCTGATTTGAGACTGATGTCAAAGCCGATATTTTTCTCCTCTAAGTTCAACCACGGAGTCTGGTCACTAATAATGACGGGACATCCACAGGCCAGTGATTCCCATATTATATGGCCGAAATTTTCACTTCTTGAAGGCATTAGTAAGTAGTGACTTTCCTGTAAGAGTTCAAACAACTCCGTATGTGGAACCCCATCATGTACCACCACAGTAATGTTCTCAGGAATAGTATCGATCACCTCCTTGCATGAGTTCCAATATTCTTCCGAATATACCACACCATATATATCAAAATGGACCTTGCCCTTTACCTTGCTGAGCACATTCAACGCGTATAGTAAGTTCTTTTCTGGAGCAATCCTAGCCACACTGATCAATTTTACACTTCCCACTGCCTTGGTGTCTAGATGGTTATTGGTTTCTGGAACAGCCGCAGGTATATTAGGTGCTAGCATTATTTGACTCTCGCTGCCAAACACTGCTTTTATGTCATGTACCTCTTGTTCAGAGGTGGCTTGAAAGCGTATGTTCGCAACCAGGCCAAACAGTTTGCATACATATAGGTAAACACGTTTTTTAAGAGGCTTGATACTCAATGCGCCCTTCGCTAGCATGCCTCTAGGAGCCAGTACTATGTCCGTAGCTGATCCGTTCAAAATCCAGAGTGGCAAAAATGAGAAAAAGTATGAAAACATACTATTTAGGTATACTACCTCGTAATCTCCCCGCAATAGTAAATTCTTGACTGTTGAATAATTGAGATCCCCAGAGGATAAATAATGGAAGGATTCATCGCCCTGCTCAATCCACTTATTTGATTCCAAATCTGGATAAGGTGATGTTTCCAAATAATCCGTGTCCCTTGTTACTAAGGAAAACTTAAGGTCCTCTTTTAGGCTTTCAATGAGGTTAGCCAACGATCGTATAGGGCCTCCAGCTTTATATCCAGGCAGATACCAGTCAATAAATACGAGGACTCTGGTTTTACCGACTCGATCTTCTTTCATGAGAATTCTCACATTGCTTATTCACCTGGAGGCTTGGCGAACATCCAATAATTGTTAATCCAATATGTATTGAGGATTCTCAATGATCTTGTGCAGCCCCTCCTCTAAAGGTATAAGTTCCCTATTTAGAAGTGCTTTCATTTTGGTGGTATCTGGCTTTCTCCTGGTCATATCCCCCACCGTCAGGGGTGGTAAGTTGACAATATCAGACCTCGTATCGGTAAGGGACACGATCATTTTTGCCAAATCCTTAATATTAACTTCCACATCAGAGCCCACGTTGACCACGTCATTAATATGCTTCTTTTCGTAGAAGGCCTTTAGGCATGCATCAATATTATCATCTATATAGCAGAACGTTCTGATCTGTGATCCATCCCCATATAGCGTAATGTCCTCGTTATTCAACGCCGCCCTGATAAATTTAGAAACTACAAAGTCAGGACTTTGCTTTATTCCATAGGTATTAAAAAATCTAAATATGGTGTATGGCAAACCGAATTCCTGGTGGAAGGATTTGAGGTATACCTCCCCAATATTTTTAACAACTGCGTATGGAAGTGTGGAGTTGAGCGGCGTTGTCTCTTCATTTTGAGGTAGTTGGACTGTTTCTCCGTACACCTCTGAAGAGGATGAGAAAAACACCCGCTTCACCTCAGTGTTTTTGGAGAGGTTCACGATGTTTTTTATACCTGCAATGTCATTGAGGACCATATGCGGATTTCTCAATGTTCTCTGAACGCCTACCAAGGCAGCATAATGGAACACATAATCAAAACCATGAGAATAAAAGATACTGGAAATACTCTCATAATTATTAACATCGCATTTAACAAAACGAATATTTGGTGAATCCTTTGGATTGTTGGCAAGAGGAAGCTTTTCCCGGCTTCCAGTGACGAAATTGTCAACGATTACAATATCATTGTCCTTATTCTCGGCCAATTTAGCCGCCAACATACTGGCAATAAAACCTGCGCCACCTGTTACAAGAATCTTATCCATTTACCAGGGGTTTGCCAAATCAGATGAGCTATACGTATGTTGCCGGTCTGTATAAGTAGAACCTTCTTGTCTTCGAAGCTTTAGCGAATCTTTATTGAAGATTCGATACAATAAGGAAATGGGAAAGAGAAAGAGAAAGAATACAATGCTTAAGATCACCCTGGACATCACGTAGCCCATGCCCTCTGCAAGCTTGAACCACAGCCAGATCAATTTGGCACTCAACCACTTAGATACCAAGCTTATCAGTATCAATCCCAGCGATATATATATGAGCAACTCATACTGGGTTCCATAGCGGTACGCAATGTAGACATAAGCACCCATCAGAACCGCTGAGATTGTCAGAATCGCCTCCAGTACTTTTCGCCTTTCCATTAAAATAAGGTGTATATGAATGGTGCTACAGCAGAACTACCACCTATAACGATCAAAACGCCAATCAACAGAAGCACCAAAACGATTGGCATCAGCCACCACTTCTTGCGCTCTTTGAGAAAATTCCACAAATCAACAAGAAAGTCCACAAAGTGTATCTAATAAATATTATTCCTTCTTTCTCAGATGAACACGTAAATCTAAGAAAATTATATCTGCTATTTTCACAACTCCTTTTTTGAGAAATTAATAGAATCAATGCAATACAACGAACTCGTAGGTATTTGTCCCGTCAAATCAATAACAAATATTCCTGGTTTCTTGATTAACAGATAGTACAATCTTGTTGGAACGAATGCGAAACGGAAAGGGGGTAGTAAGTTCTAAGGAACAATTCAAGAATCAGCACTACGACCAGCAAGCGGATAACCCTGGGCCCGTGTTTTTAAGTTTATCAAGCATAAGAAATTATAGAGACTGGAATGCTCAATCCAGCACGAATTCCTCCTGCCAATTGTCTTTTTCCAACCATTCAGGCTGATCTGACTTGCTAAAGAAGTAGTTGCCCATAACCAGAAAATCCATCTCTGTCCTCATAAGGCAGCGATAGGCATCTTCTGGAGTACACACAATTGGCTCACCCCGTACGTTGAAGCTTGTGTTCACTATCAAGCCATAACCTGTGAGCTTTTCAAACTCATTTATCAGCATCCAATACTTGTAATTGGTATCCTTATGAACAGTTTGTATTCTCGCAGAGAAGTCGATATGGGTTATTGAAGGAATATCTGAGCGATTAAAGTATAGCTTGTCGTTGATAGATAACTCCTTATAACCTTCTGGCAAAGGCGCTCTCCTGCTCTCAACTACAGGCTGCACAATTAACATATACGGTGAGTCCCCATCATAATCAAAATACTCACTGGACTTTTCACTCAGCACAGATGGAGCAAAAGGCCTAAAACTCTCACGGTACTTGATCTTCAAGTTGAGCTTTTTTTGCATCTCCTTATTCCGGGCATCGCCGAGAATACTCCTGTTACCCAAAGCTCTTGGACCAAACTCCATTCTACCCTGAAACCACCCTATTGCATTGCCATCGGCAATCGCAGCTGCCGTTCTCTTTGCCAACACTTCAAAATCCTCAAAATACTCATACTTCGCCTTGAACTTTCGGGCTGTTAACTCAATATCCAGCTTGGAAAACTCAGGTCCGAGATACGCACCACTCATTGAATCAGGCGTAGAAACCTTACGCTCCTCGCCAAAATAAATATGATGAGCAGCCAGGGCCGCACCCAAGGCCCCTCCTGCATCACCAGCAGCAGGTTGAATATAGATGTTGTCAAATATCTTTTCGTTTATTAATTTCCCATTGGCTACACAATTCAAGGCAACACCTCCTGCAAGGCAGAGATTACTTGCTCCTGTGAGCCCTTTGAGGTGACGTGCCATCTTGATGATAATTTCTTCTGTTACCATTTGAATTGCAAGGCCTAGATCGCAATGGCATTGTTCCATATCTGATTCGGGGTCACGCTGATCCATTCCAAAGAGCTTCTCCCATTTCCTCTCCCTAACCATGGTGAGACCCGTTGCGTAATTAAAATAGTTCTGGTTCATCCACAGAGAGCCATCCTCATTGATCGTAATTAAGTCAGACTTGATTAATTCAACATATTTTTTGACCGCAGCGCTATTTGCGTTACCATAAGGCGCCAATCCCATAAGTTTGTACTCGCCTGAGTTGACCTTGAATCCAAGAAAGTAGGTAAAGGCCGAATACAATAATCCTACAGAATGAGGGAACTGCAACTCATGTAAGATCTCAATGTTTTTCCCTTTGCCATGACAGAAAGAAGCTGTGGCCCACTCTCCAACTCCATCCACTGTAATGATTGCAGCTTCCTCATAAGGTGAAGGATAAAAGGTACTTGCTGCATGCGATAGGTGGTGTTCGGGGAATAAAAGCTTCGACTTCTTAGGATCATAAGTCTCATCTAGCTTAATCAACTCTTCCTTAATCAGGCGTTTAAAGAACATCTTCTCATTTAACCATACCGGAATGGCCTTGATAAACGACCGAATTCCTTTGGGGGCGAAACCATAATACGTTTCCAGAAGCCGTTCAAACTTCAATAAGGGCTTATCGTAAAATACTATCGCGTCAAGCTGATTGAGACTTATCCCTGCATACTCAAGGCAGTAGGACACAGCATTAGAGGGAAACGAGGCATCATGCTTCTTTCTCGTAAACCGCTCTTCCTGAGCGGCTGCCAATATCTCTCCGTCAACCACAAGAGCGGCTGCTGAGTCATGATAAAAAGCTGATATCCCTAATATGTACATCTTAATTGATCATCGATTTATACAGTTCGTAGTACTGATTCGCTACTCGGTCCGCGGAAAATCGATCGGCGTTTTTTCTACCTTTCCGAATCAAGTCCGTACGCAAACCTTCATTATGTATTATTTTCAAAATAGCCTCTCTGATATCTACTGGATCAAATGGATCAACTAATAATGCACCATCCCCAGCGACTTCAGGCATAGACAACAAGTCGCTGGTCACTACAGGCCTACCGACGATTTGTGCTTCAACTATTGGCATCCCGAATCCCTCATATGTAGAGACCAAAGTTACTATATCAGCTTCTTTATATTTACTCGCTAACTCCTGGGAGCTCAAGTTAATTGAATTCGTATAGCTAATCTTATTCACCTTTAAATGTTCAATTTGGCTCTCGTTTAGCTCGCCTATTATTTCAAGCTTGCAGGATAGTCCTGTAAGGGCAGTCACCAGTCGATTTACATTCTTGTTCTCTTTCGTACCAATCTGCAAAATAACCGGGCAATTTTCATTAAACTTTTTTGGATTAAAATGAAGGTCACCAGATACTGGAACGTATATTACCTTGACTTTTTTTTCGTCAATTTTAACATATTTAAGCAACTCATTTTTAGTCGCTGCAGAGATCGTGGTAATATATGCCGCCCTTTTAGCTGGAAGTTGAATCCAAAACCATTGTAGCACCTTTCTTGCCAGCGGATTTGGATGATTCATTAGTCCGACATCCAGGAAGGTAAGCACAGTCCTTCTTTTTTTTAATAGAATCGCAACAAAATTAATATCTCCGGTTACGTGATTGATCTCTTTCTGATTAAATATTGCCTCAAGAGCAATATAAATTCTCTTTAAAAAACCAGAGCTATAATATTTTGCAATATGAACTTTGCTTTGCACATCCGAAGGCAAATGATGTCGAATTTGTTCAAATAGAATTTCCACGCTAAAATTCTTATTGGGCCTTGGCTTTCGATGAAAAAATACAACTTCCATTAATGCTAGCTATTCGCTACTTTTTCCTGCCACAGTATAAACTCCCGCTCATCCGCAAGTAAATGGGTGATCAGTTGATTAATAGAGAGATCATACTCCCAGTTCAGTTCATCTTTCGTCATACTATTATCACCCCACATCTTTTCCAAATCGACTGCCCTATACAAAGATTTGTCAATTTCTACGTGATCATCGAAATTCAAGTTTAATTGTTCAAACACTTTCACAACAAATTCCTTGAGACTTATACTCGAACCAGAACATACTAAGTAATCTCGAGGTTGGTCTTGTTGAAGCATTAGCCACATTGCTTCTACATATCGGGGAGCGTAGCCCCAATCCCTCGTTACATCTAGATTACCCAGCTTCAATTTGTGCATCCGGCCCTCCGCAATTTGTATTGCGCCGCGAATTATTTTCTTGGTTACATAATCCTGACCCCGTAAGCATGATTCATGATTAAACAATATGCCACACACAGCATATAAATCATAGCCTTCTCTATAATTGATTGTCAACCAATGTGATGCGGCCTTGGATATACCATATGGACTGGAAGGGTGAAAATAGGAGTCTTCCTTCACCGGTAACTCATTGATATTGCCAAACATTTCACTGCTTGATGCCTGATAAAACCTAATCTCTTTCTTAGCCTTCTTTACTGCACTGAGCAAATACCCAACGTTAAGAAGGTTATTCTTTAATGCCCCAATTGGGTTTTCAAAGGAGTATCCCACCGAGCTTTGGGCAGCTAAGTTATAAATTTCATCAGGAGCGATTTCTTCAATTAACCGACCAACCTCCGCCTCTGAATCCAATGAGCATCCAACAACCTTAACACTCTCTTTCGCATCAAGAAAAGACAGCCTGTAAAGGTCAACAGAATCTAAATCCCGGGTGGTACCTACCACCTCGTATCCTTTATCTAACAAGAGTTTGGAGAGGTAGGCCCCATCTTGTCCTGATATTCCAGTTATTAATGCAGTTTTCAATGTATCAGTCTTATATCTTAGTTGTCATTTTGCAGGCTGCAATCATCTGATTCGCAATGTCAAACCATGTCAACATTTTGATCCACTACTTGGTCCTATCCAATATTTTTGCCGATCGAAATGAACTCCTGAACAGAAAAAATATCACAAAAACAACAAAGGAACTCTTTACAATATGATTGAGTATTATAAGGAATTCGTTACCCGATCTCATTGCATATAAAAAGATGAAGGGAATCCACAACATCAGGCTCGGGTATATGTTTTGAGACAGTGAATAAATATATTTCAAAATGAGATTTAAGAACAAACCAAAGAAAAACATAAAAACAATTCCACCATAGAATCCAAAATTAACATAAGCGTCTCCAAAAGTACCTATCGTCATCCTGGTGCCTTCTTGAAGATATCTTCCTGTAAATCGCATAAATTTTTCACGACCATACTCACCACCTGACGTCCTCTTACCGGGATTTAAAAACCTTGGTATTAGGGAAGCTGAAATATCTTCAATGAGCAGCGTTCCATTAGTAAAGGGTTCCCTGGAAGGAACATGATTGAAAACATGTGTAAGAATCCATCCCTGATTTATTCGAGCAATGAATTTATTCAAATTGCTGTATTCATATATTTCTTCCCTATCCCCAGCCCGCTCTGCTGCCATTTCCAGGAATACATCCTGCTTGGTTTTTTCTCCCTTTTGCAAAGACTTGACATATTCCTGTTCCCCCTCCTCCTTCCAAACGACTTTTCTATAGTCCTCCTTGAATGTTTGTACAAAAAAAGCTATTAAAAAGCCACTGATAAAAAGACCTAGCCTTATACCATAACGGAACTCATATTGAAAAGAGAGAATAATGAAGAGAAAGAGCCCCCATATAAACAAGTTGATAAAGAGGCCTTCGCCAATAATGTTATATGCAAAAGAACCATATACGATCAAAAGCCAGATAAGTCTATACCTATTATTGGAAAATACTATATAGAATAAACCAATAAATCTCAGGTTAGACAATAATAAAAAGAAGAACTGGACCGATGCAGGTACAATTGGTAGTATAAAAAAAGATGCAAATCCAATGAATATCAGCGAGATGCCGAGTTTATTATTTTTCACCCGGCTCATTCTGATTTTATCAATAATGGCTGTAACATTTGTTTTTCTCGGGTTAGCTTTCAAATACAGCCCGATAATAGAAGCTACTATTCCAAATAGAACATAGTCAATATAAACTCCTTCTTCAACTTCCATTGGATAATAGGATTCATTTCCAAAATAATTGTAACTAATAACCGGAGCCACCACTAGCTGCAACAGCACAAAACATCAACAAATTTCAGGGCGGTAATCACGCATAGTATAATTCCCAGCTTTGAAATGATATATATATCGACAAATAAGAACATCCATAAGCTGAATAAAAGGGTTATCAGGCTTATTAAAGGCAAATTTGCAACTGCCGCATTGTTATTAATACGGTTGGCGGAATTCGCAGATAATTTATTCATTCCGAAAACACTCATGTGAAGCAAGTATCAGTTAAGCTTGTTTTCATTTCAGAATAAATATTGATTTATGTAGTCAACAATTTTAATTGAAGAATAGCCGTCTCCATAGGGATTGGTCCTGTTACCCGGCTTTCCCAATATGACCTCGTTAAAGGTATTCACTATCTTATCAACATCCGCTTCAACCAGATGTGCAACCCCCAATTCAACTCCCTCAGGCCTTTCGGTTTTTTCTCTCAACACCAATACGGGAACATTAAAGGAAGGGGCTTCTTCCTGAATCCCTCCTGAATCAGAGATTGCCACCCTACACACAGATAAAATGTTCAATAGTTCAATATAGTTTACGGGGGGAGTTAGGATGATGTTTCCAACCTCTGCTAATCCAGCTGACAGCAAAGTGTCCTTAACCTGAGGGTTTGGATGTATAGCCCATACAAAACAATAATCATGGTGAACATCTGCTAATTTCTTAATTGCCTCAATTATATTTTTTAGATTTTGTCCAAAATTTTCTCTTCTATGGCAAGTTATCAGAACAATGTTCTCTCTGTTTTTCAACTTCATTGATAGCTCGCTGTTATTCCAACCGTGTTTATAGTTTTCAGTACTGGTAATGTAGTTTAAAGCATCAACCACTGTATTACCGGTAACCAATATGTTCTTGGTATTAATACCTTCATTAATCAAATTTTCCTTTGCAAGTTGGGTCGGAGCAAAATGAACTGAGGTCACCATACTCGCAACTTTTCTATTATACTCTTCAGGAAACGGATTTTGCAAATCACCGCTTCGTAAGCCAGCTTCAAGATGTAAGAACTTAATCTGATTGTAGAAAGCTACCATGGAAGAAACCATAACAGTAGTTGTATCACCTTGTGCCAATATACCCGCCGGTACAATGTCATCATTTAACAAATTATCAAGCAACCCTTGAAACTGAATAATTGCCCGGCTCGTTAATTTACTCAAGTTCTGTCCGGAAACCATAAGATCTAATTTATAATCATAATCTATCCCAAAAAGGCCCCAAAAAGGATCTAGCAGATCTTTATGCTGGGCTGTATTTACTATGATAAGCTTCTCCCTCAGGCCCATTTCAGAGAATTGCCGAATGACAGGAGCGGTTTTGATTAGTTCAGGACGGGTTCCAATTACGGCTATTAACTTTTTCATTTAATTAATAAACTGTTCACTTAATATTCGAGATAACCCTTCAAAATATCTTTTGATTGAATATTTCTCTTCAAAAATAGCCATAATCTGAACCCTGGTATTGTTATCCCACTCTTCCATAGCAGATAAAACAGCATTTTTAAATTCAGCTTCATTATCCATATCGCAAAGCTTTCCCAATTTGTCATCTGCAAAAATTGACACCAGTCCATCCAACGGATGCGCTATTACATAAATTCCGTTGGCCCAATACTCATACAACTTATTGGGAGCACAATACTTGTAATTTATCCCTAGATCCTTATACAAAATGATTCCGATATCTATTTTTCCATAATATTCCTGTAGTTTCTTGTGAGGCAGGTCATCAATTAGTTCAAGATGTGGGAGGTTATATGACTGGACCAAATTCTTAACTTCTGTCGGTAAATAACCAATAAATTGCACCTTATAATCTCTTATTCCATCGAGATCAGATATCACTTCTAAAAATTGCTGGGTATAGTGGCCACCAACTGCAGTACCGATATGTGCTATTGTTATAGTCTTGTCATTTGAAATATGGGTATCAGCAACCCAATGTGTGGGAGTTGTTGTATTGGGAAACAAATAGGTTCTGTAGGTCGCTTTGCCAGAAATTTCAATAAAATATTCAATTCGATTTGCCTCTGGGCAGATGAACAAATCCAGCCTTTTTTTCATCATTTTAAATAGAGCAAGATTAAACCGGTCGTACGCTGTATACGCATCTGGTTCTAAAATCTCAAACTGATGATAAATCACGTAGTTCCTATTGAAAAAAAACAGGCTTCGGATCAGCAAAAAAATATTCAATGTCGGTAAATCTACAGTGTAGCAAATCGCAGATCTATTCTTGATCTGAAATCGAATCATCTGATATATTAGTTTGAAATATTTTGCTATTTTAAATTGGAAAGATTGTAACCGTACGTCCGTACGGCCGGCAAACTCTCCAATGCTTATTTTTCGTACTTTATTATGGTATTCCAGAGTATTGGCTACTTGACATTGAACCATATCTACGGAATTCTCATCACTAAGCAGACACACATGATCCGTTATGTGCTTACATAAGGGAATAAGATCAAATGTGGAGATCGTAAAAAAGCCAAATTTCATTGGATTGCCACTAGTATTTGATGTGAATCATTCGCTTCATGGTGATATCCTGCTGCTTCCACAGACAGGTACAACATGAAAAGCCATTCTTCTGGTGTTGTTGTAGAGAAATAAATAAAAACTTAGATGCTAAATCTTGCTAGGTGTGCTGTTAGGCTGCAATGAAATCTTTTCTTCAATATCTTTTACCAGCTCTGAATAAGTATATCCTGATGAGAAGATCTTCTCATATCCCGCCCGGGCAATTTTACTTCTTAATTCATCGTTTTTCAGATAGAACCTGATCTTATCCGAACACTCTTCAACATCACGGAAGAATTCAGCCTCTTTACCTTCCTTGAAAAACCCTGCTGCCTCTTCACTATATTCATGTAACATAAAACCACCTGCACCGGGAATTTCAAAAGTTCTCATGTTGTGTGAATTCTTATTTTGGTCACGCAAGATATTGAGGTTAACCTTAGACCGATGCATTGTTTGCAAATAATTTACTCCACCTATTGAAGGCATACAATCAAATCCTTCTATGCCTTTCCATCCATTTCCAAATACCACTTTCTTGCCTTTCCAACCATTTAACTGTTCAGATATTCTTTTGATTACATCAATCCTCTCCCTGTCGGAGTTGCCAATGAAGGAAACATCATAATAGTCATCTTCAGGCGCATTATCAGGGAAGTTGGCAGGAGGAGTAATAATATCCGGGTCTACGGCAAAGGGTATGTAAAAGACATTTTCACATCCCGTATCCTTAATGGATTTAATCAATTCCTTATGCCAGATAAGATATGTACTGAAATGATTGATGGATGACCGTACATATGCATTTGATGAACCAAAACTTGTGCTGAAAGGGTCATCAGGATAAAAACACATCACATGCTTTCCTTGTTCTTTTATCTCATCAATTGTTCGCGGCATTAAGAAATATCCCTTGATTACATAGACAACCTTTGAACGTGTTTTTTTGATTTTTCGCAAAAGCTCACGCTGTTGACTTGCCATATATTGGTCTCTCAACACCGGTATTAAGTTCAATACTCTATACAGGTACTTATCTACATTAAAGGCAACTAAATCGCATTTATAACCTAGTTTTTCATAAGCCCTGATATATGAATACGCCAATCCCGTATACTCCTTTGAATCCCTATCTACAATAAAAGTGATCTCCTTTCTCATAATCTGCTATTCCCTAATCCAAATTTTATCTAATAGTTACTCCCGTTCTATATTTTACGCCTAACCCACATATAAAGCCGGTTTTTCACCTTTTCAAACAAAAAAGACGGGAATGCCAACCCCGCAATTGAAACGAAAAAGTAAATCATATTCAATCTGATTTTTTGGATCGAGTTTATTTTCAGATATGATTCCAGTTTAGGGGGGTACAAGCCCGATATGAGTCCAACCGCCGCTGCTATACTGCCGTATTTTTTGTACTGGATAATCCAAAACGGAAAGGTCACCGAATATATCCTTTTGAGAATTCTAAATGCAATGGAACTTTTATTCGACCCTGTTCCATCTTCAACAGCATTAATCAATACTTTGGCTACGGAAGGTAAACCACCCTGCATTTCCTTGTACTCTTTCCATTTTTTGGGCAAACCATCCCTATAAAAAGACCATCTAAATGAGCCATCATCAAAATGTATGTCTTTCAATACCAAAGGCCTCTCAATTGAAAACAGCCTGCATCCGGAGGTAACCATCAATACCCCCAAATACATTTGAGAGTAAACAGTACCATCGTGTTTATCGGTATTGTACTTATCAAAGGTCTCTTTCTTATAAATCAACCCTCCAACAAAGCTAAATGCATTATAGTAGTTTAGGGCGACACCAACTCCGGTTCCGAGTACTTTTGTTGCCTTTGCTCTTTTTACTACAACCCCTGGATTGTTTTCTTCTACAAAATTGCAGTAACCTATTTCGGGGTAATCTTGTTGTTTCAAAAAATCAACCAAATACGCTATGCAGTCAGGTTCATAAATAGTGTCGTCGTTGCCCAACGCTAAACAATATTCCCCGCTTCCAAGTTCAAGACACTTTCTATAATTGTAATCGTAGCCCATGTTCTTCTCATTACGGCTAAATATCAATGGGAACTTATAGGATTTTTGCAGTTCTTTTATCTTTTCTACCGTATCGTCCTCAGAACAATCATCACTTACCACTACCTCAATATTATCGTATGTCTGCTTCTGGATATTATCCAAACTTTTCAGCAGCAGATCGATGCGGTTGTATTGTAAATAGCAAATGGAAAATTTCATCTGGGTATAATTGCAATATTGCTGATCAAAACTGTGGTTTCCAAAAGAGATGCGGCCAAGGCAGGCTGAATAAGTGGAACCAACATGCCAAATATCTTTGACTCACAGGATGATGATTATTGCATGTTGGTTTCATGCAGCTTAAAACAGAGAGTTATCAGCATGAACGCCCACAACTGTACCCCAAATTCCATTTTCAGTGGGCCAGGGTGAGCTCAAGTCTTCAATTCTGCTCAAATACTTTATCGGTGAATTGGAGTCATAATTTGTCTTAATTATTCTATACGCCAAGTAACCATGTTCAATAAAAAACTCTCCTACTCTTTTATCCTGCTCTGGTGTATGTAATTCAACAATAATTGTGGGCTTGCATTTACCAATACTCTCCTTAAAGCCTATAAGTGCGTTGGATTCTTCTCCTTCAATATCAATTTTTATCACGTCAGGCATTGAATTTCCCGTTCCAATAAAATCATCTAACGTGGTAGTTTCTACCTCAATTGTTTCTCCAGACTCACTCCCAATGCCCTGCATGCTACCCTGACCATCGTGGACTCCTAAGTTAAATTTTGTGGATCCTTTATAATTTGTTACAGCACAGTTAACAGGCGTTACATTCTGGATGTTGTTGAGTTGTAAGTTGTTATTAATCAGCTTAATGTTTTTTACCAAAGGTTCAAACGAATATACTTTGCCTGATTCTCCCACAAGCCTTGAAAACAACATTGTATGCAAACCAAAGTTTGTTCCAAGATCATATACCACGTCACCTTCCTTTATAACTTCACAAAAAACAGATTGCAGCTCCGGCTCCCACCGTCCAAAAATCGGCGCCCACCGCGAATTGTGATTGATTAAATACTGCATGCCTTTCATCGGACCCAGACGGATGCTTCCATTGCTCCCAATGGGAAAAACTATCCTCAAAATACTCTCTTTGATTGACATTGGTTCTATTTTTTAATTGCCTCCATATATAGCGAGTTTCCATAGCCACCTATAGCAGGGTCCTCAACGCTAGTTATATCTTGAATGGTGCTGCTCTCACCATAAACACTTTCCTCAATTTTTTCAAACCCAGCCTCCTTGAACAGTTGTGTGAGCGAGTAGCTATCATACATATACTTATGCTGATGGGGCCATCCCTGCATCCATCCAATCAAATCATGCATTAAATTACCTTTTGGGTATTGCCCTTCCCTATGCAGGTTTAACACCCACATAAATTGCGCTGCGGCCTCTTTGTTTCCCTTTTCATTTTCCATAACATACTCGCTGGCATTCGAGAGCAAATCAGGTATTACAAGCCTAATAATACCACCAGACTTGAGTGTTCTATATGCCTCGTTCAAAAATAATTTGGTGCTTTTTATGGATAGATGTTCAAAGAGGTGTGATGCATAAACGATATCAACCGATTCACCTTTGAATTTCCACCTCCTATTGAGGCTCATGTATTTCGCATTGCTCGATTGATAGGAGGTAGACCCCATAAGTTTTGCGATCAAGCGCCCAACGAGAAATTGCTGAATAAGGCTATTTAAAGATGAGTCTGTATTGATCCATCCATCTGGACGTATCTGTCCGCAACCTAAATTTAATTTAAGCATCTCTTACCCTTTTGGGCGATATTGGGGTGCAAATATAAGAGGTAAATTAGAAAAATATAATAATTTGAGGCCTGGGCAGACATGATTATAAGTTCATGGTTTCCCTCAATGTGCGAGATATTTTAACACCTTGAATTAAGGTTCTTTAATCGCTTTATTTTACCCAGTATGATGAGCTTATCTTACAACAGATTTTAATAAACCGGCTAATTTCTCAGCAGTCTTTAGCCTGCTAAATTTTGATAGAAATTCAATATTGGGCGTCATTGTGTAATTGCCTAGAATAATCTTTTCCAATATTTGTGCGGACTCCGATATATTATCTGGATCACAGATGAACCCAATGCCCGAATCTTGAATAAATTCTCTTTGTGCCCCCTCTGTAACAAACCCTATCAACGGTTTATGCAAAAGTAAATAATCAAAAGTTTTGGATGCCAAAACATAATCATAGTTACCGATCACCTTTACGGATGTGCACAAAAAAGCGTCAAAACTTCTCTGAACTTTCAACATTTGATTACGAGGCATTACACCACCAAACTGACAATTCTCGAGTAGACTGAATTCAGCCGCCATGGGCTCCAACCAATCAGGCTTTTCGCCGATAAATTTAATCTTGATATTTATACGTGGATTGTTGTCTAGGACCATACGGACAGCTTTGAAGAAATAATACGGACTTCTATATAACCAATCTTCTTTGACCGGAGAATACTGAAATATTCGATGAAATCTCTTTTTCCACCATGGTAACATCATGTCTCTTCTTCCTTTGGGATAATAATAAAATGCACCAGTGTATCCGATTACATATTCTTTATTTTCCTGATATGCTTGGACCTCAATTTTATCCTCAAAAGACAGATTTTCATCATATCCATTGGTGACCACTTTGAACTTGTCAGAATTAATTTCATTATGAGAATCCCTAAAAATATCCGCTAATTGGTCAGTAACTGTAGTAATGACATCAGCTCGCTTAAATAGTTTTTTTTCTTCACGGTAAGTGAAGTAATAATGTAGCCAGGATCCGTAAGGAGCTAGGCACCACTTAGACCATCCATCTCGCATGTCAATTATTAGAGGCAAGTTGAACGTTTTAGATATATTAACTGCAAGACTCCCAGTGCTAAAGGGAGGTAGCGTAGCTAGAATTGCTTCCGGTTTATGCTTGTCAATAATACCTTGTATATTATTCATTACTCCTTTCTCCCATGCCTCTGCAATTTTATCCTTGGTACTAAAATATATGGTGAGAAATCTCCTGATATTATTGGTATAATATTTTGACAAATCACCACAGGGTATTCTATATATGTTAGTTCCTTCTGGCAAATCTTCCAAGAGCGTATAATCAACCTTGGCATACGCAAATATACGGCTTGCGCTATCTACATCGAGAGTTATCACAATTGGATTGATACCGAAGTCCCTGAAATACTTCACGAACTTCAACGATCTGAAGTTTCCTGTTGTGCTTACGGGGGCAAATTCAATCGCTATGAACAGAACATTGATCATATAATCTATATCTTAATTGGCCACTATTATCAATTGACTGAGTTTCTCTGGTGTTTAGACAAGCCACAAATCATTAGTACATCTTTGAAGAATAACAAGCTGAATACCCTTGATCAATAAATTTTTCGGGAGGGTTACAGTTACAATAATAGAATCTATTCTAGAGAGCAGCTAATGATAAATGCGTAAGCCAGTAAGATATTCGGTTTGTGATATTATTTTATACGCTTAAACTATTTCAATTTAAAAATATCTTTCACTCAATTTCTTTGAGCAAATGCGGGAAATTATTATCAAAGGAGTAAAACTTATTGAATGCCTCAATTGCATTTTTCTGATACCCTGAATAGTTTCTATCTATTTTCGCTATAGCCTCAGGAATCTCTTCCAAACTTCCGACCATCTCAAAATACTTGAGTTGTTGATAAATAGCGTTAGTCTCGCTACTGTAAAGACAAATAAATGGAATTCCGTTTTGACAATACCTGGCATTTTTTTCAGATGATAAAATTGTGAATTTGTTGTTCTTGTCATCATTATTGTAAATACTAATTCCTATATACCCTGATGAAATAAGATTATTTAAGTCGCTTTCTTTAATAAAATCCTGAGATAGAACGATGTTATCAAACAAACGAATTTTATCAACAACCTCTTCATTCACTCTTGCGTGAAACACCGGAATATACTGCGGATCAAGATTATTCAAAACACTTGCTACCTCAACTGAGTACCTCCTTTCAGCCACCATACCATAGTTTAGAATAATTTTCTTACTCAAATCCAGGTGTAGCCTTTTATGCAAATAGGTGGATTTACCAGTATTTACATCCCCTTTTATACTAACCGGTAGATATATCCAATTCATTTTGTCAAAATCCACGTGATTGTAGTCAGCTAAGTACAATGCCCTGTTCTTATCCTGTATTACAGTATGATCGCATAAGTGATGATATTTGACCTCAAGACGTCTCAACTTATCAAATTCGTATGGTGTATCAAAAGGCGGGACGTTATATAATTCGAGGCTAAAGTATATTCTGGTACTGTTTGGGGCATGAACTCTATTCATAAGTACCAAACCCTTCTTTTCGATTCCAAATAAATAATCAAACTTAATTTTCTCCTTGTTGATCAAATAGGTCAACTCGGATAAAAACAAAGATTGCTTTATCAACCCCAACTTTTGAAGAATTCGCTTTGGTTGAAACACCAAATGGTCATTTTGTCTATAATTAATAAATGTAACGTTGGTCAAACTTTTCAAATCAACAAGTTTCGGGGTATCCAAATCTTGATTTAAGGTGAAGACGTAAACCTTATAATGTTGTGATAAATTATAAGCAAGATTGTAGAAATGAATGTGCAATAACTCATCATGTTGAAAAATACCAACAACCTTCCTGGTTCTATTCGAGTCCGAAATCATTTTTACAGATAACGGTAATGTATCTTGGTGAGGTGAGTTCCTCGGATAACCAATCGTATACACCTACTACCTTCATCGGCTCAGCAAAAAGGTGTAACTCCGGAATAAACAGGTACCGCATTTTATGTGTTTCCCTAATAATATCTTCCTCTTTTGATTCCTTATGTTTAACACTTACTTCAAAATGCACGTCAACCGTATTATTATGATAGTCAATTTGGGAAGTTGAGGTTCTGTGTACATGAATATTTGCGCTTTCTATCTCTTTTTGACGAGTTGCAGGTAAATCCGTTAGAAAACCCGGGCCATACCAACAATCAAAAATGAATACTCCATTTGGGTTAAGATGCTTTTGCGCAGTTTTGAATACATCTGATAAATCCTTGTTTTCTGTCTGATAGCTCATGACATGAAAAAGGGAAACGATGACATCGTATTTAGCGTCTAAACGAACGTTCCTGATGTCACCACACTCAAAATGGGCATTGCTTATATTCTTCCCATTAGCTTTAGCCACCATTTCTGCGGATAAGTCAACCCCGACAACCTGATATCCGAGCCGGCTAAATTCTATAGCGTGCTGGCCCGTTCCGCATCCCAATTCGAGAATGGTCTTCGCACCCGGGCAGTTTTGCTGAATGAGCCGGTGGATATATGCAGCTTCTTCCTTGTAGTCTTTCTCCTTGTACAGAAGATCGTAATACGCTGCGTAAGCATTGAATACCATGCTCAAGAAGTACTTAGGATAGTCTTTAGTGAATCGGCCACGGTTTTCTGCTCCTCCTCAGTTATTCCCAAACCGCTTGGTACATAAAAGCCTCTATTGGCTAGTTTCTCAGCCATTGGATATTGCTCTCCCATGAACCAATTCCTTTGCGTGAAAACCGGTTGCAGGTGCATTGGATAAAAGAAGGGCCTGGTTCCAATCTTGTACTTACCCAGCTCTTTCATGACCCACTCCGCATTGTGCAGAAATGAATCTTTTAAGAGGATGCCGTAGATCCAATAAATGCTCTTTGCATATCCAGTTTCAGGATGCATCAGTTCAATATGTTCCACATCTTCAAGCAGCTCGTTGTAGATAGCTCCAATCTCCCTTTTCTTCACTATATGTTGATCAATTTTCTCCAGTTGTGCTACTCCAAGTGCCGCTTGTAAGTTGGTCATCCGGTAATTCCAACCCAAATCATGATGTACAAATCGCTTTTCGGGCCTGAAACATAAATTTTTAAGAGAGCGGCACTCGTTTTCCAGTTCCTGATCATTGGTTACAAGCATCCCTCCTTCGCCAGTGGTTATGTGCTTGTTGGGGTAAAAGCTAAAAATGCTAATATCTCCAAAGCTCCCACATTTCTGACCGTTGTAAGTCTGTCCATGCATTTCTGCAGCATCTTCAATTATTTTCAAATTGTGCCTCTCTGCAATATCGAGAACGGGTTCCATATCCACCGGTAATCCGTAGATATGTACTACGAGTATTGCCTTTGTTTTGGAGGTAATTTTTGCTTCGATGTCTTCTACGTTCATATTCCAGGTGGCTGGATCACTATCTACCAATACAGGAACAGCACCTTGACGAACGATAGAGGCTGCCGGTGAGATTATAGTAAAGGTAGGCATGATCACTTCATCTCCTTCGCCAATACCTATCGCTTTGACGGCTATATCCAAAGCTGCGGATCCGCTGGAGACGGCAATACCATACTTCCGATCCACATAATCGGAAAATTCAGACTCAAAGCGCTTTACAAAGGGACCTTCGCTTGAAATCCAGCCCGTATCAAGGCATTCTTGAACATACTTCTTCTCATTACCAGCCAGTAATGGAATGTTTACAGGAATCATCTAATCTTAGTGTTTGATTTTAATCTCTGAAGCACCTAAAGGATCAAATCGTACTTTATCCTGATCCCCGGCATAGGGACCTTGCTTAACCTCGATCATTTCCGTTGGCTCAAGCATCTCGAAACCATGTCCACCTGCGGCTAGAAGAATCACATCACCCGATTCAAGAATTCTACTCTCCAAGTAATTCTTATTATCATCGTAAAAATCAACACGTACTTTACCTGATTTGATGAACAAGACTTCTTGCGTTAAATTAACTTCTCTCCTAACAACATTGTGAACATGAGGATCAATTACATAGCCAGCTGGACGGTTCATGTAAGCTAACTGTTGAGAAAAATCGTCTGGGGTGAAGAATTCTATTCCGTCCTTTTTAAAATTCCGGTAGACAATGATAGCCAAGAGAACGCCATCGTTCTCAATAGTGATCGGTAGCATACATTAAGTTTTAGTTTGTGCTAATTTAGTTTTTCTTTTGAGCGACTTGACCATTCTTCGAACTACATATTGAGGAGTAAAAATCATAAACCTCATTCTACACTTAAACCTGTCAAAATAGCTGCAAATCTCACCAGTTTTGTTAAATGCGACATCCAGAAGTCTGTCATATTCATGCTCACTGCAATTTAAGCGTATGTCCTTTTTGTACTTCCGTAAGAGATAGAACCTGCCCTCAAAATTTGTCAATGGTGAGCTAGATATTCGTTTACCTCCATGCTCGTAGTAAATTGTCAATTCTTCCGGGACAAAGTCAAACCTAGACGACCTAGATAACGCAATAAAAGTGTCCCATTCCTGATAAGATGGACATTTTTCATCTAGTAGGCCTATCTCTAGTAACTTCGATCTTCTAATTATTGCGGAGCTATAATCCACATACATTTTTTCACATAAAATATCTCTTCTGATATCACCTCTCGTTTCCCAACCAAAAGCTCTTTTTCTATTATCCTTGTCATCTTTAACTGTAGAATAACAGGTCACCACATCCAATTCGGTATTTGACTTCAAATGACTCGATAGTTTCTCAATCATATCAGGGTAATACACATTATCCGAATCTAAAAAAGCTATCCAATCCCCTTTGGCATGCTTTAAACCAATATTTCTAGCTTTCTGCGCACCGCCATTTGTATCAAGTTTGAGATAATGTACATTATCATAAGTCTCCACATAGGTCGACAATAACTCTCTTGTACTATCTGTTGACCCATCATCAACTACAATAATTTCCTGTACAGCACTTGTTTGCGAGAGCACACTATTCAGTGCTCTCTCAAGCATCCTGACCCGGTTGTAGGTTGGAATAACAACTGATATTGAATCTGACAATTTAAATGGTGGTGCGCAGAAAGCTAGAAATATTGGTTTAA
>JYMV01006767.1_pt1 | contig 21565 bp, 21 predicted proteins | sample 338911 | NCBI WGS metagenome assembly JYMV01 (sample SAMN03354496, study PRJNA234377) | hydrothermal vent metagenome | biome: Deep sea; feature: Hydrothermal plumes at the Eastern Lau Spreading Center, Western Pacific Ocean; material: Seawater | place: Tonga | collected 2009 | depth 2000 m m
ACCGATCCGCTCTGCTTCGGGACATTTCATTCGATGAAGCCGTTTACGCGCGTACCTGATGCCACCGCGCATTCTCGGCTATGTTGACCTAATGTATTTCCTCTATCGTTATAAGGTAAAGGTGCAGTAACCGACAGCTGCTCTAAGCGTGATCTTGAGGGCGGAGGACGTGCGTTTGTTATCTTTAAACTCATTCAAGGGCAAGCTGATTATGGAATTTCCTTCATTGCCGTTTACGGTAACAGCGTGGGCTGATGTAGAGCCCGTTACGTTACCAGGCGAACAGGGTTCGGCAACCATTCGCGAGTTCAATAGGGGCGAACTGCGCGTTCGTTGCGTGGAATATTCGGCAGGTTATGTTGCAGACCATTGGTGTGATCGAGGGCATGTTTTGTATGTGCTCGAGGGTGAACTGATCAGCGAGCTCAAGGATGGTCGGACGTTTCGACTTGGCCCTGGCATGAGTTACCAGGTGTCAGATTTTGGAGATGCCCCGCACCGATCAACGACAACAACCGGCGCAAAGTTATTTATTGTTGACTGAGGGGTGGGTTCGGCGAGGGGCCTATGGGTGGAGTGCCATTCCGCGTCGACGAGAAGCGGTTAGGTGTGTCGGCGTCGCTGACCCTTAGGCAGCACGACTGGCGCGCTTTCTTTCGGTTTCGCGCAGCAGTTTCTTTCGAATCCGAATGGCACTGGGTGTAACCTCCACCAGTTCGTCGTCGTGAATGAATTCGAGTGCGTATTCCAACGTGGTGTCGATGGGCGGCGTGAGCAAGATATTTTCATCGGTGCCGGCGGCACGGATATTGGTCAACTGTTTGCCCTTCAGCGGATTAACAATGAGATCGTTGTCCCGGGAATGTATGCCAATGACCATGCCTTCGTAGACCTCTGCGCCATGACCGATAAATAGTCGTCCCCTTTCCTGCAGATTGAAGAGTGCATAAGCGAGGGCCTTACCCTTGGCCATGGAGACCAGTACCCCGTTGTTCCGTTTGCCCAGTGCTGTGGAAGGCCGCGGCCCGTAATGGTCGAAGGCGTGGTGCATTAGCCCCGTGCCGGAGCTCATGCTGAGAAATTCGGATCGAAACCCCATTAAGCCACGGCTGGGGACCATGTAATCCAGGCGCACTCGATTGTCGCCGTCGGGCACGATATTTTGAAGTGCCGCACGACGTTCACCCAGTCGTTCCATGATCTTGCCCTGAAAAGCAGCGTCAGTGTCTATCGTGAGTGTTTCCCACGGCTCCAGAGTTTTGCCGTCAACTTCTCGCACGATGACCTCCGGTCGGGATATCGCCAACTCAAAGCCTTCGCGGCGCATGTTCTCAATCAGTATCGACAGATGTAGCTCTCCACGACCGGAGACGCGAAACTTGTCAGGGTCGTTTAATGGTTCGACACGTAACGCCACGTTGTGAATCAATTCTGTTTCCAAGCGTTCTTTTATGTTGCGACTGGTAACAAATTTGCCCTCGCGCCCTGCAAACGGTGAGTCGTTAACTTGGAAAGTCATGCTAAGAGTCGGTTCTTCTACACTCAGGGGAGGCATTGCCTGGACCATTTCTGGATCACATAACGTGTCTGAGATGCGAAGATTATCCAGGCCGGTGATGGCAACGATGTCACCTGCAGTGGCGGTCTCGGCTTCAATACGTTCAAGCCCGTGGAATCCGAGAATCTGCAGCACACGCCCGCTGCGAACCGGCCCGTTTGTTCCCACCACTTTAACCTGACTATTTCTGAATACGGTGCCACGTTGAATGCGTCCAATGCCGATCACGCCAACGTAACTGGAGTAGTCCAATGCGCTGATTTGCATCTGAAACGGGCCGCTGGGGTTAACGGCTGGCGGCGGCACATGAGAGGTGATCACCTGAAGTAGGGGGTCCATGCCTGAGTCACGACCATCGACAGGGTTCAGGCTAGACCAGCCTTGAAGTGCCGATGCATAGACGATCGGAAAATCGAGCTGTTCCTCCGTGGCGCCAAGGCGATCAAATAATTCCAATGTCTCACCGAGGACCCAGTCTGGTCGGGCGCTGGGACGATCGACTTTATTGATGACAACGATAGGATTGAAACCGTGTTCAAGCGACTTTTGAGTGACAAAACGAGTCTGTGGCATGGGTCCTTCTACGGCATCAACCAGTAGCAAGACCGAGTCCACCATCGACAGAACTCGTTCTACCTCCCCGCCAAAGTCCGCGTGTCCAGGTGTGTCGATGATGTTGATTCGCCAACTCTGCCAACGGATTGCCGTATTCTTGGCCAGAATAGTGATGCCTCTTTCGCGCTCCAGCTGATTGGAATCCATCACTCGGTCGGGCATCTTTGCATGAGCGCTAAGCGTTCCGGACTGGTGAAGCAATTGATCAATCAGTGTTGTTTTGCCGTGGTCGACGTGTGCGATGATGGCGATATTGCGCAAAGCATTTATGGTAAGCGTCACAACAAGTTACCTGGGGCACAGAACAACAAGGAGGGCAGGCCGCATTATAGAGGTTCTGACCATGCGAACGATGAAAATTGTTTACTTGGCATCCTTGCCCTCCCAGAATATTGATCAGATGCTTCGCCGTATTCCATTCACTCGAGGCTCCCTGAGACAATGATCGATCGAATTCAGCCTGTTGCTATCCCTGAGTCGACGGCGCCGTTTAGTCAGGTTGTACTCGACGATTTGTATGCCTACTTTTCCGGGCTGGTTGCCGCCGATTTTCCTGAGGGTCTGGCAGTACTTGGTGATGTCGCTGCCGAAACGACAGCAGTGTTGAACGTGATCTCGAAAGTTCTCGAGGAGCTGGGGTTGGAAATGAGCGATATTGTTAAGGCAGAAGTGCATTTGGCTGATCTGGCAGATTTTGATGCGATGGACGAGGCCTACCGCCAGTGTTTTCCCACAAACGCAACTCCCGCAAGGACAACCATTGAATCAAAACATCTATTCGGCGACAGTCGAGTGGAGATTACGGTTCAAGCACGTCGGCGTTAGGCGAGTGTTTGTACTTCCGGGTGCTTTCGAGCATGGGGGGTGAGCCGATGGGAATTGTCATTGATGACAGTAACTAGCGTTGGGCACCCGTTCCATTACCATTAGCGGGGCCAGGCGGCGGCTAAACGTTCGCATCGAATCAACGCCAAATCAGCGATGGCTGCGCAGAGTCTCAGCAGTTGGTCTGTTATCCGTTTTTCCATGTTAGACGAATAGCGTTGCCTGATAGTGTGGTCGTATCAATGCGTTGCTGATAACCAGATCTTGTTTAAGCTGTCCGTCTGCAACCTGAATAAGCTGCTCTTCCTGCATCATCAGGCCCTTCCGTTGTTCCGATTGTGTATTGAAAGACGCTATATTCTGGTTCTGTTGACGTGGTAATAGAATAATTTAATAACAGGAGATGATGATGGCTGGAGCCAGAAGGAAGAGTTTTTCGAATCCAGATGAGACACGTACACCCGATAAAACGGTATTGGAACTGGTAGACCTGGGGAGCGTGAAAGCTGCACGACTGACCGTTCAACCAGGTTGGACCTGGTCAAGTTGCATCAAGCCGGTGGTGGGGACCGACAGTTGCCAGGCGAACCATGTTGGCACTGTGGTGTCGGGTCGTTTGGGAATAAAACACAACGACGGAAGTGAGATGGAAATCAGTGCCGGCGATGCCTATGTTTGTGAGCCAGGGCATGATGCCTGGGTCATCGGTGATGAGCCATGCGTGATGCTTGAGTTTGATGCGAGTGCAGCGGCATCTTATGCTAAGGAAGAATAGTGAACTGATTGGATGTGGGCGAGATGTCTGATGTTGCCCGCTCTGCAGTCCTGCCACGGGCCGATGGATGTGTCGACACTCACTAAGGAGTTGGCCTGAGGGTTGTTCGTTAAATCATTTGTTCTCGATACTGATTGATCAAGATGAAATCGACCTCTCCGATCATTTACGAGCAAAGCGGACGCATTGCTCACATCACGTTGAATCGCCCTGATGCACTGAATGCGATTGATGAAGCGCTTCCATCAGCGCTTGAAGCAGCTGTCATTCGGGCGAATGCCAATGAGTCCATTCGGGTCATTATCCTGTCGGGTGCGGGACGCGCCTTTTGCGCAGGCTATGATCTGAATGTATTTGCCGAGTCGCCCGGCACCAATCCAGGGATTCAGGAAATGCCGTGGGATCCGGTTAAAGACTTCGCTTTTATGAAGCGGAACACCGATTGTTTTATGAGTCTTTGGCGCTCTTTGGTGCCGGTGATTTGCAAAGTGCATGGCTATGCGATTGCCGGCGGAAGCGATATTGCACTGTGTGCTGATCTTCTTGTGGTGGCCGACAATGCACAGCTTGGCTATCCACCTGCCAGGGTTTGGGGGTGTCCGACAACAGCGATGTGGGTCTATCGCCTTGGTGCGGAGCGGGCGAAACGCTTGCTATTCAGCGGCGACTTGATCGATGGGCGCCAGGCAGAAGCCTGGGGTCTGGGGCAGGCTGTGCCCGCGGCAGATCTTGATGATGAAGTAGAACGCATCGCGCAGCGCATGGCTACGGTTCCGCGCAACCAGTTGATCATGCAAAAAATGATGGTCAATCAGGCATTAGAGAATATGGGTCTTGCCTCGACGCAGACGCTGGCTAATTTTTTTGATGGCATCACCCGCCACTCGCCGGAAGGGGTGAATTTCAAACAACGCGCAGAAGCTGTGGGCTGGAAGCAGGCCGTTCGCGAACGCGACGAAGGGACCTTCGATTGGACGTCGAATCGATCGTTCGGGGAGAGCGAAGACTCAAAGTAGTGAGCTAGATCGTGTACGGTTGTGTTGGGCCGTTTAGGGAGAGCGTTGACGATGAGATTCGACAAGGTGGTTCATGCAATCGATCTTCACGCTGGTGGTGAACCTGGCCGTGTGATTGTTGGCGGCGTACTGGATGTGCCTGGTGCCAGTATGTTTGAAAAGATGCGTTATTTTGAGACCAAGGCAGATGATCTTCGCCTTCGCATGTTGCGCGAGCCGCGCGGCTATCCTGCGTCAAACTGCAATCTGGTCTTGCCGCCTACCCGCCCTGACGCAGACGCTGGCTTCATTATCATGGAGCAGGTTGAATACCCCCTAATGTCTGGTACCAACACGATGTGTGTCGCGACGGCATTGATCGAAAGCGGGATGGTCGAAGTGACTGAACCCATCACGACTTTAAATCTGGAAAGTCCCGCTGGGCTCATTAAAGTAACGGCAGAAGTGCGTGATGGGAAAGCAAACTCCATCACTTTCGAAAATGTGCCGGCATTTGCGGTCCATTTGGATGCCACGATCGAAGTACCGGAATTCGGTCCAGTGGTTGTTGATGTAGCCTGGGGCGGGATGTTCTACGTGATTACAGAAACCGAGCCGTTAGGATTGATATTGACCCCCGATAGAGCAGGAGAATTAGCTCGGGCCGGCGAGATGATCAAAGCAGCAGCGCGTGAACAGTTGTCCTGTCAGCACCCGGAAAATCCGGCTGTCTCAGATATCACCATCGGGGTACTTTCTGGACCGGCCACAAACCCAAAGGCAACACTCAAGAACGCGGCGGTGGTGTCGACCGGCTCTCTGGACTGGAATCGCCCAGAGACCTGGAAGGCGGCGCTGGATCGCTCTCCCTGTGGGACAGGCACCAGCGCTAAGATGGCGACATTGCATGCCAAAGGCCTGTTGGACCTGGACCAGGATTTCCACCATGAAGGTATTCTCGGCACGATCTTTACCGGCCGACTGATTAAAGAGACAACGGTTGGCAATTACCCTGCAGTAGTCCCCACCATCACCGGTCAGGCCTGGGTCACGGGCATGGCCCAGTACGTGCTGGATCCGGACGATCCGTTTCCCAATGGATTTACCCTCGGCGACATCTGGGGCAGTTAGTGAGTCTGATTTGTCGAATGCTGCCTGATATCTAATCAGACCTGCATTGCGCTCACGATCCAGGTGCTAAATCCGAGGGTAACGCCGCTGTCATTTGAATAGGGCGTCAGCGCCTTTTCGATGACTTGCAGCGTTTTGTTTTGTGTGTCGGAATCTGCCAGTGCAAAAGGTTCTGACATGGGGCCCATTTTGGTAATAAAGCTTGCTGCGTCAGCAGCGTTTGATCCAATAGAGCCATCAACAGTAAAGCGCTCGAGGCCAATGTCAGACCATCCGGCATCGTGCAGAATCTGTTGAACGCGGTGCTCGTTTTCCATGGAAAACTGTCCGGGTGCGTCGTCTGGCGGGGGTGCCGGTAAATCGAGAAACGCTTTCGCGGCGCCGGCCGGAATGCGGATCCATGGATTGGCTTTGCGATCCGCCCAGCACACATAGGCCATCCGCCCCCCGGGACGCACGGCTTTCCTGATATTTCTAAACGCGGCGACGGGGTTATCAAAAAACATCACCCCGAAACGGCTATAGACCGCGTCAAATGCAGCTGTCGGAAAGTTGTGCACCTGGGCGTCGGCTTCGACAAAAGTGATCGGATGCTCCGCACTCACGTTGGCCCGTTCGATGGCTTTATTGAGCATCGGCCGTGAGAGATCGGCGGCAAGTATTTCCCCCGAGGCGCCAACCCGCTCGCCGAGCGCAAGCGTTGTCGTTCCAGTGCCGCAGCCAATCTCTAGAATTCGCTCTCCGGATTGGGGGTTAAGCGTGTCGAGTGCCTTGTCCCCAAAGGTAGCCAGCATCGTGTCAATCCGCGGCTGAAGCGTAACCCAGAGATCGCCTTTAATGTCGCTCCAAAATTCACGCTGTTCTTGATTGGCAATGGTTAATTCTGACATTGAATCCTCTCTCCTTGTGGCCAACTCGGCTTGGCCTGATGGGTTAAGGCCCGAGTCTGGGTAGTGATAACGTAGGCTAGTTTATTCGAGCGCGATGCCTTTGGCAGTTTTTCCATCAGGCACCCCAAGGTGCGTGGCGAGTAACCCATGGTGATTTAAGCACCAACCTAGGGGCGCCTTGTGCGAGCAGGTGAGGGTGATTTGCAAGGCGGGTAGGAATACGCTCAAATGTGAGGTTATGAACGTTAATCAAAAGACGGTGGTTGTTACTGGCGGTGCACGCGGGATCGGTAAGGCATTGGCCTTACGTTTTGCAGAAGAAGGCGCCAGGGTGGTGGTTGCCGATCGGTTGCAAAACGAGGCCAACGAAACGGCAGCCCAAGTGAATGGCCTGGCGGTAGTTTGCGATGTCGAAAATGAACAGGATATTCAGCAGCTGGTCACCGAGGCGGAAGCCAAGTTTGGAGCAATCGATCTTTTTTGTTCCAACGCGGGAGTGTGTTTCGGTGAGGCGGATTTGGTGACTTCGGCAACTAACGATCAATGGCAAACCTGTTGGAATATTCATGTCATGGCGCATGTCTACGCCGCAAGAGCTGCCCTGCCGGGAATGATCGCCCGAGGTGGCGGGTACTTTCTGCAGATGGTGTCCGCGGCCGGGATACTCAACCAGATTGGTGATGCGGCTTATTCTACGACCAAGCATGCCGCCTTGGGATTTGCCGAAGCACTGGCGATTACCCATGGTGGAGACGGTATCAAGGTGTCTGCAATTTGTCCGCAGTATGTTGCAACACCGATGTTGGGATACGACGAAGGCGCTGATATCAGCGGCCAGGCGGGTCTGATCAGTCCGAATCAGGTTGCGGAAGCTGTGATCAAGGGATTAGAAGAAGAGCGCTTCTTGATCCTCCCCCATCCCGAGGTCGAGGAGTACCGACAACGCAAAGGGGCTGACTACGATCGTTGGCTTGGGGGAATGCGGCGGTTGCGTGGTCACGTCCTGAAAGAATTGGGTTCAACCGCGCTCGAGAAGATGCACAAGTTAGTTTGAATTAGCCTGATTGAGTTTCGAGCGGGGAGGTTTGGCACTGGGCGCATGAATACAACCTTCGCGAGTTCAGGGTTGATCGAATGACTGATCCGCCGCATCGATAACAGCATTCCCCTTCTCGATCAAAGATGGCAAATCGATAAGCGCTACGTGATTTTCCCTGTGCTTTAAGCTTTCTTGCGATCCCAGCTTTATTGGTGATGCCGTTAGAGGTATACGAACGCTGACAAAGCGTTAGCGTGCTGCGTGCCAGTCGACCCAGTTGACCTCGATTCAGGTCGATTGGCCGCAGGCTTGGGTCAAGACCGGCATCATGAATGATTTCTGAGCGCAGATAATTCCCAATACCTGCCAGGAACTGCTGATCGAGGTAGAGCGCCGCCAGTTTCCGGTTCTGGAAGCGAGGTTCCCTAAGGCGTGAAAGAAGCGCACGCCACGTTAGCGACTTGTCGAGTATGTCAGGACCAATACGACTCAGAAAAGGGTGGGTAGTGAGTTGTTTGCTTGTCAGAACCCAAATATCAGATGCACTGTAGAGCAGCGCGCTGTGTCGAGCCGTGTGTAATGCAACTCGCAGCGTTCGTTTTGTCGCTGGGTACTGTCCCCGATCAACGACATGCCACACGCCGTACAGCTGGTTATGAGAATAGAGCGTCCAGTCAGTGCTGAAGTGGGTCAGCAGTGCTTTGCCACGTGTTTCAATCGATCGCACTCGAGTACCCGTTAAGGTTCGCCGGAATTTCTTCAGGCGCTGGAGCCCCAAGAATAGGTCTTCAATGACTTCATTCTCCAATACCGCTGCGATCTGGTCCGCAGCCCGTCGAATTTCGGGCCCCTCAGGCATTGCAATACCTCTCGCGTGCTTCCTCAGTTTGACTGCAGTACTGCGTGTTTATTCATAGCTGGGAACATCTTAATAAAAGCAATGGTACAAAAGATGCGAACGGTGATGAAGTAAAGTTGAATTAACCTGTCCCTTGTTGTGCGGGGAGTGTGGTGAGTCGCGAAAGAACACAGCAGCAAGGGTGATGTCAGTGAGTCATTGGACTCATGTGGGGAAATGATCGGGAGATGAAGGGGGACAGCATAAGCCATTAGCGCGTGGTTCTGAGGATGATTCCGGGATCGCGGCATGCTTTAGCAGAATGTCTAGGGTGGGTGACATGCTGTTTGCCTGTGTGTAGGATCGCTGTTGCTTAGTATCAGCGATAATTGGTGGCCGTGTCGTCTTTGGAGATGGCACAACTGGCAATTAAACGAGTGTTGTAATGACTTTGTGGAGGTAGGCAAGTGCCGTCATTTGATGTGGTTAGCGAGCTCGATTGGCATGAGGTCACTAATGGGATGGACCAGGCCAATCGTGAAATCACCAATCGTTTTGATTTCAAGGGGAGTGATGCTCGCATTGAGCGCAGTGACGCGACCCTGACGCTCTATGCTGAGGATGAATTCAAGATTGGGCAGGTCCGTGACATTCTGGACACCAAACTGGTCAAGCGAGGGGTCGACATCGCGTGTATGGAAATCGGAGAGATTCGTGAGCGAGGGGCTGGCCAAGCTCAACTAGAGATCAAGTTGCGACACGGGCTAGAGACCGCATTGAGCAAGAGTCTGGTCAAGAAGATCAAGGCATCAAAATTAAAAGTGCAGACGGCTATTCAGGGTGACCAACTGCGTATTTCAGGAAAGAAACGCGATGAGTTGCAGTCGGTAATTGCGCTTCTAAAAAATGAGGAGGTGGGATTGCCTCTTCAGTACATTAACTTCCGTGACTAAGAAAAGGTTATGACTTTGTTGTCCATGAGTTTCTCCGTGTTAGCTTGATCTAGGGTGACTGCCTGTCGCCGGCATTGTTGCCCCCCACAATTGTGTGATCGGTCTATCTTTAAGCGCCCCACACGATTAGAATTCTGGTCCGCGACATCGTGCCACTTTGTTGTTGCCACTTGTTGTTCTCCCTAGAAAAGAGATTGTCCTTCAATATTTTTACTGCTCGGTTTTGCCCGCTACAGTACGGCTGAGCCTGCTGTAGGGCACTGATAGAGCCGCGACGCTGATACAACGCGCCGGCTTTGCCAATGCACTGTCGAGGATGATCGCGATCAACCTATAAAGGAGACGGTCAGTTCATGACTGAAGAGGGAAAGAGGTCGGACCCGCAGGCGACCTGGCTGCTGGTATTGATTACTTCAACCGGCATTTTTGGTACCGCCATTGTCACTCCGTCACTGCCGGGAATTGGGGAAGCGTTTGCCGCTGAGCCCGATAAGGCACAGTGGGTGCTAACTGGATACTTGGCGATGATTGCCGTAGGGCAGCTATTTTTTGGCCCTCTATCAGACAAGTTTGGGCGGCGGTTTCCTTTATTGGCGGGCCTTGCGTGCTTTCTGCTGGGATCGGTAACGGCGTTTCTTGCGAGGGATCTCAATATGCTGATAGCAGCTCGTTGTATTCAAGGGCTCGGCGCTTCGGCGGCAATGGTCCTGCCGCGGTTGATTATTAATGATACGCACGCGCCGCGGGCAGCGGCAGGAAGTCTGGCTGCGGTCACCGCCGCCATGGCGCTCACACCGTTGGTGTCATTTCCCTTCGGCGGTGTACTGTTCGAGGCGGTAGGTTGGCGTGGCATCATGGCGGCAATTGTGTGTGTTGGTCTGATCACGACGCTTCCGACGGCATTACTGTTACAAGAGACTAACAGTGCACGACAAAGGTCTCTCAGCGTCTCTACGGTGATTGAGAATTACTATTTGTTATTCTCAAATCGGCAGTTTTTGCTGTTCGCGAGTAACCTAGGGCTGCATGTATCCATCTTTTTTTCGTTTTTAAATTTTTTGCCCTTTGCGTTCCGTGAGTTGGGTTATACCCCAGCGGAATTCGGCGTGCACATATCGTTACTGCCGGTAGGTTTTGTGGTGGGCAATCTCATCAGTCGAAAATGGACGGCTACATTGGGTATCATAAAAATGGTCCGGTGGGGTTCCATACTGACGGTGTTTGCCATCAGCGTGATGGCGATTGTGGCTTTTTCAGGGGTTCAATCAGGATTGGCGTTGGTGCTGCCGGCCATGATTTATTCATTATCAAACGGGCTCACCATGCCCAATGCGTCGATTGGTGCCATCAACTCGGTGAAACGTTCTGCGCAGGGCGTGGGGTCAGGGTTGGCCGGGAGTCTTCAAATGCTGCTAGGGTCGCTGATTGCTTCGTCAACCATACTGCTAGGCGCGGCCGATGATGTGCGTATTGGTATTGGCGTAGTTTTGGGCGCGGCGCTGGTCGCGCTTGTCGCCGCCTTACTGTTGCGCGATGATGCGCGACTGGCAGTCAACTGAGCTCCATTAAAGGAGTTTGTTGTCACTGTGTTGACTGATATAGGGAGGATTAAATCCTACACAACCTAACGGCATCTTCCGGAGTGTGTTTGCCATCAATAATCTTTTACGCTAGGAATTCATGATAACCACGGAACTTTTCTACTTGGCACTGACAGCGGGTTTGGCGTCGATACTGTGGGTCCCTTAGGTTGTAGCCAGGATTTTCTGTTGGGGCATTGCAGACGCCACAGGCTATTCGACAGATCCACCGGAGCTCCCCGGCTGGGCCCGCCGAGGGCAACGAGCGCACCTTAATCTCCTTGAGAATCTTGCGCCGTTTGCGGCGCTGGTCATGGTGGCGCAGGCAGTCGATGTGCATAGCGCTAACACTATGCTGGGCGCAGCCCTATTTTTCTAAGCCCGTGCCGCGCATGCCCTCGTATTTATTATGGGTGTTCCCTTTCTCAGAACGCTAGCGTTTCTTACTGGCTGGGTTGGCGCCAGCCTGAGTTTTATCGAAATCATCATAAATTTGATGTAGGCAATAGCGCTGATGATAGCGTCGCGGAGTGGACTTCAACACAGGGTTTCGAAAGCACCATACCGCGCTACAGAGTTAAGCACGTGAATCTTGATGCGATCCTGCCGGTAACGATCATCATGGCCTGATCCAAATATGAAAGGTAACTGATACAGTCGAATGCGGTCTTTTGGGATATGAGAAGCCCATCGGGAATCGTGCTCAGTACATGACAGCTTCTCCCGAGCCACCGTCAACCGCGATAGATTGACCTGTAATCATATGGGCCATGGGTGAGCAGAAGAACAAGACAGCGGCGGCGATATCGTCCGGTTGCACCAGTTTGCCAAGCGGGATTTCTTTTGTGCGCTTGGCGATGATGGTTTCGATAGTGGTGTTTGACTCCTCGGCTTCACGTGAAAAGAGTTGCATGACTCGCTCTGTCACGGTGTAGCCGGGGTGAATGCAATTCACCGTGATCTGATGTTGCGCAGCGTAACTCGAAAACTGTTTACTGAAGTTGGCGATACCCGCGTTGACGACACCATTGGTAATGCGCAAGGGAGCCACAATGCGGGCGGTCATACCGCCGATGTTGATCACTCGTCCCCAGCCTGCCGCGCGCATGGGTGTCAGTACAAGCCGTGCCAGGCGAATGTAGGCCATCAGCTTGACATCGATGTGATAACGAAAGAGATCGTCGGTTAACTCATTGAAAGGGGCGCTGGTGGATGTGACGGCATTGTTTACCAAGACATCGATCCGGCCTGCAGCCTGTAGGATTTTTTGGACCAATTGTTCAAGTTCCTCGAGCTGACTGACGTCTGTTTGGAATGCCCATGCCTTGACATCGTGTTTTTCAATATCGGTCGCGGTATTATCGAGCGTCTCCCGAGTGCGGCCACAAATGGCGACGTGCATTCCCTGCGAAGCCAGAGTCAGTGCTATCGCTCGCCCAATACCCCGACTACCGCCTGTCACTAATGCAACCTTCTCTTGTAGTTGAAAATCCATCGACACACCTCCTTATTCAGTGATCTTACCGTGACACGGAGCGGTAGCACCCCTGGTGAGGGATGCCGTCCCAGTAAAGGCTCCACAATGAGTCATCAAGTTGGGGTCACAAGGTCGTTGTGTTTCAGTGATTCACGGCAGATGCGTAAACGCGGTATGATTTTCTTTCACTTCTAAGGTATCAAATACTCGGGGGTTGAAAGCACTGATGAATGTGTCCGTCGATATCATCCCTTTGCATAGGTTAGCGCTAGCGTTGATCCCGGTGTTGGTGGTTATCCTGGTCCAACAGCGTTGGGCATTGCCTGTCCGGCCAACCATTTATGGTGCGGCTCGTATGTTGGCCCAATTATTACTGGTTGGGTATGTGTTGGTCTTCTTGTTTGATACAGATAGTTCTCTTGTTGTGTTTGGGGTGCTCGCCATGATGATTATGGTCGCCAGTTGGATCGCCCTGCGACCGGTGGGCCACGATCGACCTCGTCTCTACTGGGCGGCATTGGGTGCAATTATTGTTGGAGGTGTGCCAACGCTTGTTTTGACCACACAGTTGATTATCGACGTAACTCCTTGGTATGACCCGCGTTATCTGATTCCACTGGCTGGGATGATTTTTTCAAATTCGATGAATTCCGTCAGTATTGCAGCAGAGCGGTATGCTGCCGAGATGCATAATGGACAAAAAGAAGAGTCAGCAAGGCGTACTGCGTTTCAGGCGGCGCTCATACCGTTGGTTAACTCACTGATGGCAGTCGGCTTGGTTTCGTTGCCGGGTATGATGACAGGGCAAGTATTGGCAGGCGTTTCACCGCTAATCGCCGCACGATATCAAATCATGGTGATGTGTGTACTGTTTGGCGCGGCTGGATTGTCGGCGGTGTGTTACCTGTCTTGGGCGAGGAAAGTCAGATGACCGCAGTGAAGTTAGGCCAATCCAGTGCGGAATATCGGTCATCCCATGGCTGCGAGTCTCGGCGGATTGATGGTCAATCGAACGGACAATAGTGCCGTGGAAAGTGCTGTATCTATGAAGGTGGCTGAGAGCTGCCGGCAACATTCGACCTATCTCGAGGCGGGTTTTTTCGCGGCGCCCGCGACACGGGCTAAAGCGGCGACATCGCCCACTGCAGTTTCGTGTTCCGTGAGCTGAAAATAATTACCGCTACTGGCGGAGAGTCACCGCCCCTCGTTCACCCGTGTTGAGTTGGTTTGCAAATTCAGGCGCCATTGGTCGGGGATCCAGTGCGTTTAGCCACACCCTCAACAGCAAGCGCTTGCGCTCAGGTTGAGCATGATCATCAAAGGCTTTTCGAGCATGAAATGTCACGCGACTATTGAGAATTTGTATATCACCGGCCTGAAACGTCATAGGCAGTTGAAACTCATCACGCAGCGAGAGTTCGGCGACGTAGTCGATTGCTTTTTGGCTGAGCGTATCCAGGCCTTCAATTGATTTTTCAGCGCCAAGTTCGATCTGGCGTTTATTAAATCGCGCAGACATTTTCCCGCTGAAATAACTGAAGACGGGGATGCGGTGGAAGCTGAGTTGTTTTCCTGACGTTCCTTTTCCCACCAGGTCCAGGAAAAATCCTCGTCGCAGAGGCTGGAGGTATTCTGGATGTGTGGTCATGAGTTCATTGTAGATGGCAAGTGAACTGACGACTGCACTTTCACCGCCAGATTTGGCCGGTCGAACACACAATAAAGCGACGTAGTCACAGCTATCAGTGTGTGGGTGGATCTCGGTAGTGGTTCGATGTGCGCGAATGTTGTGACGATAAGGGTCGTTGCCCTCAAATGAATCACCGTAATCCGTTACGGCACTCATGGCTTCACCCTGTGCGTTTTGGGAGATTCCTTCACCGAGGTAGGAACAGATGCCCCAATAAATAATCTTCAGGGTGTCAATGTCATAGCGAGTGACGTCGAGTCCTCGCAGAAAGACAAAACCCCGCCCCTTGTGTAGGGTGCGAAGCAGGTCGTCGAGAAGTGATGCCACCGTTGGCAGGCTAAAGTCAGATTTTCTGAATGAAGTTGGGCCTTGTCCTGAGGCAAGAACCTGACGTGCGGCTTGTTCGATCTCGGCAAGTTGTGACTCGGTAAAATGCACTATCCAGCTGGATTCGTCGGCGTAAACTGATGACTTCCATACAGAAGCCTCATTAATAACGTGTGGCCAGTCAGTTAGCATGGCCTGATCTTAATGGAGTTGGCCAACTGCGTCACCAGACGTCGATATGTTAGTGGTGTTACGTTGCATCGTAGCGCAACATGGCGAGGCGCCTCCTGGAAAACAATGTAGAGACTCCGATCGCTGTTCGATCCTATGTCGTTGCCGCCGCGATGCTAGGGGGCCTTACAGCGGGTGAACCTGGGCGTGCCCGTGATATGTGGAGCCGCTATTCCTCAAAAGCATTTCCAATTTATCCGTTGCCGGGGTATGTCGAATTATTAAGGCGCCTTGCCATCTACGGATCTGGGCGTCCGGCTAGATCGTTGCTGAACTAATTCTCAATCTAACAGTTGTTCAACGACGATTGATTTTTGCGAACACCGAGATGCCCTTAGCCTCGTAAGGTCAACATCGGTATGGAGGGTTATGCCAGAAGCTAATGGCCGCGGTCTGCCACGAAAAACAAATCCCGAAGTCAGGCCCAGCCACCAATTGTGTCTATCATTGTTAAGATATGCAGCCAAATGCAGACGGTAACGACACGGAGTTTCTATGGAATCACCATGGCCGCGAACGCTTGAGGAATTCAATCAATACGGGAAGGGGTTTTTGTTTGATTATCTTGGTATGGCCTTTACCAAGGTTGAGGAAGATGAAGTGATCGCTCATATCCCTCTACAGCAACACCATTCCGGTTGGCATGGGACCTTGCATGCGGGAACCTTATTTGCTTTGGCAGATTCGTGTGCTGGATACGGCTGCGTTAAATCGTTGCCGCAGGGTGCCTCTGGTTTTACAACGATCGAAACAAAGAACAATTTTCTTGCCATGACTAATGCAGGTGTGATCCGTTGTGTTGCTACTCCAGTGCACAAAGGTCGCACCACGCAGGTATGGGACGCTGTGGTGTCCAGCACTGACGAGGCAAAAGAGTTGTGTTATTACCGTTGTACACAGCTGATTCTCTGGCCGCGCTAGTTTGGCCCTCGCGGTATTGCGCAATGCTAACTATTGAAAGCGACATCGGACTTCCTCGTGGTTGCTTTTATTTGCTTGCATGATGAATGTGCCCCATAAGCGACTACTCGCAACTTGTGCGGCGGTGCACGGGTTGCAGGATGGATTGACCGCGTCGATCTACGTGCTTTTGCCTGTTCTTGCCCAGAGTTTTGGTCTTGGCTATGCGCAGATCGGTGCAATTCGGGCAGTACACAGCGGCGCGATGTGGTTACTCGAGATACCAGCTGGCATTCTTTCCGAGCGGGTGGGTGAACGGCGACTGTTGGTGCTCGGACTGACAGGTGCGGGCGTGGGGTATCTGACGATGTCCCTGGCGAATGGCTACCACGGAGTTTTACTGGCGCTTTTGATCGCCGGTTGTGGTGCCGCCTTTCAACACTCGCTGTGTTCTTCCTTGATTGCTGGCGCGTTTGAGGGTCCTGACCGGCGAGTCGCGTTAGGCACTTATAACGCGAGCGGAGATACTGGAAAATTGTTGTTCACGGGCATTGCCAGTGTGCTTTTTGGTTTCCAAGTGGGGTGGCAGGGACTGGCGGCGGGATACGGGTTTGTCGCGTTGACCGCAGCAGGCATTCTTTGGTTTGTATTGCGGGCGATAAATAAAAGTAGTGCAATACCGGCGACCTTGCGTGCCAGAACGGTTGTTGGGGGTTGGGGTGTGCGGGATCGCATGGGTTTTGTCACGCTGGCAAGCATTGTGTTTTTGGATATCGCAGTCCAGGATGGCTTCCTGGTTTTTGTCGCATTCCTGATGGTCGCAAAACAGGTGCCCCCAGCACTGGCTGCGTTTGCAGTGGTTGCAACACTTGCGGGCGGGGTTTGCGGAAAATTCGCCTGCGGACACTTGGCGGCTAAACTGGGGGTAGTCCGATCATTGGTGCTGGTGCAATCCTTAACTGCGATTGTTATGACCGTGGTTTACTTTTCGCCGACTATCGTGGCGTTTATATTGTTGCCTTTGCTGGGTGTTGTTCTGCAGGGCTCGTCGTCAATCTCCTACGCGACGGTGAGCAATTTTGTGCATGACGCCCGACAATCGCGTGGATTCGCCGCGATCTACACGATGTCCAATGGCGCCTCCGTTGCCGGACCTCTGGTGTTTGGCTTTGTCGCCGATTCATTTCATTTGGGTGTTTCTGTAGCGGCGATGGTGGGGGCGACTCTCATTACGCTACCGCTTGCGATATTTCTGCGACCGGCATTGAAACGGACTGACGCTTGATATTCGTCGTAAAGTCGGAATCCCTCACCCCAAGGCAATACGACTGACCCGCATCTTGGTGAAAATTGGCGGTTGACGTTCACCAGTAAACCGCCAATTTTTGTACGGCAATCGGCGTATGGGAAGGCCGCCGTGTCGGCTATTTGGCGGCGCCACGGGAGTCGTCTTCTTTCTGCTGTATGGCGAAGATAGAGGTGTAGCCATTCGACCAGTCTGGTGGGAGTCGACAGGGTGCGGGGCTGAGTTGCGCCCAGCGCGCTGGCGTACCGCGGATCAGCGTCGAATGTTGTTCACACTCCGAGTCGGGATAACTTGTCAGTGAACGAGCGTCGGCCGACTTGTAGGCATTAATCAGGAGCGGGCGCATGCGGCTTGAATTGTTGGGTAATGAGCCGTGGATGGTTTGACAATGATGTACTGTAATGCTGCCCGCATTGCCTTTCATCCATCCGACTGAATCCAACGGAAGTATCCCGACATCGGCGTCGGACAGTCCTCCAGCCCAGAGATCGTGCTCGTTATAGTGGTTGTAGATCGGACCATTCTGACTGCCAGGAATGGCACCCATCGGCCCCATTTCGTCATCGACGTCGTTCATGTACAGGCCGATCGCTAATACGGACGGGTTGCTGTGGGGATAAAACGGAAAGTCTTGATGCCATTTAACTTCCTCACCACCGCCTGACCATTTGAAGTTCAGCTTCGAATGATGAAACATAACGTCACCGCCAAGCAGGTCTTCGGCGACATCAACGATTGGGCCTTGGCTTGCAAATTCCCAATAAAGTGCGTGCTGCATGGTTGGCCAACTCAGTCGACGCAGTCGAGGGTTTTCAGCGCTGTGCTCTGGCTCAAGATCGAATTTCTCATTCGACTTTGTATGCTTTCTGCTCTCCTCGACAAAATCATGGGTTACGTCCCAAAGCCGATCTAACCAGTCTTGGCCAATGAACTGGTCAATTACGAGATAACCGTCATGAAAAAACTGTTCGCGCTGAGATTGGCAAAGTACTTTCGGCGTGCGGGCCAGAATTTTCTCTGGTTTCATAAGCCCTGCCTTCTAATAAGGTGAACGATGTTGGCAACGGTAACCATTGGCAGTGTGCGTTGGTCTTTTTTGAAACAGCGTGTATAAAGGATAAATAACTCATTTGTAAAGTGCAACATAGGTGCATCCAGTGGAGGATTCGAGAGCAATCCATTCTTGCCGCGTGTTTTTGAGGTCTTCACGGCGCCAGCGTGAACACTCCGTGCCGCGTGGCCAGGATCTAATGCTCTAATGAGTCATCGTGTCGGCATTGATATCGGCGGAACGTTTACTGATTTCGCTTTATTGGATGTTTCCTCGGGCCATATTGCAACCCATAAGCGTCTGACGACTCCTGCGGCTCCTGCCAGTGGAGTTCTCGAGGGTTTGTCTGACCTGCTTGTTGAAGAACAGGTGCCGGTCGAGCAGGTGGAGGCGGTCATACACGGCACTACTTTGATTACCAACGCGATCATCGAGCGCAAGGGTGCGCGAATCGGGATGATAACGACCGCCGGATTTTCGGATGTGCTGGAGATGGCGAACGAGCATCGGTACGAGATGTTTGATTTACGTATCGCCTATCCAGCACCGCTGGTCGAACGATCCTGCCGTGTCGAGGTCAAGGGACGCATCCGTTATGACGGCCATGTTGAGACGGCATTAGCTCAGTCTGAGGTGAAACTGGCCGTCAGACACCTGGTTGAGGAAAAAGAGATAGAAAGCCTTGCTGTGTGTTTTTTGCATTCGTATGCAAATCCAGATCATGAGCGGGCGGTTCGCGACATTGTGCGTGCGGACTATCCAGAACTTTTTGTGTCGATCTCCTGTGAAGTGTTTCCGGATATACGAGAGTTTTCACGTTGGACTACAACCTGTATCAACGCATATACCCAGCCGTTACTGGATCGTTATCTTCGTGACCTTGAACAAGGGCTGTTCGCGCGCCAGGTTCGAGCACCTCTATTTATTATGACCTCAAGTGGCGGAACGACGACGCCAGCTGTCGCGCGGAGTTTTCCGGTGCGAATAATGGAGTCAGGACCCGCCGCCGGCGTACTCATGTCGGCACGTCATGGGGAAATGCTATCCATCAAAAATCTGCTGTCATTTGATATGGGGGGTACTACTGCGAAGGGTGCACTCATTATTGATGGAGCGGTAAACAAACGTTACGAAATCGAAGTGGGTCGAGTGCACGATTTCAAACCGGGAAGCGGATTAGTTGCCAAGATACCGGCGATCGATATGATTGAAATTGGGTATGGCGGCGGCAGTATGTCGGCAATCGACGCCAGAGGTTTGCTTGCTGTCGGGCCTGATAGTGCTGGCGCGCAACCCGGGCCGGCTTGTTATCAACAAGGTGGCAAGAGGGCGACACTAACCGATGCCAACCTGGTGCTGGGTTACTTGGATCGGGCGTCATTCCTGGGTGGTAATTTTGATTTAAGTTTGCCAGATGCCGAAGCTGCCATCGTCGAGGGAGTGTCGGAGAAGCTAGATTTGCCGCTCGCACGTTCTGCCTGGGGAATACATGACGTCGTTAATGAGGGTATTGCCCGAGCGTTCAGGATTCATGCCTCCGAGCGGGGGGTTGACTATCGCAATAGCGCCATTGTGGCCTTCGGTGGCTCGGGGCCAATTCATGCCATAGCGGTTGCGCGAAAACTTCGTGCGCCCCAGGTTATTTTCCCGGTTGGTGCAGGGGTGATGTCGGCTTTTGGTTTGTTGGCAAGTCCCCTGACATTTGAAGTCCTGCAGGGGAAACAGGTATTCCTCGACCGATTAACATTGGAGGCATTTGTTGAGGCGTTTGATCGGCTAATGGCCGAATCGAGTCAGGCATTGGTCGGTGCGGGTGTGGCGTCGCGCGATATCAGATATCGTCTTCGTCTGGATATGCGCTATGCCGGGCAAGGACACGCGATTGAAGTGGCTTTACCGGAACAGCGTTCACTGGTGGAGATTTTCCCGACCATTGAAGAGCGCTTCGCTGAACGTTATGCGGGACTTTATGCCCCGGTGGATCTCGAGGCGCCAGTCGAGATTACGACCTGGAAGGTCGGAGCGGTAGGCCCATTGCCCTTTTTCCCGGAAGGCTACAAAACATGGCGATCCAGCGACGACACATGTCAGCCCCACGTGACGCGTTCGGTCTACTTCAATGAGCATGAGGACTACATTCCTTGTCGCGTGATTAATCGCATGTCACTGCGCTCGGGGGATCGGTTCGAGGGGCCATTAATTATTGAAGAGCGCGAGTCAACTGCGGTCATTGGTCCGGCATGCGACGTTGTTGTGGACAAAACTCTGAGTCTTATTACTACGTTATCGGGTATCTAGATAAATTCCATGACGCATACCGGACAAGCTTCTCCTTTGGTAACTCATGATGCGATCAGCGTCAGCATTATGTGGGATCGGTTGGTTTCGATTGCAGATGAAATTGTTAGTACGCTGATGCGAACATCGTTTTCAACCATCGTGGCGGAGAGCTACGATCTCACGGTTGCCATTCTCGATGCCAATGGCCAGTTGCTTTGTCAGGGCACCAAAAGCCTCCCGGTCTTTATGGGAACGGCGCCGGTGACCTTGCAACATTTTTTGACGCGTTACCCGCCAGAGACTTTAAGACCGGGCGACGTTTTGATCTCCAATGACCCATGGATTGGTACTGGTCATCTGTTTGATATCAACGTGATGCGGCCGGTATTTGTCGAACAGGAAATTGTCGGGTACACCATGAGCATTACCCATTTGCCTGACATCGGTGGGCTTGGTTTTGGCGCATCGGCGACAGAAATTTATCACGAAGGATTACGAATCCCAATCGTTAAGTTGTTTGATGCCGGTGTGAGAAATGAGCTTGTAGTCGAATTTATCTCTAATAACGTCAGGACGCCGGATCAGGTGCTTGGAGACCTGTTTGCCAACGTAACCTGTAACGAGGTTGGTGAACGGATGTTGCTGGAGTTTATGCAGGAATATAAGTTGAGCTCTCTTGAGGCCTTGTCGTATTCGATTCGCCACTATTCGGAGACAGCTATGCGCAGTGCCATTCGCACCATGGAGGACGGTGTGTATGCCCATTCGATCCAGATTGAGGGGATCGACGCTCCATTGACGCTCAGTTGCGTGGTGGAGGTCTCGGGCGATGCCTTGGCAATATCATTCGATGGCACAGATCCGTGCGTGCGTCAGGGGATAAACGTTCCCTTTTGTTATACCAATGCGATGGTGTTGTATGCCATTAAGTGTCTTACCGTTCCGGCATTGCCGAACAATGCCGGAACACTTGCGCCGGTTGCCGTATCGGCGCCGCCTGGGTGTTTGCTAGCGGCGGAGCACCCATCGCCAACAGGTGCCCGGCATGTGATAGGCCACTTTGTCGCACCACTGATTTTTGGTGCCCTGGCCGATGCGGCGCCC
>JYMV01023117.1_pt1 | contig 21549 bp, 16 predicted proteins | sample 338911 | NCBI WGS metagenome assembly JYMV01 (sample SAMN03354496, study PRJNA234377) | hydrothermal vent metagenome | biome: Deep sea; feature: Hydrothermal plumes at the Eastern Lau Spreading Center, Western Pacific Ocean; material: Seawater | place: Tonga | collected 2009 | depth 2000 m m
CGGATGGATCTAAAGACGATCCAAGACCATTAGTTACAGAAAAGCCTTCTGATTCAATTATTGTCGCAACCATAATCAAGGATTCTCTAATGGATTCCTCAAAAGCATCACCCTTTTCACTGGGCTTATATGGAGGGTTGTCCTCTGTACAAAAGCTTCTTACAAGCCAAGAAGAAAATCTTGGAAGCCACATTGCCAAGAGAAAAGCAGAGGAGCAACCAATACTGACTTTTTCTGCCGGGATGGAGCTAAATTACCAGCCTAACAGGTGGCTTGTAAGTACAGGAATTTACTATAATGAATATGGTGAGAAAATAAATTATTCGCCAAATGTTTATGAACAAGAGCGAATTAGCAGTAGTGGTTTTTGGACCATCGCAACATTTACGTATGACTCATCAGATTCTTTGGGAAACCCAATTGTTGTAACGCTGAGAGACTCAAACTATAATGAAGTACTAACAACGGATACAATAACTATTACTGACAAAAGGATTACTGAACAGAATGGCAATACGAAACTGGCTTATATTGAGATTCCTGTATTGGTCGGCTATGAATTTCCATTGAAAAACATGTCAATTCTTACACGAACAGGGGTTTCTATTGGTTATCTGCTAAACTCGAAGGGTCACTATGTGGCTCAAGACAATGCTCAATTGCAAAACATTACCGCTAAGGAAGGACTTGTTCGTTCATTTACCATCAATTACTTGTTGAAAGTAGGAGTACATTATCCTATGGGTAAAATGGCAACGGTTTTTGCAGAGCCCAGCTTCAAAATAAATCTACAATCTATCCTTGGAAAATCGAACAATGTATCACAGAAATATTATGTGTACGGGGTTAATCTGGGAATAAAATACAAGTTTTGATTTTGCTACAATTATTTTAGCACCTATCTATTCATGATAATAAACCCTTTTTACCCTTCTCGATACACTTGTAAGCACCTCATAAGGTATGGTGTCTAAATCCTTGGCAAATTTCGTTACCGTATAATCTTCGCCAAAAACAATTACTTCATCTCCTTCGTTAGCCTCTATGCAACTTATATCTATCATGCACATATCCATGCAGATATCTCCAACAATTGGGGCAAGTGAACCATTCACAAAAAGCTGGCCTTTTCGCTGGCCTAATTTTCTGTTAAGTCCATCCGCATAGCCAATAGGAACAATTGCTATCCGCATATCTTTTTTAGCAACACCCTTTCTTCCGTAGCCTATGGTGCTATTCGCTGGGACCACTTTAATTTGTGATATTGTACTCTTTAATGTGCTTACATTTTGTAAATTAACTTTGTCCTTCTCAGCAGGATGTGCCGTATCGACACCATAAAGACCTATTCCTAAGCGCACCATCTCAAACTGAGCATCTGGAAACCTAATAATTCCACTTGAATTCAAAATATGACGTAAAATTGGATAATCAAAAGCAGATGTTATCTTAGCGCTGTTCTCTTTGAATCGACTAATCTGCACATCTGAAAAGTCATCATGATTTGGATCTTCACTGGCAGCCAAATGGGAAAATACTGATTTTATAAAAATAGTATCCGAATCTTGTATCCGCGCTATCAATTCAGGCAAATCTTTTTCATCAAAACCCAATCTGTTCATTCCTGTTTCAAGCTTAATATGGATGGGAAACGGTCCTTTTCCCTGATTGGATGGGCTTTTTAGCTCATTAACAAAATGGTCTAAACCATGAAAACTATATATCTGAGGTTCCAGGTTATATTTTATCATGGAATCAACACTCTGCTCTTCGGGATTTACCACCATAATTGGAACAATAATCCCCGCCTTTCTAAGCTCAATGCCTTCATCTGCATAAGCCACAGCCAAATAATCCATCCGATGAAATTGCAGCACGTTTGCAACTTCATAGCTTCCACTTCCATATGAAAATGCTTTCACCATAGCCATAATCATAGTGCCGGGATCCAGCATTGACCTAAACATATTTAAATTATGTACAATCGCATCCAGGTTTACCTCCAAAACTGTTTCATGGGCCTTCTGTTGCAACAACCTGGAAATCTTCTCAAATTTAAATTCACGGGCCCCCTTTAGGAGTATAATCTCATCATGAAAAAAAGAAGGGGAGCATTTATTTAAAAAATCATCTGTTGATTTATAGAAGCTTCCACCGATAATAAATTGCTCAGACCGACGGGAGATTGCTTCACCAATTCCCATAAAGCGATCAATACCCTTTTTGCTCAGCAATTCAGACACCTGCTGATAGAGAACTTCTTCAGACTTTCCACTTTGTAAAATATCAGATAGTATAACAACCTTTTTTTTATTTTGTTTTTGCTGGTTTAAAAAATCCAGGGCGATTTCAAGTGACCCCAAATCAGAATTATAAGAATCATTAATAATAGTGCAGTTATTAACACCTTCCTTAAGCTCCATTCGCATGGCAACAGAAGCCAAACCCTTAAATCGCTCAGCAATCAGCTTGTCATCACACCCTAAGTACAATAACAACGACCAGCAATGTATGACATTCTCAATCGATGCATCATCTGTAAAGGGTATAGAGATCATTTTGGAAGCACGCTTATAGACAGCTGTAATTTCTGTGCATTCTGAATTTCTGGAGATCTTCTGGATCTTAAGGTCAGCAGCTCCTTTTTTTGACCACGAAAACAATTTTAGTTTCGTATTATCTGAAATGCAGACAGAATCTTTAATGCCTTTTTCAATCTCAGGATAATCTTTTGAATAAATTAAGACTTCAGATTCTGTAAACAGTTTTAGCTTTTCTTCAATTTTTTGATGTCGGTTTTCAAACCCTTCATCATGAGGAAAACCAATATTCGTAAAGACACCAATGGTAGGGGCAATAATTTTCTGCAAGCATTCCATCTCCCCGGGAAGTGAGATGCCGGCTTCCATTATAGCCAATTCATGATGCGATTGCATTTGCCAAACCGAAAGGGGGACACCAACCTGGGAATTATAGCTTTTAGGACTTCTTGCCACCTTCTTGTCCTGATGTAATAGCTGGTGTAGCCACTCTTTAACAATGGTCTTTCCATTACTTCCTGTAACTCCTATTACAGGTATATCAAATTGAGAGCGATGGCTAGCACAAAGATCTTGTAACGCTTTCAACGTATCGCGAACTTCAATAAAATTGCCCTCTGGAAAATGATCCGTATTTTTAACTTTTTGCGATACTACAAAACATCTGATTCCCTTATCATAAAGTTCTGCAATAAATTCATGGCCATCATGACGTTCCCCTGGGAGTGCAAAAAAGACCGAAGCCTGGGCATGGAGAATCTTGCGGCTATCAATGAGGATGTACTTTATCTTATACTCATCAGAATTTCCAACAAACTTCCCCTTAACGGTTTCTGTAATCTGTTTTATGCTGTATAAGGAAATGATCATTTACTCAAAAAAACTTAATCTGTTTATAGCGTTTTTTGTGATTCCACTTTCTCAGAACTGGTGCCTTCTGGCGAGATCAATGGGGGGTACAAGCTTGAAAAACACAACCTGCACAAGGGCTCATATGATTCCTTTTCTCCAAGCATTACCAACGTTTCTTCCTGCGCTATTCTATGTGAATGATTGGCAAGGCTTCCACACTTCACACAAATAGCATGTACCTTAGTCATATACTCTGCAGTAGCAAGTAATTCAGGGATGGGGCCAAAAGGAACACCAAGATAATCCATATCCAAGCCTGCAACAATCACCCTTGTCCCCTTATTGGCTAAATGATTACAAACCTTTACCAGGCTATTATCAAAGAACTGGGCTTCATCAACACCCACTACATCAATATTAATTGCAAGTGGTAAAATTTCAGAAGCTGTATGTACTGGCGTAGAATGAATCACATTGTCATCATGGGATACAACATTTTCATTGTCATATCGCTTATCCACCTTTGGCTTAAAGATCTCAACCTTTTGCTTAGCATATTTTGCTCTTTTCAATCTTCGGATAAGCTCTTCTGTCTTCCCAGAAAACATAGAACCACAAATTACCTCAACAAATCCTCTCCTCGGATTTTCCTTACTTATATTTTCTATGAACATTGATTGTTTTTCTGTTATTTTGCACGATTATTGCACACTACAAACTTAAGCAAAAAGCCCTTTTACAAGACCATTAATTAGTTTAGATGAATAAAGAAGATCTCATCACCAAAATTGGTGCTATCCTAGACAAAATTAAATCTCACAAAAACCCTACTGAAGACAGTAGCGAATCTGAGCTTCAAGGACTCCTGGACGATACAGAAGATTTAGTTGAATCAGTTTCTGTCCTTAAATTTATTGTGAATGAGGGGCAAATGCCCATTAAGAATCCTCCAGATACTATTCACGAAGAAGAATTGGCTGAAGACCACGAAGCAGAAATCTTGAGCCAAAAAGATGAAACAAGCGACAATGAACAAGAACAAATAACAGAATCGGAAATTGAAGAAAAAGAAATTCTTAAAAATACTGAGCTATCAGAACCAAAGGAAGATGAAAAAAGCCCCCAGAAGGAGCAAATAGATCTGTTTACATCCGAAGAATCAACTTTGAATGAAAAAATTTCTCAGGAAGGCTTCAGTGTCGCAACTAAGCTGGAGAAACAAAAAATCTCTGACCTAATTGGAGCGATCGGTATTAATGAAAGATTTGCATTTATTAATGACCTTTTTGAAGGAAATGCCGATGACTTCAATGAAGCCCTTAAAAAACTTAATTCATTTGCTGAATACAAGGAAGCTTGCAGGTATCTTGATGCAGAGATCAGGCCAAAATATAATTGGGATGAAGAAAATCAAGTTGTTCTGGAATTTTTAGACCTGATCGAAAAGCGATATGTTGTTTGATCTGCATAAAAAAACAATTAAGCAGGCTATTGTTGGTTTTATTTTACTTCTTTCATCAAGTCAATTATTTGGGCAGGACATTTCATATGCCAAGGAAACAACGAACATTCTGGCTTCTGAACCATTCCAGGGAAGGGGCTATATTAACAAGGGAGATTCAATAGCAGCTTCGTGGATCAAAGATGAATTTGAAAGAATACGACTTAGTCCTTTTGAGAAATCATTCTTTCAACATTTCCAGTTTTCTGTAAATACTTTTCCAGGTGCCATGGAAGTCAGGATTGACAAAACTCCTCTATCACCTGGGAAAGACTATATTGTCTCACCTAGCTCTAAAGGAATTTCGGGATCCTTCAACTTGTTTTGGCTTCAGGACCTTTTGAAGATGGAGAAGAACACACTGGAAAAACACATTGAGAAAAGCAATGATTCTACATTCATTGTAATCGATGAGAATGACCTCAAAAAAGGAGATCCTAATGCTTTTTTTAATGTCTGTTTGAAATCTTTCAAAGCGAAAGGAATTATTTTGATAAAAGACAAGCTTACCTGGGGCGTATCACAAACAAGTGAAGCCTTCTTAGTGTTAGAGGTCATGAAAAGCAGTATTCCCAAGAAACCAAAAACGATCCATTTAAACATTGAAAACGTTTGGGTGGATAATTATCGTTCACAAAACATAATTGCCCACACACAAGATGCTGACTCCTTTATTGTATTTACAGCGCATTACGATCACTTAGGGAAAATGGGGCATGAAACGATGTTTCCAGGGGCAAACGACAATGCCAGTGGGGTCTCAGTACTCCTTGACCTGGCAAATCATTATAATAATAAAACCGATAGCAGTAATTATTGTTTTGTCTTTATCGCATTTGCAGGAGAGGAGGCTGGTCTTATCGGTTCTGAATATTTTACGGAGCATCCTTTATTTTCCTTAAATAAAATTAAATTTCTTATTAATCTTGACTTAATGGGAAATGGAGAGGAGGGAATTACAGTGGTTAATGGCACGCTGCACAAAAAAGAGTTTGAAACACTCGTTGAAATAAATAACAAAAAGGGATATCTGACAAAGGTAAATATTAGGGGAAAGGCTAAAAATAGTGATCATTATTATTTCACAGAAAAAAAAGTTCCTGCATTTTTCATCTATACACTTGGCGAAAACAAAGCCTATCACGATATTTACGACATTCCAGAAACACTGCTGTTCCCTGAATACAATGACCTGTTTCACTTATTAACAGATTTTATAGCAACCTTTTAGATGATTATGGGCAAACTATTTATTGTACCGACACCAATCGGCAATCTGGAGGACATAACATTCAGAGCCGTACGGATTTTAAAGGAGGCAAGCTTCATACTGGCTGAAGATTCAAGGCAAACAAAGAAACTATTAGCTAAATATGAAATAGAAAAAAAGATTGTTCCTCATCATACCAGGAATGAGCATAAGACTTTGAAAAATATTCTGTTGCATTTAAAAGGAGGAGAGCAAATTGCCTTGGTTACGGATGCCGGCACTCCTGCTATCTCGGATCCAGGGTTTTTATTGGTCCGAGCATGTATCAATGAAAATATTGAAATTGAATGCCTTCCAGGACCAACGGCCTTTGTACCTGCCCTAGTAAACTCAGGCTTACCTTCGCATAATTTCTGTTTCGAAGGATTCCTGCCACACAAAAAAGGCAGGCAAAAACGGCTGAAAGAATTGACCCAGGAAAAACGGACAATGATCTTTTATGAATCTCCTTATCGATTACTAAAAACATTGAGCCAATTTGCTGAGTTTTATGGAGAGGAGCGCAACGTCTCTGTATCAAGGGAGCTTTCTAAAATTTATGAAGAAACCTATAGGGGGTCTCTTGCAGAGGTTATTAAGTATTTTAGCAGCAAGCCGGTGAAAGGTGAGCTTGTTATCATATTGGAAGGCCAGCAGAAATAATACCAACAAAGATAAATGACCGAAGATCGATGAAAGCAATAGTATTGGTAAAATATGGAACTGCAGAGAATGCTTTTAAAATTGAAGAAAGGGAAAAACCTGTAGCCAGTGATAATGAAGTTATCATAAAGGTTGAGGCTTTTGGACTCAACTATGCTGATGTTATGGCCAGAAATGGCTTATACAAAGACGCACCTCCCCTACCCTGTATCCTTGGCTACGAGGTGGCAGGAACCATAGATAGCATGGGGAAAGATGTTCTTGGCTATTCATTAGGTGATCGTGTAACAGGTTTTACTCGTTTTGGTGGTTATGCTGAATATACGGCAGCTGATTTAAGAGGCCTTATAAAAATCCCAGAAAGCATGACTGCTGCAGAATCTACCGCCTTAACCACTCAATACGGAACGGCTTATTACTGTGCCTATGAAATGGTCAACTTATTTGAAGGAGACCATGTATTAATCCATGCAGCTGCTGGGGGTGTAGGAACGGCTTTGATACAATTGGCAAGGCATAAAGGATGTGTCGTTTACGGAACAGCCGGTTCAGATGAGAAGCTTGAATATCTGAAAAACATGGGAGTAAACTTCCCCATTAATTACAGAAAAAAGAACTTTGAAAAAGAGATAAGGAGCTTACGTGGAGATCAGGGATTGGATGTAATCTTTGACCCAGTAGGGGGAACAAATTATAAAAAAGGAAGAAAAATATTGGCCCACGGTGGAAGGATCGTAAGCTATGGAGTATCAGAAAGGAGTGGGAAAAAGGCAGGTCTATTATCAGATCTTAACCTGGTCTTTAATTTTGGATTTTTACACCCCATCATGTTACTCATGAAATCTCAGGGTGCTATTGGGGTAAACATGCTAAGAATTGGCGACCACAAACCATTAACATTAAAACGTTGCCTGGAGGGAGTCGTTAATCTGGTGAAAGAAGGGGTACTTAAACCTCATATTGGTGGAGCTTTCAATGCGTCTGAGATTGCCAAAGCACACGACCTTTTAGAGAGCCGAAATTCCATTGGAAAAATCATTGTTGAATGGTAACCTGAAAATACACAAATCATGAAAAAGACTTTTATTATCTATTTTTCGCTCTTCTGCTATATTTCTACTGTTGCTCAAAAAGAGCCTGATTCAATAGATGCTCCAACAGAAGGCATTATTGTAAGCTACCATGAAAATGGAATGGTCAATATCGTCCAGAATTATAAGGGGGGGCTTAAAGATGGCCTTTACATGTCAATTAATAAAAACGGTTATGTTAAAATAGCCACTACCTATAAAGATGAAAAGCTTAATGGCCTTTACACAGTATATAAGCAGGGCGGCAAAATACTGGAACAAAAGAATTTTAATGTGGGTGTTTTAAATGGACCCAGTGTAAAGTATTACGAAAACGACAAGCTGCAAGAAGAAAGCACATACATTGATGATAAAAGAGATGGCGCAACAAAATGGTATTACCAGGACGGCAATGTTTCGGCAGACTTTACATACAAGCTGGGAAACCTGGAAGGTGTACAGAAAACCTATTATCTTAATAACATCATAAGGACAGAAACTACTTATGCAAACAATGTAAAAGAAGGACTTTCAACAAAATATTATGAAGAGGGTGGGATGAAAGCCCAGGGGCAGTACGTCAATGGAAAAAAAGATGGCAAATGGAGACTTTTTTCTCCTGAAGGGCAGGTGAAAAAAACCGAAAAGTACGCCAAAGGAAAGCTTATCAAATAAAATAACCTATAACCCCAGAGTCTTGTCAAACCTGGTTAAGCTCAGTATTTGTATTGCTTTTACAAGCATTATTTGGATCCTTCCGGTACCATCAGGGATACCCATAGTGGGTTGGCATGTCTTTGCTATATTCATTGGTGTGATTGCAAGTTTTATCATCCGCCCTTTCCAGATGGGCGTAATGGTTTTATTAGGGCTTGTCGCGTTAATCACATCAGGGACAATCTCTATCAAAGAGGGCTTATCAGGATATGGGGACAGTACGGTTTGGCTTGTTGTTGCAGCCTTCTTAATTGCCGGCTCGGTGATCAGGACCGGTTTGGGAAAAAGGATTGCTTTATTATTTGTAAGAACACTTGGTAAATCACCTTTAGGACTAGGCTACTCTATTTGTGGAGCAGAATTATTGTTGGGGCCTGTCGTACCCTCCAATACTGCCAGAGGAGGTGGTATTTTAGCACCCATAGTCCAATCAATCTCAACAGCACTGGATTCCCATCCAAAAGAAAACCCCGAAAAGGCAGGCAAATTCCTCACACTGGTGGGGGCGCATGCCAATTTAATTACAGCGGCCATGTTCTTAACAGGAATGGCGGCTAATCCGCTGGTTGCTGCTGCAGCGTCAGATGTTTTTAATGTTGACTTTAGCTGGGGAACCTGGGCCCTTGGCGCGATTGTGCCTGGCTTAATCGGATTGGCCTTGTTGCCATTGGTCATTTCATGGATTTCCAAACCCTCAATTAAAGACACCTCTGCAGCGCAAAAGGCTGCCGCAGAGGAGCTTGAAAACATGGGCGTGTGGTCAAGAGGAGAAATAATTATGGGAATTGTTTTTGTTCTGTTACTGGCCCTCTGGATAACAAAACCCATTCACGGAATTCATACAGCAACAGTAGCATGGATGGGGGTATTGGCTCTATTACTAACCGGAACAGAGCAGTGGGATGATATTATTGGAAACAGAAAAGCCTGGGATACCTTGATCTGGCTCGGTGGACTGCTCACCATGGCCAATATGCTTAAAGCATACGGTTTTATTGGATGGTTTGCAGTAAATATTGGAGATCTTGTTATGGGATTAGAAGGGATGGCCTTACTAGTAATCATCGCTTTGATCTACTTCTATTCCATGTACCTGTTTTCTATGCTTACCGCTCATATTGCAGCAATGGTCGGCTTGTTCTTTGCACTCTTGTTAACAACAAATGTACCCCCATTGGTAACAATTGCGCTAATTGCGTATTTCTCCAACCTGTGTGCCTGCCTGACCTATTATTCCAGCGGTCCTGTTGTTATATATTTTGGCTCTGGATATGTGTCCTCTAAGAAATGGTTTTCAGCAGGTTTTATAATTTCAATTTTCCATTTGATAATATGGCTTGGCATAGGACTACCTTGGTGGAAGATAATTGGTTGGTGGTAGTCTTTCTTTATATAAATTTGTAATGTTCAATTCCCATATGATCATATGAAACGGATTATTTTACTCTTTGTGACTTTTTACCTTATTGGCTCGCCTTTAATTGCCCAGGATATTAGCCAGACCATAAGAGGCACCTTAAAAGACAAGGACTCACAAATGCCTTTGATTGGAGCTACTGTAGCAATTTACAAGGATTCCATTTTACAAACAGGGGGAACAGCTGATCTGAATGGAGATTTTCGGGTGGAGAATGTTCCTATCGGGAGGTATACTATTGTTGCTTCCTTCCTCGGTTATTCTCAGGTCGTGATGCCAGGAATTATCGTTAACTCGGGCAAGGAAGTGGTTCTGCCTTTGGAAATGGAAGAATCCGTAGTAAAAATGAAAGAGGTGCAAGTTACTGCCAGCCGGAATAAAGGGGAGGCCATGAATGAAATGGCTACTGTAAGCGCAAGAACATTTTCGGTAGAGGAAACGGAACGTTATGCAGGCAGCAGGGGTGATCCCGCAAGGATGGCTTCCAATTTTGCCGGAGTTCAGGGAGCTGATGATTCAAGGAATGATATTGTAATAAGGGGAAATTCTCCTCTGGGTGTTCTATATAGAGTAGAAGGCGTTGACATACCCAATCCCAATCACTTTGCCATTGCGGGTTCAAGTGGTGGCCCAGTTAGCATCTTGAACAATAAGGTTATGGGCAATTCAGACTTCTTTACCGGAGCCTTTCCGGCAGAATTCGGCAATAGTATTGCAGGCGTCTTTGACATCAACCTTAGAAATGGAAACAATGAAAAGTTTGAATACACAGGGCAATTTGGATTATTCGGCACTGAGATGACCGCTGAAGGGCCTATCAATAAGGAGAAACGATCCTCGTTTATAATGAATTACCGATACGCGACTTTGGTGTTTTTCTCATCCCTGGGAATCAATCTTGGAACCACCGCAACCCCCTATTATCAGGACGCTTCATTTAAATTTAATTTTCCCACAAAAAGTGGCGGGAACTTGTCATTCTTTGGAATAGGAGGAAAAAGTAGTGTTGATATACTCATAAGTAAACAAAAACCGGATGAAGTGGAGATCTATGGAGATACGGATCGAGATCAATTCTTTAGGTCACAGATGGGGATTGTAGGAATGAATTATACCAAATCACTGAATGAATCGACCTTTGCTAAAATAACGATTGCCACCAGCGGAGAACGACAGTTTACAAAGGACAGCCTCTTGTATAGAACCGCTGATTCCACCGGAGCATTATTAATTGGCCCTGATGGCTTATATCTTTTGGATTCATCTGTAGCCAAGCTGGGATATGATTTTAGGATACAAAAATATTTAACGGCTTTTTTTATCAGCAAAAAATATGGGGCTAAGCATGTAGTAAAACTTGGCTATAATGCTGATTTTTATAGGATAAACATGCTTGACAGCACCTATAATGACACCACATATAATTGGGCTGTACGCTGGAACCACAAGGGGGATGCCTTGCTTTTTCAACCCTATCTCCAATGGAAATACAGAATCTCTGACAAGCTTGTTTTCAATGCCGGTATCCACAGCCAGATTTTTTCTTTGAATAATTCTGTGTCCCTTTTCGAACCACGAGCTGGTATTCGCTGGACATTAAACAAGGGCCAAATGCTCAATGCTGGGGTTGGGCTACATAGTCAGCTACAACCCATGTACACCTACTTCTATCATGGGGATAACCACATCCAGCACAATATTGGGATGGATTTTACCAAGAGCCTTCACGGAGTAATTGGCTATAACAAAAGAATCGGTTCTAATATGCGGTTCAAGGCTGAGACCTATTACCAAAGAGTCTTCAACATACCTGTTACTGTTGTTCCATCTTCTTTTTCATTGGTCAATCAAGGATCTGGATTTAACCGGTTTTTTCCAGACAGCCTGGAAAACACAGGAACCGGAGACAATTATGGCATTGAGCTAACTGTAGAGAAGTTTTTTAGCAAAAAATACTTCTTTATGACCACTGCTGCCCTTTATGAATCTTACTATATTGGAAGTGACGGCGTAAGAAGGAGAACCAATTTCAGCGGCAATTATTCATTCAACTTTTTAGGAGCCAGAGAATTTAAAATTGGCAGCAACAAGTCAATTTCTGTTGGAATAAAAATTACTGCAGCCGGCAATAAACGATACGGCCCAATTGACTCTACCCTATCTGTTCAAACGGGTGAGATTGTATATGTTGATTCTTTGAGAAACTCTTTGCAATTAGATGATTACTTCCGAGCAGACTTCAAGGTAAACTACAAAATTAATCAGAAGAATGTAACCCATGAGATCGGACTGGACATTGTAAACATCCTTAATACCAAGAACGTCTTAAAGCTTACCTACGCTCCTGACCCGCTCGATCCCGGCGCCAATGCTATCCGTGAAGAATACCAGCTGGGCTTGTTACCAATCTTCTATTATAAGATCGACTTTTAGATTCCTTTAGCTTAAGCAGTTTTCAAATGACCTCTGCAACCACAAAGCTGCTACCACCAATAAAAATAAGGTCTTTCGCATTTGCAGAATTCCTGGCAGCTTCTAACGCTTCATTGACCGAACCATAGGACTCCCCCTTCAAACCCCAGAAAGCCGCATTCCTTTTTAGCTCATCTACATTCAAACCTCTTGGTATATCCGGTCTACAGAAGTAGTAAAACGCATTTTTAGGAAACATAGGAAACACTGTTGCCAGATCCTTATCAGATACGGCTCCAAATATAAAATGTAGATTATTGTATTTTATTTCCTTTAGTTGCGGCAGAACCTTTGTAAAACCTTCTGCATTATGAACTGCATCGCAAATGGTTAGGGGGTGCTCAGCTAAGGTTTGCCATCTCCCCATGAACCCTGTGTTGTGTACTACTTTTTCTATTCCTTCTTTAACCGCCTCAGTCGGAATTGAATAATCCATCTGGTTAAGAACTTCAATGCTCTTTAAAAGGGTTGTAATATTATCTTTTTGATAGTCTCCCCCAATAAGCGATACATCATATTCAAAATCGGGACCAGGTCCATCTGCAAAGTACAATGGTGCATTCATTTCGTTGGCAATATTTACAAACACCGTTGTGGTTTCCTCTTTCCTCTCTCCTATCACCACCGGTATTTGTCGTTTTATAATACCCGCTTTCTCGGCGGCAATTTTCTCCAGGGTATCGCCTAAAAAATCTGTATGGTCATATCCAATATTGGTAATGATGGATAATTCTGGAGTCACCACATTGGTAGAATCAAGTCGGCCCCCCATGCCTGTTTCCAGGATTGCCACATCTACCTTCTCGCTTGCAAAATGTTCAAATGCCATCCCAACGGTCATCTCAAAGAAAGAAAGCGAAATATCCTCAAATGCCTTTTTATGCTTTTCAACGAAATCACATACAACCTCCTTTGGGATTTTGTTTCCGTTAATCCGGATCCGCTCTCTAAAATCCCTGTAATGAGGAGAGGTATAGAGGCCTGTTTTAAAGCCGCTGACCTGCAAAACAGAAGAAAGCATGTGCGCAACCGAACCCTTACCATTGGTGCCGGCTATATGGATGGACCTAAAACTGTTCTGCGGATTGCCAAGGATATTGCACAGATCAATCGTATTCTGCAGATCTGCCTTATAGGCGGCTTTTCCAATGCGCTGATACATTGGCAACTTGCTGGTCAAATAGTCAATGGTATCCTGATAAGTCAAGGGAACAATGGGTTTTATTGCGCTGTTTAATTCCATGGCACTGCAAAAGTACCAAATACCTTATTCTTTTTGGATTCAAGAAATTGGAATGAATTGTATGCCAACAATCACTGCCTTAACTTAAAGTCAAACACAAGCGTCCCTTTTTGCTCTTCAGGAGCATCTCGGTTTGGAGAGAATTTAGCTTTAATCGCTGCCTCTTTTGCAATTTTATATAAAGAGGAGCTGGTAGTCGTCGAACCTTTTGCACCTGGTGTAGCCCTTTTTACTTTTCCATATCTATCAACCCAGATATGTACAACCACTTTTCCTGTTTCCTGGGTATTGGCAATAACTTTTGGCTTAAAGACAATATCTCTGCCTGATAAGAAGAATCCAGTACCACTCCCATGGCTTTCTCCATAGTTTTTTGAATCGTGAATGCCATCTTGACTTCCCTGGTCACCGGGATTCCCTGTTTCTCCCTGAGAGGACTCTGAAGCATCATTGTTTTGTTTGCCCGGATATAAGGCAGATGTATTCACTACAGGATCTGGCTCTTTCTCTTCCACGACTTCCGATTCTACCGGTGTTGGAGGGACTTCATTTACTGCTGGGGCCTCAACTTCTTCCTGGGTAATAATCTCCTCTTGGGTTTCAGTAGGCACAGGAGTACTCTCTACAACTTCCTCGACATCAACTTCCTCAACATCAGAGCTGCTTACTTCCTCCGGCTGTATTTCACCCATGCCTTCATCAGAAGTGCCAAAATTAACCATGATACCCTGTTCAGGTAACGGAACTGGTATCGTCAATCCAGTAAATATAAAAAGTAGCAAAATCAACAAATGCACAATCGTCGTTGTGATTATACCAGTGCGTTTATTTTTATCTTTATAGTAGTCCATGTCAGCAAATCTAGTGACCAAATACCATGCCCAAAAGGAAACACGCTATTTGTTAGTAGTAGCTATAACGAGTTGGTACTTGCGTTTATTGGCTATTTCCATAATTTTAACCGCATATTCCAAAGGGACAGATTTATCAGCATGCAGTATAATACCGGGTGATTCTTCACCGGATAAAAGTTCTATTAGTTTTTGCTCTACAAAGTCTGCTTCTACAGGCTTTGCATTCACATAATAAGTTAGATCCGATTTTATAGTAACCGATACAGATTGTTTCCCCATCGTTTTGCTGGTGCTGCTTGGCAAGAGCACTTTTAATGCATTGGGACTAATCAGTGTTGAAGTTATCATAAAAAAAATGAGTAAAAGAAAGACTATATCAGTCATGGAAGCCATGCTGAAACTAACGCTAATCTTATTTCTTGAACCTAATGCCATGTCTTAGTTTTTTGCAGGTTCTTCCAAAAGATCAAGAAATTCCATTGTTCTAGCTTCCATAGCATGGATTACTTTTTCTACTCTGGCAACCAACATATTATAACCAATATAGGCAACGATACCAACGATTAACCCAGCCACCGTTGTTACCATGGCCTGCATGATTCCACCTGATAATTGAGAAATTTCAACACTATTTCCACTAATATGCATTTCGTGAAAGGCTTTGATCATACCAATTACCGTTCCCAGGAATCCGAGCATGGGTGCTGCACCTGCAATGGTAGCCAGGGTGGCCAGGTTGCTTTCAAGTTTATTGATCTCAAGCTTTCCAACTGTCTCAATGGCTGTACCAATATCTCTTAGTGGCTTGCCAATTCTGCTTATCCCCTTTTCTATCATACGAGCTATTGGATTGGTATTCTCCTGGCACAATGACCTGGCTGCCGCCAAGTTGCTTCCATGGATAAAATCCTTGATCTTATTCATGAAATTGACATCTTCTTTAGATGCTCTTTTGATCGCAAGGAATCTCTCGACAAAAATATAAATGGCAAAAACTGATAAAATAGAGATAATGATCATCACTACCCCTCCCTCCTGGGCCAGACTCCATAGAGAAAGCATCTCTTCACTAGGCACATCGGCAGCAGCTTCAATATTATTTTTCTGGCCCTGCACCGTTATTTGTAATAAAAACGGGTTGTTCATTTTCTGTGTTTTTTTAAAATCAATTTGGATTTGGAATATACCTTTCCAATTAACGCAAAAGTAGAGCAGTATAATACATCAAAGAAGAGAACTGAAGGGAGTTGTTAACATTTTGAGGTTAATAGACGGAGGTTATTGGCTATCAATAAAGAATGAATTAAATTTTATTAAGTTTGTTGTTTTTGTACACAGGAGCTTCCATAACTTCAAACTTCATTTTCAAAAGCTGATTTATTCTCATCTTATTCTTTTGTAAAAGCAATATTTTCCTTACTTAAATGATCAAAACGGCATTTAAAAACCCATTCTTAGTTTTAGTGTTCTCCATAATCGTGGTGGTTATGGCTGCGGTGCTGATTCCTAAAATGCCCGTTGACATCCTCCCTCAATTTAAGAAATCAGCCATGCAGGTTTTAACACTTTACCCTGGCATGCCAGCGATGGTGGTCGAGAAAGATATTACCAGCAGAATGGAACGATGGACCGGTCAATCCCCTGGAATTGAAAAGCAGCTCTCCAAAAGCTTGATGGGCGTAAGTATTGTGACAAATTTCTACGGTGAGGATATAGAGCCTGCTGAAGCAATGGCAAATACTTCTTCCTATGCGATGTCTGACATGTATTATCAGCCTCCGGGCACCTTGCCACCTATGGTGCAACCATTTGACCCAACAGCTTCTAAACCATTAATGCTGCTAACGGTAAGTAGCGACGTTAAAAGTGGCAAGCAGTTGTACGACATTGCTTATTACAACCTTCGTCAAATGTTAAGTGGGGTAAAAGGGATTATTGCTCCAGCCGCTTATGGAGGGTCAAAGAGAAGGATCTATATATATGTCAACCCAGCAAAATTAGAAGCACTGGGAATTTCCATGACCGAGATCAACGATGCAATTCAAAAAAACACCACCATGATCCCTTCAGGAATTGCTAAAATTGGAGATATAAATTACGGCATTGACGCTAAAGGGATGATTGTGAATGTAGAGGACTTTAACGATATCGTTGTCACTTACAAAAACGGAAAACCCATTTACATTAAGGACATAGGCAGGGCATCCGATGCGGCGGCTATACAAACCAATATTGTAAGGATTGATGGGAAAGAGCAAGTATACCTGCCAATCTTTAAACGACCCAAGGCAAATACGGTGGCAGCTGTAAACGAGGTAAAAAAGGCCTTGCCAAAGCTAAAAGAGCGTATGCCGGAAGATGTCAATCTTAATATAATTTTTGATCAGTCATCTTATGTAAGAAATGCTATTGCCGGGCTTGCAAAGGCAGGGTTAGGAGGATTGGTTTTAGTGATCATTGTCCTATTGTTATTCCTGGGGAATTTCAGGTCTGCACTGATCGTGTCAATAAGTCTGCCCTTATCTATTTTATTTGCTTTTATCTTTCTGTATGCCACAGACCAAGGCATTAACAGCATTACGTTGGGTGGAATTGCCCTGGTACTGGGACTGCTTGTTGACAACTCTATCGTAGTGCTTGAAAATATTGACCGACATCTGAACATGGGCAAGAAGCCGGTTACGGCTGCAATGGATGCTGCTCTTGAGGTTGCCCAGCCGGTATTGGCCTCTACGCTTGTAATTATTGTGGTCTTTTTCCCTGTGATGTTCCTTACGGGTATTACCAAGTTTCTGTTTTCGCCTTTGGCACTGACCGTTGCGGGTTCTATGATTGGGTCCTATATTTTCTCATTAACGCTCATTCCGATTGCTTCAGCTTATTTTTTCAGGAATAAGCTTCCAAAAGACAAGGGGGAGAAACCCAAACAATCGCTTGGTGCTTTTCAACGCTTCATTCAAAAAAGACAGGCGCAATATGGCAGAACTCTAGAAATTGCCTTATTAAACAGAGGGAAGATCTTAATGTTGACTGTATTGCTTTTTGCCTCTGCATTATTTGTTATTTCCAAACTGGGATATGAACTATTTCCTCAATCTGATGTTGGACAAATGGAGATCCAGGTTCGGATGGAATCAGGAACGCCATTACATACCACTGAGAAAACCATAATGGAAATGGAAAATATGATCAGAAAGGAAACGGGAAGTGAGCTCAGGCAGATATTTTCAAACATCGGTGTATTTTATGACCTTCCTGCTGCCTATACTCCTAACTCCGGCACACAAGATGCATTTATAGGCATTCAGCTTTACGAAAACCACCAAACCAGCACTTTAGATTATGCCAGGAGATTGAGGAAGAAGATGCACGATGCATTCCCTGGAGTTGAATTAAGTTTTAATACCGGCGGGCTGATTACTGCCGCATTGAATGAGGGAAAACCCAGTCCGATTGATGTACAGATCAAAGGAAATAAACTTCCGATATTAAGACAGATCGCTGAACAGATCAGAGACACCGTGGCCATGCTTCCTTCTACCAGGGATGTAAGGGTTCTGCAACGCATTGATCAGCCGGCTAAAAATGTAGATATAGACAGGATCAAGGCTGCAGAGCTTGGCGTTGAACCGGTTGATGCAATTAAGAATATTGTATCAGCCTTAAATTCGTCAACAACCTATCAAAAAGCCTTTTGGATAGACGAGAACAACGGCAATCACTATTATGTTGGTGTTACATATCCTGAAAACCTGATAGACGATCAGCATATATTGGAGAATGTTACAACAACAAGCAAGACACACAATAAACCTGTTCCTTTTAGAAACTTCTCCAACATAACAGAAACAACCAATCCTGTAGAAATAAATCACCATAACCTAATGAGAACCTTTAATGTTTATGCTAATGTGGATAATGATGATATTGGTTCAGTATCAGATAATATTCAGCAGATCATAAACGAAATGGAATTTCCTGCCGGTTATGATGTAATGTTTGATGGAGAGGTGGCTGTTATAAAAAGCTCCTTTGGCGATTTGGGTTTAGGCCTGGCCCTTGCCATCATATTGGCATTTTTGATCATCGTGCCCTTGTTCAGATCGTTTCGCTTGCCTTTGATCATTATTCTCACATTCCCATTGGGGATCATTGGGGTAGCTTACTTGTTGTGGGCAACAGGTACTTATCTAAGTATCCAGTCTATAATGGGAATAATCATGATGGTAGGAATTGCTGTTTCTTACGGAAACATCCTGGTTGACCGCATAAATGTAATTAGCAAGGAAGGCATCGCTATTAAAGATGCAATCATATCAGGTTCAAAGGACAGGTTTAGGCCTGTTCTGATGACGGCTAGCACCACTATTTTTGCCTTATTGCCAACTGCTCTGGCAACAAGCAGTGGTACCGAATCCAATGTTCCCTTAGCAATTGCTGTAATTGGAGGAACATTCATGGCCACCTTGCTGACCCTTTATATAATCCCAATTTTATATTCATTCATTGCAAAAAAAACAATCACCATAGAAAATGAAAATATTGAATAACCACCTGCCTATGCGCTTCTCATTACCATTGGTTTTATTCGTTTCTGCAACACTTTGGTTTTCCTGTGGAACACCAGAGGGTGAACAGATAGAGACATCCTCCGAAGAAGGGAAAATTCAAAAAGTTGAAGTTGTTAATCCTGCTGAGCGATCCTTTACGTCAGAGATACTTATCACCGGGACAGCCATGCCCAACCAAAGGGTAATGTTACACGCCATGGAAGGCGGTTTTGTAAAGACCATCTTAAAAGACATCGGAGATAAAGTACATAAAGGATCTGTTATCGCAGAACTTGATAATCCTGAATTGCATAGAAAAGCAGAAAGGCTATCTGCGCTGGCCGAAGCAAAAAAAGCAATCTACAATAGGCTAAAGTCAAGTATTGCCCAAACACCTGACCTAACACCACCACAGGTATTGGAAGAAGCTGAAGCAGCGTATTTGGCCGTAAATGCTGAACTAAAAGGAGTACAGGAACGGCAGGCATTTTTAATAATTACAGCTCCCTTTACCGGTATTATTACACAGCGATTTATAGACTTGGGTACATTGGTGCAAAGTGGCATCTCTAATGCCAATGCTTCAGCAATTGTCGAAATCCAAGACCTTGATCCCATCAGATTAACGATTCCATTGCCTGAAGCAGATGTAGGTAGTGTGAAGAAAGGTGTTGAGGTCACTGTTACATTTCCTGAACTTCCTGGAGAATCATATGTGGCCAAGGTCAGCAGAACAGCAGGTGTTCTTGATTTTGCCTCTAGAACAATGCAAATTGAAGTGGACCTAAGTAACCCTGACAGAAATATCAAGCCAGGTATGTATGCAAAGGCAGTTATGCAACTAAATAGCAGAGAGAATGTACTATCTCTGCCTGTTACAGCCCAGTATATTTATGAGGATGAATTGTTTGTATTAAGTGTTGTAAACGGTCAGGTGGTGCGAGTTCCATTAAGAAAAGGACTTGCCAATAAAGATTTCTTTGAGGTCTTAAACACTGAGATCGATTCAAGCTCGAAGGTAATTATCCAGGGAAAAGGATTGGTTAATGAGGGGCAAATTGTTACTGCCGTTTTAAAAAATGATAATCAATGACATATTTTGTCAACATATTGAATATTAAACTTGCAACAGCATGCATTATTTCGGCATTCTTTATTCTAGGCAATGGAAATATACTTGCCCAAACTGCAGAGAAGACGATGCCAATTACCCTTGAAACGGTCCTAAAGCTATCAGGTACTAATAATTTAAAAATTGCAGAGATCAATGCAAAATATGAGCTTGCTAAAGCAAAGCAGTTATCCTCAAAGGAATGGTTTCTACCCACAGTAAGCCCGGGTCTTCTGCTGATGGGATATGGGGGGAATGCCCAAACAATAGATGGAACTTTCATTGATGTGAACAAGAATTCTTTCTGGGGTGGTTTTGGTGTTTCGGCAAACTGGGACCTAGGTGAAAATGTTTATAATTACTTAGCTTCCAAGCAAGAATTAGAAAGCGCAGGCTTTGCAAATCAAGTTATAAAAAATGAGGCTACCCTTGATGCCGTAACATTATTTTATAGCCTGGGAGCTGCACAAAGCAAAGTTGCTGCTCTCGACCTTGTCATGGTGAAGGCAGAAGATATTGTCAGGCAAATTGAATTACTGGTGATCAATGGTTCCAGGTATAAGTCTGATTTATTGCTTGCAAAAGCTAACTTGAATCATATTAAAATTGAAATCAGCAGGGCAAAAGAAAAAGTTAGAACAAACTCCAATGAACTTTTAAAGGTGCTGAATATTAAGGACCAGGTCCTGCTTTTAATCGGTGATTCAATCCTTGTGCCGGTAGATTTAGCTGATACTTCTTCCGCTAATTTGAATACTGCCTATGAGAATCGGCCTGAAATTAACTTGTCTAAGAGTAATCTGGAAGCGCTGACCATAAGGCGCAAGGCGACTACAACTGGCTTGTTACTTCCAAGTGTAAACTTTGGATTGAATGATGGATTATATGGCCCCTATTTTAATCCTCTGGCCAATAGATATTCTTATTATTTTGGAGCAACATGGGATATTCCATTGGGAGCACTTTTTTACGCAGGTGACAAAAAACAATTTGATGCCAGAATAAGAATAGAGGACATCAAATTGGAAGGGGTTAAGAATACCATACGCCAGGAAGTGATGGACGCCCAGGCAAAAGTTGAAGGAGCAAATGAGCAGATGCGACTGGCAGAAGCTTCCACAGGATATGCCCGGGACGCCTTGGATCAATGCATGAAGCGCCAGGAGCTTGGGATTGGCTTACCACTGGAAGTATTCCAGGCACAGGAACAATTGCTAAAAGCAAATATTGACCTTATCAATGCGATAAGCAGATACAACAAAGCCCAATATGAGTTATATGTGGCCTTGGGGAATAATTTTTAATCTATT
>JYMV01010511.1_pt1 | contig 21548 bp, 18 predicted proteins | sample 338911 | NCBI WGS metagenome assembly JYMV01 (sample SAMN03354496, study PRJNA234377) | hydrothermal vent metagenome | biome: Deep sea; feature: Hydrothermal plumes at the Eastern Lau Spreading Center, Western Pacific Ocean; material: Seawater | place: Tonga | collected 2009 | depth 2000 m m
AGTCGAGGTTTTGAGAAACCTGAGATTGGGATAATCTTAGGCACCGGATTAGGCAAAATATTAGAGGATGTAGAAATTCACAGTGAAATGAGCTACAATCACATTCCGTATTTCCCTACGGCTACTGTCGAATTTCACACCGGAAAATTGATCTACGGAACCTTAGGCGGGAAAAAGGTAATTCTTATGCAAGGTCGCTTTCATGTGTATGAAGGGTATACTTTACAAGACGTTACATTTCCGGTTCGGGTGATGCACAAATTGGGGATAGAGAAATTATTGGTTAGCAATGCCTCAGGTGCCATCAACAAAAATTTTAAGAAGGGCGAGATCATGTTGATCGATGATCATATCAACCTTCAAGGTGGATCCCCGTTAGCGTTCAAAGGTGTTGAAAAGATGGGTGAACGCTTTGTCGATATGAGCGCCCCTTACGATGCCGAAATGAACCAAAAGATCATTGCTATCGCTAAAGAACACGACATAAATTTACACAAAGGAGTATATGCCTCTGTTGTGGGACCTCAACTAGAAACACGTGCAGAATATCGTTACTTAGGTATAATTGGTGCCGACGCAGTTGGAATGAGCACGGTCCCCGAGATCATAGTCGCCAATCATTTGCATTTACCGGTAGCAGCAGTATCTGTGTTGACAGATGAATGCGACCCCGACAATTTAAGCCCTGTTGACATTTCAGATATTATTGCAATGGCAGCAAAAGCAGAACCAAACATGATTACCTTATTCACCAAATTAATAGAATCTTTATAAATTTTTAGCCCATGAGTTATCTTGAAACCACTCACGATGTATATAAACAAGCAGCCTTAACACCAGATGTGGGATTATGCTGTACTACGAATCCAATATGGGAACTTCCGGGTTTAAAAATTCCGAAGATCATGCAGGAGATGAACTATGGATGTGGCAGCACAGTTCATGCAAGAGACCTAACTAATAATCCGCGCACCTTGTACGTTGGCGTTGGCGGCGGAATGGAACTACTACAGTTTGCCTATTTCAACCGTCAAAAAGGAGGCGTTGTAGGGGTTGATGTTGTGGATGAAATGTTGGAAGCCTCTCGTAAAAATTTTAAAGAGGCCGAAGCGATGAACCCTTGGTTTAAAAGTGACTTTGTCGAGTTAAAAAAAGGAGATGCCATGAATCTTCCCGTGGAGGACAACTCGATCGATGTGGCAGCTCAAAACTGTTTGTTCAATATTTTTAAAGCGGAAGAACTAAAACGAGCCATCGATGAAATGTATCGAGTGCTTAAACCTCACGGCCGATTGGTCATGAGCGATCCCACCTGCGAGCAACATATGAATGAAACCTTGAGAAATGATGAACGGCTACGTGCCCTTTGTTTGAGTGGTAGTTTGCCAATAAAAGAATATGTAAAAGCACTTACCGATGCAGGCTTCGGGACCATCGAAATTCGAGCGCGCAAACCATATCGTATCCTCGATCCAAAAAATTATCCAACCGACGAACTCATTTATATAGAATCTATTGAAGTAGCTGCAATTAAAGATCCAATGCCCGAGGACGGACCATGTGTTTTTACCGGTAAAGCAGCTATTTACTATGGAAGCGAAGACTATTTTGATGACAATAAAGGGCATGTTTTACTTAAGAACCAGCCAATTGCCATTTGTGATAAAACAGCGGCAGCCTTACAAGCGTTGGGTCGTGACGATATTTATTTTAGCGAATCCACCTATCATTACGATGGCGGCGGATGCTGTTAACGGCACTTGTGTAACGCTCAATAAAACCAAGTGGTAGGGTGTTTCGTATATAAATTTGTTAAACTAAGTCCTACCAAATGATCTTTGTTGTTCTCTTTATTGCCGCTTGTTTTTTAGCCTACAGTAATGGCGCCAACGACAATTTTAAAGGAGTTGCTACGCTCTTCGGAAGCGGAACTACCGACTATAAAAAAGCTATTGTTTGGGCAACAATCACCACTTTCGCCGGATCGATAGCGGCTATATTTCTCGCTGAAACCTTGGTAAAGAATTTCTCGGGAAAAGGACTGGTTCCAAACGATCTCATTCAAAATCCAATATTTGCGATCTCTATCGCGTTGGGCGCAGCGCTCACCGTATTGTTAGCGACCAAGATCGGAATGCCCATTTCGACTACTCATGGATTGGTTGGCGCGCTATTTGGTGCAGGTGTGATGGCGATTGGCACCGACTTCAACTTTGAAAAACTAGGCAAGGTCTTTCTAATCCCACTAATTTTAAGTCCGTTAATGGCAGCAATACTCAGCTTTCTCGCCTATATCGTTTTAAGGAAGTCACGTAAACTACTAGGCGTGACTAAAGAGAGTTGTCTTTGTATAACTCAAAAAATCACGAGTACACAACTGTCGGATGCCTCCCTTACTATGAACAGCAATACCAATACGATCGAAATCACAACCTGCAAAAATAATTGTGTTCCAACCTACCAAGGCAAGTTATTCGGTATTACTTCTCAGAAAGTATTAGACACGTTGCACTTCATAAGTGCCGGTGTAGTAAGTTTTGCTAGAGGGTTAAACGACACCCCTAAAATTGTAGGGTTGCTTGTAATTATTAATGCCATCGATATAAAGTGGGGAATGATCGCTGTTGCCGTTACCATGGCATTAGGAGGTCTTTTAAATGCGAAGAAAGTGGGAGTTACCATGAGCAAGAAAATTACCCCGATGAATCACGGACAAGGATTTACGGCCAATATGATCACCGGATTATTGGTTACAACCGCTAGTGTTCATGGCATGCCTGTATCTACTACACATGTATCTGTTGGATCTATTTTTGGTATTGGAACCGCAACCAAAAAAGCGGATGTTAAAATGATCTCTAAGATCTTACTTTCCTGGTTGCTTACCCTGCCAATTGCTGCATTGCTAAGCGGTCTCATATTTAAATTACTGGAAACAGTATTGTAATTTTGACGTCTATAGTTCGACCAGTATATCAGGTTATATGGAAAAATACCAAGACATATTTAGAGATTCGTATACAGGCTATTTCAATTACCTAATAGATGAGATTAGTCGATTTCACTGGGAAAATTATTTCTACGGTCTCATCATTGTTTCCTTGGTAGTTTGGAGCTTAGAACTGCTATTTCCGTGGCGAAAAAATCAGAAGATCTTTCGGAAAGATTTTTGGTTGGACACCTTCTATATGTTCTTTAACTTTTTCCTTCTTAACTTAATCGTCTTAATTTTCTTATCCAATACTGCAGAGGCACTTTTTAATGATGCTTTGGGATTTTTTGGCGTAACCGTTTCCGATTTTCAACTTGTGGATCTTAATGTACTTCCTTTTGGTCTAGGTTTGATCCTCTTTTTCTTGGTTTCAGATTTTGTTCAATGGAACACCCATAGGTTATTACATCGCGTTCCTTTTTTATGGAACTTCCACAAAGTGCATCATTCGGTCAAGGAAATGGGATATGCAGCTCATCTGCGATATCATTGGATGGAACCTGTAGTCTACAAGTCTATTTTATATATTCCATTGGCTATAATTGGCGGATTCACTGTACAAGATGTGGCCATCGTTCACTTTACCGCTTTGACGATTGGACACTTGAACCATGCTAATCTGGGGTGGGATTACGGATTTTTAAAGTACATCTTCAACAATCCTAAGATGCATATTTGGCATCACGCTAAAATTTTGCCAAAACACACTAAATATGGTGTTAATTATGGACTTAGTTTAAGTATTTGGGATTATCTTTTTAGAACAAGTCATGTCCCACATAACGGTCGTGATATTGAATTAGGATTCGCCGGAGATGAATCATTTCCGAAGGGGTTCTTTCAACAAGAAATATATCCATTAAAATCAAAAACTAAATCATGAAAAATTTAATTCATATGGCAAGTATATTGTTACTTGCGTTAGTGCTACAAAGCTGTAATTTAACGAGTGCAGCGGGGATTACTAGTAGTGGCCAACCGACAAAAGAAGTACAAGGCGACTTAACTTCTAGCACGGCCAACTCGGCAGTTAATATAGACCACTCCCAATGGGACATGTTGGTTAAAAAGCATGTGAACGAAGCAGGTTTGGTCGATTACAAAGGGTTTCAACAGGATAGAGAAGCGCTGAACAGCTACCTTCAAAAATTATCTTCTTACGAACCTACCGATGAATGGAGCGTTCAAGAACTACTTGCCTATTACATAAATCTATACAATGCCTACACCGTAGATCTAATTCTTAAAAATTACCCCACTAAAAGTATTAAAGACATAGATGGTGCGTTTACAAAAGGGTTTATACCGGTTGGCGATAGAGAATTATCCTTAGGCGGAATCGAAAATGGCGTACTGCGTAAAATGAATGAGCCTAGAATTCATTTTGCCATTAACTGCGCATCAATTTCGTGTCCGAAGTTATTGGACGAAGCGTTTACGGCCTCAAAGATCAACGAGCAATTAGATCGTGTTACACGTGAATTCATTAGGAGTGATAAAAATGAAATTACCGCCAACAACCCCAAAGTATCTCATATATTCAAATGGTATGATAACGATTATAAAGTAGGCGGAGAAAAGAATGTTATTGGTTTTATCAATCAATATATTGAAACCGAGATCAATCCGCGTGCGACCTTAGAATACAAAGAATACGACTGGAGCCTAAACGACCAGAACTAAATACTGGCATTGGTTTAGATTAGCTTGGGTGGCACATCTGAAACAGCTTTTATTTCGTAAGTTTACACCTATATGCTAAGTGTTGTAATTCCCGTATTAAACGAAGCCGAGACTATCATCTCGGTTTTACGTCATCTAACCGAAAATGCTTCCGAAGCGAACATCGCCGAGATCATTATTGTAGATGGCGGGAGTACAGACCAAACGCAACAATTGGTAAAAACATTCGCTCAAACCGCTTCTTTTAATGTACTTCTTATTTCTTCGGAAAAAGGACGCGCAAAACAAATGAATACAGGTGCTTCTCATGCCACCGGTTCGATCCTATATTTCCTTCACGCCGATTCTTTTCCACCTGAAGCCTACGACAAACACATTCTTTCCGAAGTAAATAAAGGGAACGAGGCAGGTTGTTTTCGCATGCGTTTTGACAGTTCGCATTGGTGGTTACAACTGGCGGGCTGGCTTACTAAATTCAACTGGCGAGCCTGCAGAGGAGGTGATCAAAGTCAGTTTATAACCCAAAAGCTATTTAACGAGATCGGTGGTTATGATGAGACATACGTTATTTATGAGGATAACATCCTTATAAACGAATTGTATGCTCGCAAACAGTTCGTTGTTATTCCATATTGGTTGACATCCTCTGCCCGAAGGTATCTCGAACATGGCGTATGGCGGTTACAATATCACTTTTGGGCCATCTACGTAAAACGCTGGATGGGTGCCGATGCCCAAACGCTCTACTCCTATTATTGCAAACACATTCGTAATTCAAAACAAGTATTGCCGTCCAACATTGAAGTTGCTACGCCTTCCGAAGTAATGGCCGACGAATAAAATTTAATATTTCTTAAACACTTCGATTGTAAATTAGGTTGTAATTTGAAACATCATTAAAAAACCAACCTATGAAGAATATTTTTGAAGCCATTCGTGAAGACCATGACATACAGCGCGATCTGTGTAAAAGACTATTAAATACCGAAGGTAAGTCTGAGGATCGCAAACAATTGTTTGAAGCACTAAAAACTGAATTACACTTACACGAGGATGCTGAAGAACGTCACTTTTACTCGCCGCTTATTCACAACGACATGATGCAGGAACATGCACGTCATGGCATAGCCGAACATCATGAGATCGATGAGTTGATCGAAAAAGTGGAGGAAGCCGATATGGATTCCCCGGCGTTTTTAACTTATGCGAAACAATTATGCGAAAAAGTGGAGCACCATTTAGAAGATGAAGAACGCACTTTTTTTCAATTAGCAGGAAAAGTGTTTACGGAAGCACAAAAAACATCACTTTCCAAGGAATATCAAGCGGCGATGAAAAAAAACAGGTAATTAAAAATACTGTCGGATCCCAAAAACAAATCCATTGGTCGCATCCTGTGTTACACCATACCCATAATCTATTCTGAAGACAGCATTGAAGATGCGTTTGTGGATGAATCTTAAGCCAACACCCGGATAGATCCTTAAATTTTGATTTTCTCCAAAATCACCCAGATCACCTCCCGGATTTCTCCAGCTTCCGGCATCTATAAAAATATTACTCTGTAGTACGAACCAGTTTTTCTCATATAGGGTATGTCGGTATTCGGTATTAAGAACGATGGCGGCAGTACCTCTATCGATGGTATTTCCCACTCCTCGAATGTTCAGATTATTGTCGACCGAGAACGGCGCGAATGGAGTTTCGTTATTCGTCGCTAAACCCAAACGAAGTCTACTCGCCCAATTACCCCTTTCCCCTACTCGTTTATAGTAGACAAAGTCATTGAATCCCAATAGGAATTCGGGAAGTGTTTGGTCACTGGAAGTTACGTATTGGAAATTGAAAATGCTCTTAAAACCCGCAACATACTGAAAATGATTATGCACCTTATTGTACTCATATATGAGTTTAAACAATAATTTGTCTACTTCCAATTGTAACGGAATAGTGGGTGCCGTAGCACCTGATTTATAGGAATAGGTTTCAGTAAATAAATTAACGCCTAACTCAAGGCGGTGATCAAAGTTAATTTCGTACAATGCGAGTACTTCATATGATGTGTTATTGTATTTATAATCGGCTGTACCAGCTTCGAGAAACACAGGTTCTAAAGTGGTCAAATTTTGATGATTTATAGCGAGACCCCATGAATTACTAAAAAGGTAAGGAGCCCGAAAATTTATACCATAGCTGTTGTATATATCCCTCTGAAAGTATCCACCAAACATTATATTACGCCCTAGTCCATTGAACTCGAACAGGCCAACTCTAAACGCAAATTCATCATTATTTGTAGTATACACATTCGCCGATGGGATAATTGTAAAATTCTCCTCAATGATATAGGTAATTACAGCCTTATTATTGTCTTTTTCTTTTATTTCGAAATACGCATGTGCGATGCCCGGCAAACGTTTTAAGCGTCGAATGTCGGCATCAATTTGTAGAGAATCTACAGGATTTCCAGCATCCGCTTTAATTAAATTACGAATAAAACGCTCCTTGGTTTTATTATTTCCTTGAATTATTAACGCTTCTATCTCTTGTGAAAACCCAAGGCCACAGCATAAAACACATACAATGGTAAAAAGTTTTTTCAATTGAAATTCTTATAATGCTTTCTAATAATCTGTTCAACCGGCTTATTTTGCGGTGTAAATTGTGAATTGTTGGTTCCACCTACTTCCTCATGATTTATAAACCATTTCCACAAGAATCCACCCGCAAACCATTCTTTTTCCCAAACCGAGTCAAATAACGCCTGCATGGTCGAATTTTGAGCTTCAAGGTTTACGCTATTCATCTCACGGTCGCTTCGCCAAGGTTCTTTACCGGCAAAATCAACACTGCGATAACCGTATTCGGTGAATAGGATTTGTTTTTGCTTTACTTCGGAAAATGCTTCCAGATCTTCGCACCAACGTTTCCAGCCTTTTGATGCTTCATCGATGGTAGGAGTTTTAGATAAAGCTACCGGAAAATAGGCATCGACGCCAATATAATCTAATGATTCCCAAAACGGAACACGCTTGTATTCATCCCAGTTCGCGGCATAGGTTAATTTTCCTGTGTAAATGGCTCTTATCTCTTTGATTACTGCTTTCCAAAATGCCGGTCGGTGTACAATAAATTGTTCCAATTCGGTGCCAATACAAAACAGTTCGACCTCTTTTTCGGCGGCTAATTCCGCATATTCTATGATAAAGTTCCGATACGACTGTTCTAATTTCAACCAGTCTTCTTCCGAAGTCATTTTAAGATAGCCCGTAAATTTACCATCCCAGATCCAAACCTGAGGTTTTAGCATTATTTTGATCCCGTTTTTGTGTAGACTATCAATATATTGACCCGCACCTGCTCGTGTTTCACCATACCATTGTCGTGATGAATTAAAATTAATCTCAGGATTTGTAAGATCGCGAATAAAACCAAATGGCATTACGGCTGCATAATTGGCGTGGACCGACAGTACGGGGTTAATATGTTTTTGAGACACCACTGTGCGGGATGCCACAAAACTTACACCATTGATCTTTGTTTTTGAAAGCGGTAAAGATGCCTCATTGGAAACTGTTGAAGCAGAAGCAGATCGTTCCCCACATGACCACAGCGAACACAAGAGTAAAAAACCGAAAAGGTAAAATGCAACTACTTTCATAAAACTTGTTTTAAAGAACATTGTGCAATTTGCGACAATTAAAACACTGTACGCACTCCAAAATTAAACGTTTGCCCTAGACCTGTGTTCGAACCACGAACAAAATTAGTATATAATGCTTCTAGATTCACAGCATCGGTAAGTTGGTATTTGAGGCCGCCACCAACTGCAGTGAAATCTTGCGTAAAATTATTTCCCAAGTCTATCCGTTGCGAGTGTTGTACCAATCCTAAAATGGTAAAATTCACAGATGGAAAATAACTTAAGAATACACCTGGTATTAAATTCAAACTATTATTAGCGAAGCTATCCTCTTCATCGCCAAGGCTAAGTTCAGAGTTCAATTCTGCAAAGACTTGAAAAGAATTGTCTGCAAATGTATAATCATAGAAAAACCTATTTTGCCAGATATAGCTTTTTTGATCAAGAAAAACACCTTGCTCGGTTTCATTATCTACTAAAGGGAAAAAAAAGGAACTTTGAATCGAAAAATTGCGAACCGATGCAATCGGTGCAAATTTTATTGAAGGGGCAAATGATGTAAATCCACTGCGAGCAGTGCCACGTTCGCCATCAAAACTGAACACGTCTAAAGATGATCTGTCGGCAACTACATTGCTTCTAAATTCTAAAATCAAGCCCACATTAATACGTTTGCTGTCGCTTACACCTGTATACCCTTCTATAGTGGAAGTAAAAAAAGTTTGTCGAGGTTCCCGTCCTTCCGAAAAAGTGCTCTCTGTTTGTGTGTATAAATTATTAAACCATTTAATATCGAACTGTCCTTTGGCAATTAACTTAGAAGGCGTAAGGGTTTGTATCACAGAACTTGTCTCTTCGTCCTCTTGCGCAAATAAGGGTGCAGCGAATACGCCAATAAATAACAGTATAAATAATTTCATCGTTTTTAGATTAAAATAGATTGCTTCTACTACCCGCGACTTAGAAAAAACAGACCACGGCAAGGAAAACCTTTCACTTACAAACGGTTCAAACTCCAATCGTAGGGGTAATAAGTTACTTTACTGCCAGCGGGAATCTTCGTTTCGCGAAAACGGTTTATAAAACCGATGACATCTTGCGAATCGGTCACAAAATCTTCTTTATACCATTTAAAAATTTCGGAAAGCGCCACCTTGTTTTTGGAAACCTTGATAAAATTAGGGTCATTGATCGCCTTTAATGATTGTTGTTGTAGTTGTCGCTCTAATGTTTCTGGTCTATACGCTTTTGAGATGATGGGTGGGCAACTCAAAGCGCCGCAAACAAGTACAAAATGAAATCGAGGCTCATTAAATTCTGCACGTAGTTTCTTGTTTTCAATATCGTTTAGTGTAAGCGTATTACCCCCTAAGTCGTACGTAATCGTGTCGAAAAAACCCGGATGTGCTAAGGGTGAGCTGGTAGGGTAGTTATCAATTATTCCTTTGATGACCGCTATGTTGTACGCATTGATCCAAAAGGCTTTATATTGGTCAGGATTCGAAGTTGAGACCTTGATCTCCCTGGCTTTTTCTAATACTGACTGTAAGGATTGCGGCTCGCTATATATGGCCTTATAATCGATCTTTCCGTTTGTGACATAGCTAGAAAAAAAGGCATCGGCTTCATCAAAAAAGAGTGAAGGTTTTGAGTGGTTGCTTCGGAAAGTGCACACACTACAAGAATGACAAAAACACAAATAGATCGTTTCATTAGCAGTTCAAATTACCGTATGTAAGTCGTAATTCCTTCAGAAGAACTTACATTAACAATAAAAATTCTTTAAAAGAATAAATTAATTTTCTAAAGCTAATTCATATTGTTGTAATGTTATTACCTTTAAGTTCGACAGACTCGTCAAGATTTCAATTTATGGAACACATCGTAATAATTGGTAATGGGATTGCCGGCGTTACAGCAGCCCGTCATATTCGAAAACTTTCCGACAAAAAGATCACCATTATTTCTGCAGAGGCAGAACATTTTTTTTCTAGGACCGCATTAATGTATGTGTATATGGGCCATATGCGTTGGACAGATATTGAGCCTTATGAAGCATTTTTCTGGAAGAAAAACCGTTTGGAGTTAAAAAAAGCCTATGTCACCTCCGTTCATACCGATACTAAAACACTAGAATTTGAGACTGGTGACACTATGCACTACGATACATTGATTTTAGCCACAGGTTCTACTACCAATACGTTTGGTTGGGAAGGGCTAGACCTTAACGGTGTACAAGGACTCGTTACTAAACAAGATCTTGAGACGCTTGAACGAAACGCTCCAAACAATACCGAATGTCCGAGAGCGGTAATTGTAGGCGGCGGACTTATAGGCGTAGAAATGGCCGAAATGCTTTGTACCCGAGGAATTCAGGTAACTATGCTGGTTCGCGAACCTGCTTTCTGGAGCAATACCTTACCCATGGGAGAAGCAGAAATGATCTCCAAGCATATCGAATCGCACGGTGTCGACTTGCGTCTTACAACCAATTTGGATAAAATTCTGGGTGATGGCAATGGCAATGCTCGCGCGGTGCTCACTAAAGAAGAGGGCGAAGAAATTCCGTGTAGTGTGGTAGGGATCACCACAGGTGTAACACCCAATATTGCGTTTTTAAAAGATTCTAAGATCGAAACAGACAAAGGAATTCTTGTAAATCGAAAACTAGCGACAAATATACCCGATGTATACGCAATTGGTGATTGTGCCCAACAGCGCGAACCTATTGGCAATCGGCCGCCGGTAGAAGCGGTTTGGTATACGGGACGTATGATGGGAGAAGCCTTAGCACAAACGATCTGTGGAAATACCTTCGAGTACAACCCCGGAAATTGGTTTAACAGTGCAAAATTCTTCGATATTGAATTTCAAACCTATGGTTGGGTAAACCCCAAAGAACGCAAGAAAGAGTATGAAGCACAGTTCCACTGGAAATGCCCTAGTGATCTAAGGTGCATTACGATTGCTTACCACAAACAAACGGAAGTGTTTTTAGGAATCAACACCTTTGGAATACGAATGAAACATGCCGTAATCGACCAATGGCTTAACGAAGACCGTTCGCTCGATTATGTAGTAAAGAATTTAAAGAAGGCCAATTTCGATCCCGAATTCTACGATTCTTATGAATCGAAAATACAACAAGCCTACACCAATCAATTTGAAAAAGCACAATTATGAGCAGCATTCAACGAGACATGTCATTAACGGGTGAGCCGCCCAAAACGATCAATACGCAACAAAAGTTGGCGACAACTGTTGGACTAGTAGGATTGGCAATTTTGTGCATTTCACTTTTTAACCTTAAGCTACCCTATCAATCCCTTTGGCTCACGGTTGCTTTGGTCTCCATTTCTGCAGGGACAATTTGGTTCGCGATTGCCACTTATGCCGATGAACATGCGGGAATAAAGAACAACGGCGTGTATTTTAAATCGTTGTCTTCAAGAGGATTTTGGGCGTGGGTACTTGGTATTTCATTAACCCTATTTTATGTTGTCTTATACTGGTTTCCGGCCTATTTAGGATTAACGCAGGACGGAAGTAATACCGGTATTATCGCTCTATTCGATCCACTTAGCAAATTGATAAGTGGTAATCCGGCAAGCCAATGGTTTGTGTATGGAACGCTTTACACCTTAGCCATCTTGGTATTTGGAATTAAGTTCATTCTTAAATATCGCCATAATAGATACGAGATCATTAGAACTATTTCGGTGATGTTCTTTCAGCTGGGATTTGCATTTTTAATACCAGAATTATTAGTACGCCTCAATCAGCCGTATTACGACTTAAAAAACATTTGGCCATTGAACTACGACCTGTTTGCCGGTTATAAGATCGATGAGTTCTTAGGTGCAGGAAATGTTGGCTTGATCATGCTCATCTTCGGAATACTTTCCATTTTAGTGATCACTCCAATCCTTACGTATAAATACGGAAAACGCTGGTATTGCAGTTGGGTTTGTGGCTGTGGCGGTCTCGCCGAAACAGCGGGAGATCCGTTTCGTCATTTAAGCGATAAGCGACAAATTGCCTGGAAAATAGAGCGTTGGGTTGTGCATAGCGTGGTGGTATTTGTAACCGTAATGACCACGGCGGTGGTCTTTACATACTTACAAGGCAACGAATCGGCTTCTATCTCGGAGTATAGTCAATTAGAGAATTCGTATGTGTTTATGAGCAATACCGAAGGAAAACCCATAGGCGAACGAATTTTGGCGGCACAAAAAGCCGGTGCTTCAACGGTGATCTTTATAAATAAAGACCCTAATCGATCGGCACCCGAAATCACTAATACAGAAGAGATAACAATAAACTACGCCATTGTTTCCGAAGCAGAAAATCAAACAGCCTTTAACAAGATCGAGAATGGTAAAGCTGCAACTTTTGTGGTGGATAGCCCGAATACAAACAGTGTTTCGGTTCCTGCCGAGGCAAAAACCGTAGTCTACGATAATTTTTGGATCTCAAAAGAATTTTTTATTTGGATCGTGGTCGGTTTGCTTACGTTGGTATTCGCATGGGTCATGCTCTTTAAGCGCGAACAATTGGCAAAAGATGCAAAATATGGAGCGATCGGCTACTTCGTTGTGGTAATCTCCATACTGCTATTCACTTATTTTAGTAGCCCCGGAAAACTGTTTTTCTTTGATGCCTATCAACTTCGGAAAACGTACGGATTTCTTATTGGCGCTATGTTTAGTGGCGTCATTGGAGTAGGTTTTTATCCCATCTTCGGAAGTCGTGTCTGGTGTCGCTTTGGTTGCCCGATGGCAGCGATCTTAGGATTCCAACAACGATTGTTCTCTCGATTTAGGATCACCACCAATGGCGGGCAATGTATTAGCTGCGGAAACTGCTCTACCTACTGTGAAATGGGAATAGATGTGCGCGCCTATGCTCAAAAGGGTGAAAATATTGTACGATCCAGCTGCGTTGGCTGCGGTATCTGCGCTGCCGTTTGTCCGAGAGGCGTTTTAAAATTAGAAAATGGTTCCTTGGATGGCAGAATTGAAGGAAATGAGATCCTATTGGGGAATGATGTAAACTTAATGGAATATGTGAACAAACGTTAAGATCGTTTTCACGTATAAGCAATAAAATACTTCTAGCCCATTGCGTATTATAACATTAGCCTGCCTTCTATTGGCAGAATTTTTACGATATTGCGCGCCTAAGAAACGGAGCTTCACATCCAATAAATACGAATATTTTCTACCTTCTTTAAATGAATAAGCCTATAATAAATGTCATCATTCCTGCTTATAATGAGGCGGATTCTATAGGCAAAGTTATTGGTGATATCCCTTCAATTGCTTCGGAAGTAATTGTCGTTAGCAACAATTCTACCGATGCGACCAAACAAATGGCAGAATCTGCCGGTGCTACAGTACTTTCCGAAGAAAAAAAAGGATACGGTTATGCCTGTCTAAAAGGGATGGCGTATATCGCTAAGAAAACTGAAGCTCCCGATATTATCGTATTCTTAGATGGTGACTATAGCGACTACCCAGAAGAAATGACGGCCATCGTTGCGCCGATCATAGAACAAGATGTGGATTTTGTAGTAGGAGCCCGTGTTGACCGATTTAGAGAAAAGGGCTCGATGACGTTCCCACAAAAATTTGGAAATGCGTTGGCGACAAACTTGATGAAGCTATTCTTTGGTTCGCGTTTCACCGATCTAGGTCCGTTTCGCGCCATCAAGTACGAAAAATTGCTAGCATTGCATATGGAAGACAAAACTTATGGGTGGACCGTTGAAATGCAACTAAAGGTTTTACGACAAAAATTGAGTTACACAGAGATACCCGTTCATTATCGCAACCGAATTGGCGTTTCAAAAGTTTCGGGAACGGTAAAAGGTGCTATCTTTGCCGGCGTTAAAATTCTAGGCTGGATATTTAAATACAGTTTTAAAAAATGATTTTAGAGACCATTACGATCACTATCTATGCGATTGCACTATTGCTCATTTTCTTATATGCAATGGCTCAATTGAATCTCTTTATCAATTACATTCGATCTAAAAAGAACACCAAGGATGCCCCTACTTTCGATCTTTCGAACCCTGAAGAAACACCCTATGTCACCATACAATTACCGGTATACAACGAATTGTATGTAATGGAACGCTTGCTTACCAATATTGCGTCTATCGACTATCCAAGAGCAAAACTAGAGATCCAAGTGCTGGATGATTCTACCGACGAGTCTTTTGAAACCACCGCCAAACTAATTGAACAACTTCAGGCGACCGGCCTCAACATACAGCATATAAGCCGTAGCATACGGACCGGATTTAAAGCCGGAGCGCTCAAGGAAGGCTTAGCAATTGCCCAAGGAGAGTACATTGCGATCTTCGACGCAGATTTTCTTCCGAAGAAAAACTGGTTAAAAAACACCATTCCTTATTTTAAGGATCCTCAAATTGGGGTTGTACAAACACGCTGGGGACATATAAATCGTGATTATTCGCTACTCACCAAAATACAAGCATTTGCGCTCGACTTTCATTTTATCTTAGAACAAGTTGGGCGAAACTTCGGAAATCATTTTATCAATTTTAACGGCACAGCAGGTGTTTGGCGAAAGCAGTGTATACTCGATGCAGGTAACTGGCAGGGCGATACCTTGACCGAAGATCTTGATCTTAGTTATAGAGCTCAGCTTAAAAAATGGAAGTTCAAATATTTAGAAGATGTAGAAACTCCCGCCGAACTTCCTGTAGTGATTAGTGCTGCTAAATCACAACAATTCCGTTGGAACAAAGGAGCCGCAGAGAATTTTCAGAAATTATATCCTACCCTTTTAAAAGACCCGACAGTTTCATGGAGAACAAAATTTCACAGTTTCTTTCATTTATTGAACAGTAGCATGTTCTTGTTGGTGCTTATCGTGGCGTTACTTAGTGTGCCTATGTTGTACATTAAAGCAAATAATCCCGAGCTTAAGAGCGTATTCTATGTCCTGGCAGGATTTGCGTTTAGCACCTTGATCTTCTTTATTTGTTATTGGCTTACCTATTCGCGTATTCATGGGGGAGGTATCAAGAATTTCTTTAGATACATAGGGATGTTCTTTATCTTTTTCTCGGTCGCCATGGGCTTTTCGGTTCATAATTCTATCGCTGTTTTAGAAGGTCACTTCGGAAAGAAAAGCGATTTTATTCGAACGCCAAAATTTAATATTAGCAGCTTGAAAGAAAGTTGGAAAGACAACATATACCTTACCAGCAACCTTTCGGCAAATACTGTAATTGAAGGGATCCTAATGCTGTACTTTGCCTTTGGAATGTACAGCGCCTTTGTTGTTGGCACCGAAGAAGGCGACTTTGGGCTATTCCCGTTCCACCTGATGTTGTTCTTGGGCTTCGGGTTTGTTTTCTTTAAAAGTGTATTGAGTAAAGCTTAAAAAGTCACCTCGACGGTGCGCAGATCACCATCTCGTTCGACCGTCACCGTTGTAGTTTGCCCTTGTTCAAATTCGGAAAGCGCCTTCATATAGCTCATCATGTCGGTAACTTCATGTTCGCCCAATTTTTTAACGATATCTCCTTTTTCTAATCCGGCCTTTTGAGCGGGTTTATCTTCACTTATACCATCAATACGCATACCTTCGCCTGTAAACAGATAATCGGGCACGACACCCAACGCTACTTTAAACTCGGGTACCACTTCACTTTCATTTTTTGTTTTTCTAAAAGCAAGTTGCCCATCATCATCGAGGTCGGAAATTATAGAATAGATATAATCAGCGATGCGTTGCATACCTTCATAGTTTAATTTCTCGGCATCATCGCCGGGCTTGTGGTAATCGCTATGCTGACCGGTAAAAAAGTGCAATACCGGAATATCTGCCAAATAAAAAGACGTATGGTCGCTAGGACCTATCCCACTTTCGTGTTCGGCAATAGTAAGATCGTATTCATTATTTGCAAACAAGGTTTGCTTAAAAACAGGCGAGGTGCCCACTCCATGAACAGCCAATGTGTTTTCCTCATTAAGACGCCCTACCATATCCATGTTGAGCATATAACTTACTTTTTTCGTATCGATGGTCGGGTTCTTTACAAAATAATTGGAACCTAGCAGTCCCATTTCTTCACCCGAAAAAGCAATAAACAAATAGTTGTTATTGGTTGCTTTGTTCTGTTGCTTATCAGTTACCAACCGCTGTGCAAGGTCTAGCATTACGGCTACACCACTTGCGTTATCATCGGCACCATTATGTATGGCTGCTCCTTCGCGATACAACGATCCTTCGCCTCCCATTCCTAAATGGTCATAATGCGCTCCAATAATGACCGTAGTCGCTGCCTCATTGTCTAGATAAGCTACCACATTGGTCCCTGTGGTCGTGCTATCATTTTTTAATCCGGTGAACTCAGCCGATTCATGGGGATTCGCACTAGGTCGAAATGTGAAGGTCTGTGTAAATTCTCCTTTATATCCTTTAGGTTGCAACCCAATATCCCTAAATCGCTTTTCAATGTAAGCTGCGGCCTCTAATTCCCCGGGGGTTCCGGTCTGTCTTCCGTTAAAGGTACTATCGGCTAAAACATAGACATCGTCTTTCATAGAAACGGTTTCGACTTCTTCCTGCTTACACGAAAATGCAATTAGCACCAAAAAAACTATTACAACTATTCTCATATCCTTATTTTTACACAAAATTAGTTTAAATATGAGATTTTTATCTTTTTTCGTCGCCTGCCTGGTGTTAATTTCTTGTAAAAATGATCAAAAAAGTGCCGATTTCCCTTCGGAAGCTTCCGAAGAAGCAAAAGAAGCGGTAAAAGATAGTTTGATCTATCCCGATGAAAAACATTTTACCTCCATACGCCAAGTTACTTTTGGTGGTGACAATGCAGAAGCCTATTGGAGTTTTGATGATTCCCAACTCGTTTTCCAAAGTAATTATGAATCATGGGGTGTAGGCTGCGATCAAATGTTCTTAATGGATGCTTCGGAAACTTTTAAGGATTCCAAACCTCCTATGATAAGTACCGGAAAAGGACGAACTACTTGTGCGTACTTTTTGCCCGACAATAAACATATTGTATATGCCTCTACCCATTTAGCCGATGAAAATTGCCCAGAAGTACCACTTCGAAAGAATGGAAAATATGTGTGGCCTGTCTATGACAGCTTCGATATTTTCGTATCCGATCTCGAAGGAAATATAACCGCACAACTCACGAACGAACCGGGTTACGATGCGGAAGCAACTGTATCTCCACAAGGCGATAAGATCGTGTTTACCTCAACTCGCAGTGGTGACTTAGAACTGTATACCATGGACCTTGACGGAAGCAACGTAAAACAAATAACGAATGAATTAGGCTACGACGGTGGCGCATTTTTCTCACCCGATGGCACAAAGTTGATCTATCGATCTTCTCGCCCAAAAACACCTGAAGAGATCAAAGAATACAAAGACCTTTTAGCACAAGGCTTGGTACAACCTACCGAAATGGAGCTGTATATTAGTAATGCCGACGGCAGCGATAGACGTCAACTCACCAACTTAGGAAATGCCAATTGGAGTCCGTTCTTCCACCCCAGTGGTGAAAAGATCTTGTTTTCTAGTAATTGGGAAGCCGAACGTGGTTTTCCTTTCAACTTGTACATGATCGATATCGATGGAAAGAATTTAACTCGAGTCACTCATGGTGAGACCTTTGATGCATTTCCTGTTTTCTCAAATGACGGTAAGTACTTGGTCTTTTCATCGAACCGAAATAACGGCGGTACTCGCGACACTAATTTATTTATTGCAGAATGGACCGACTAAGGTTGTAAATGCTCAGCTATTTAAAGCTATATCGCTTTCAATTCTTGCTTGCCTTTGCGAGTGCGCTACTCTATGTGGCTTTTGCATACGACCTAGAACGAAGTGACTTCGCACGACTTATATCGCTCTACGGTGCGCTTTTTTTTATTTGCTATCGACTCCTTAAAATTTCTAAAGGGTTGTTCTGGAGCTTGGCTGTAGCTGGAGTGATTTTTCGAATCCTTTTTATGGGTGCCATACCAAATCTTTCGCAAGATTTCTATCGTTTTATCTGGGACGGTCGTGTATTACTTCAAGGCTTTAATCCTTACTTATTCACTCCCGACATGTATAGCAAAGACCCGAGTATCGTTTCCGGATTTAGTATGTTTCAAGCCAAAGAATTAATTCGTGGAATGGGTACCTTGAATGCGAGTCATTTTAGCAACTATCCGCCTCTCAATCAATTTTTCTTCGGAATCGCTGCGTTGTTTGCCGGAAAGAGTATAGTTGGATCCGTTGTCGTACTTCGTATGATCGTGATCTTGGCCGATCTCGGTATTCTATACTTCGGAAAAAAACTGCTCACCAAGTTAGGCAAGGATCCGCATCTTATTTTTTGGTATTTTCTTAATCCATTTATAATTATCGAACTTACCGGAAACCTTCATTTTGAAGGCGTCATGCTTTTCTTCGTTATTTGGTCGCTCTACTTATTGCATTCGGGAAAATGGATATGGGCAGCGATAGCGCTCGGTTTGTCGGTCTCCGTTAAGCTGTTGCCATTGATGTTCCTACCATTGTTTTTCAACTATTATAGAAAACGTGCCAATCCAAACCTTCCGAAGCCATCGAATACAGTAGAGGAAAGCGTAAAAATCAATGTTCCGGTTTCACAAGCTCCCTATGGGATAAAAAAGCTGCTACTATTCTACGCATTGACCATGGGAACTATTTTGCTGAGCTTTGCGCCATTTCTTTCTTCGGAATTTGTCGCCAATTTTTTAACCACCATTGCGTTGTGGTTTCAAAATTTCGAATTCAATGCAAGTGTCTATTACATGATCCGGTGGATTGGATATCAAGTCGTGGGATGGAATATCATCGCAACTGTTGGTAAGGTGCTTCCCATTCTTGTGCTCGTGTTCGTTTTAGGACTTACATTCTTCAGAAAAAATAAAACAACCGAACAACTTATAACCGGACTTTTATTTGGGGTCTCGTTCTACTTTTTACTTTCCACGACGGTTCACCCATGGTATGTGGTCACTCCATTGACATTATGCCTTTTTACGCGCTATCGTTTTCCGATAGTGTGGAGCCTACTGGTCATGCTAAGTTATTCGGCCTATGGAGCCTCCGGATTTGAAGAAAATCTTTGGTTGGTCGCTACCGAATACACGGTTGTAATAGGTTATGCCGCGTGGGAGGTATATCACAATGGCAGAAAACCACTATTGTCTTTTAAATAAGTACTATTTCTTCTTTACACGTTCTAATCGATAGAAGTCTTTTCGACGGTCTTTTAAATTTCGAACCGCTCCAAATGAATGTAATTCCCGCAACAGGTCCAGATCGACATCGGCGACCAAGATCATCTCGGTATTAGGAGTGGTTTCTGCTTTAACACCATTATTGGGGAACGAAAAATCACACGGTGTGAACACAGCCGATTGCGCATATTGAATATCCATATTATGAACTTTGGGCAAGTTACCCACACTACCTGCGATCGCAACATAACACTCGTTCTCTATGGCACGTGCTTGTGCACACAAACGCACACGTGAATATCCATTTTGCGTATCGGTTAAAAACGGTACAAAAAGTATGTCCATACCGTCATCGGCCAATAGTCTAGATAATTCGGGAAATTCGGAATCGTAACAAATGAGTATCCCTATTTTACCACAGTCGGTATCGAAGCTTTGTAAGCGACTCCCATTTTGCATACCCCATACTTTGGCTTCATCGGGAGTAACATGAAGCTTTTCATAGCGTTCTATACTACCATCACGACGACATAAATATCCTACATTGTAGAGCTTGTTTCTAACGACCTCGGGCATGCTGCCAGTAATGATATTAATATTGTAGGAAATCGAAAGTTGCGAAAGCCGCTCTGTGATCTCTTTGGTGTATTTCGCTAGTTCACGAATTGCGTCAGACTCTGACAACTCATTATATCGTGCCATTAACGGGGCATTAAAGAACTCGGGGAAAACTGCAAAATCACTTCGGTATCCGGCAACACTATCAATAAAGTACTCGGCTTGATGCATCAGGTCTTCCAAGCCTTCGTAGGGTCGCATTTGCCATTGAATTAGCCCCAGTCGAACTACACTTTTGCTGATAGATGGTTTCTTAGTTGGTTTGGTATAATAAATATTGTCCCATTCCATGAGCACTCCAAATTCTCCCGAAGCCTTATCGCCTTCTAAGTATCCTTTTAATATACGTACGGGATGAAAATCGTTTGACATCTGAAAATTCAGCACGGGATCTTGAATCTCTTTCCGTTTTACCTTTTCAATGTATTGCTTAGGTGAAAGGGAATCGGAGTGTAAATGATAATTTGGCATCCTTCCGCCGAAAACAATGCTTTTTAAATTTAGATTTTCACACAATTCTTTACGGTAATCGTATAACCTACGACCTAATCGAAGCCCTCTAAAATCGGGTTTTATAAAAACGTCTATCCCATAGAGCACATCGCCTTCCGGGTCGTGAATTTTAAAGTTTGGGTCGGCTGTGATATCATTATAAGTATGTTGATTCTCGATCTTGTCGTAGTCGACGATTATAGATAGTGCGCATCCGGCAATCTCCCCATCGACCGTAATAATAACTTGTCCTTCGGGAAAAATTGAAATCAATTTTCCTATTTCCTCCAGTTTCCAATAGGAATTTGGCAACCCACCATAGGATTGTAAGGTTGCTTCCTTTAACGCTTCGTAATCTTTAAGTGTTAAGAATTTAAGTTCTATATTTTCAATCTTGGAGGAATCCATGGTTACATATCTAATAGGTAGGCAAAAATTAGAGGCGCCACGATGGTCGCATCACTTTCAATAATAAACTTAGGCGTGTCGATATCCAGTTTTCCCCAAGTTATCTTTTCGTTAGGTACCGCACCCGAATAACTTCCATAACTAGTTGTAGAGTCGCTAATCTGACAAAAATAACTCCAAAAAGGAGTGTCGGTACGCTCCATATCTTGGTATAACATAGGCACTACACAAATTGGAAAATCACCTGCGATCCCACCACCAATTTGGAAGAAACCAATTCCGTTCGTTGCGTTATCGGTGTACCAGGCGGCTAAAAAGGTCATATACTCAATTCCACTTTTCATGGTTGAAGCTTTCAGTTCACCCTTTAGTACATAACTGGCGAAAATATTTCCCATGGTGCTGTCTTCCCAACCCGGACAAATTATTGGCAGGTTCT
>JYMV01052007.1_pt1 | contig 21548 bp, 9 predicted proteins | sample 338911 | NCBI WGS metagenome assembly JYMV01 (sample SAMN03354496, study PRJNA234377) | hydrothermal vent metagenome | biome: Deep sea; feature: Hydrothermal plumes at the Eastern Lau Spreading Center, Western Pacific Ocean; material: Seawater | place: Tonga | collected 2009 | depth 2000 m m
TTTAATTGATTCTGGTTATGGTTATGGCGATACTCCACGAGATGACATAAAAAGAGATATTGTAAATAATATAAAATATCGCTTCGAAACCCCAAAAGGGGTAATATTTCATGAAAAAAAAGAAATATTCGTAAAGGGAAATATTCCAACTCTTAAAAGAAACATGTTAATATTGCTGAGCACAACGGTTATATTAAAAAACCAGATTCTACCGCCACTGTTTAGGTTTTTGCACAAAAAGTATGGTATAAAATATAATCGCGCAGAAAAGTCTTTTATATCAAATGCCAGAAAGATTTATACTGAATACGACAAAACCAAAGAATATTTTTCAGAATACAAACAATATGATATGTTAATATCTCTGCAATATGATTATCCTTTTTATGGAAAAAAAGAATATGATTTGTCGTTATATGTATCGAAAAATATAAATGAGTTTAATAAAATGCAAATGGCAATCATCGGCTATATGAATGAAATAAACTCACTCCTGCCCAAAGCTCAAAATTTCCACGAGCCCCAGCCAGCATTTGTCGCAATTTTTGTAAAAAATATATATTTAATTAATTTAAGCATAGCAAATTATATAGCCCAAAGATTGAGATACGACCCAGCAGTAAGAAATACACTAAAAAAAACCCCTGAAAAAGTAAAAGCGAAGTGCTTGGCCGTATCGCGCGATTTGATAACGGGTTCATTTGTAAAAAGAATGGCTTTACAGGAAGATCCACCGCTAATTAAGATATATGCAGACGGCGAATATGTTGATGGAGATACCGATGCTATCAAAATTAACATAAAAAATAACAATTTAGTATTAGGCGTAATGAATTTAAGCTCATATGGCGCACTAAAAAACGGTATAAGCACTATGGGACTTGGACAAATAAATTATGTAATGGATCAGGTTTACACTGAATTAGATATCGATAGGTCAATGCAAAGCACGCTTGATGGAATAATGATTAATCACAGGGTGTATGAATCTTTTGACTCAATAATATCATTTTTAGAAGATAAAGAGTCTGAATTAAAGGAATTAGAATAAAATGAGCTCCGAAGAATTATCAAATAATGTATATTTAATATATAACCACAATACTGTAATTGAGATAGATAACAGCGCCCTATCATTTATAACTCTTCTTCCAATAAAATCAGTGCCTGAAAGAAATTGGAAAGAAAGAGCTTCTGAGACAATAAAGAATCATGATCAAGATATGGTTCTTCCAATGTTGTCGACATTAGATGTATTTGAAATACCAACAATGTTTAGTAAAGGCACGTTGGGAACGACATATAAAATCATCCATTTTTATGAAAGACACACGAGCCTGCAGAAAGGATTGATGGACGATATATCAACATCAACAAGAATAAATTCCCTGGGAAAAGATAAGGCCGTATTAGAAAAAGCAGAGGTTTTTTTAAATACAAAAAAAGATTTAAAAGCCGAGACAATAGCCAATTATGAACATTACGAAAAAACTGATTTTATAGTAGTAAAAACTATGTTTAGGAATGAGAAGGTAATATCTGGCGAGGAAAAAGTTTCAGAGGAAGGAGAAATAATAAAGATAGATGGTCTCTCTCTGAGGAAGAAAGAAAAATTAAAAAACCATTTTAGTGAATATACATCCGAAAAATTCAAAAAAGATGCATCAATATTGGAGGCTCTATTTATCGAGCATTCAAATAAGTATGATGTCATGAGTAAGATGACAGATCGTGGTATTAAAATAAACCAAGAAAATATAGTTTCTTGGTTTTCAAAACTATCATTGTCATCAAGTAAGACATCTATGGAGGATCTTAATTTTATAGATAATAATATTCTTAATTATTCAGGTAAAATGGCATCTAAATCCAAAGAAATCTTGCCATCTAATTCATCAAACCCAATAAAAGTTTTAGATTTTTATCCAGAGAAGATAACAATACTCAATGGTATAACTAATAAAACTAAGGTTTTTAAGGTTAACTCAGGTGAAGAAGTAGTTTTAAATGAGTATCTTAAATCAATAGATGTGGAAAAAGTTTTTTATAAAAATGGAATAAAAACTATGTCTAAGATTGATTCAACGCCAAGAATCACAGACATGAAGGTTGTAACCAAGGAACAAAATTCCATTTCTAAATCATATTTTCTTCCTATGTTGCCACCATTTATCAAAGAAAATTTTTCCGGAGTTTTGGCCAACGATTTGCTATCGGTATTGGCACCGGAAACTTTTGTCCAGCAAACAGAAATTTTCAGATTGCCCCAGAAGCAATTAATATCTCAATACAATGGTAGAATACAGGCATTATATATGTTCATGATGTTTCCATCCGTAAACGGAAAGATTTATGATAAGCAGGCTGTTTTAGATAAGATAGAAGCATTAACATCATCAATCAACCAAGTTTCCGATAATAACTTTTTATCATGCAGATATTCATTCGGATACACAAAGCGTGTTGACAATCAAAAAGACGAAGTAGAAATCTCTAATAAGTTAAAAAGAATTGGAATCAACGATTATACTGAGGCGCTGAGGTCTCTAAACAAGGTAATGCTACCATGGACTTATTCAACATATATATTAAATAAGGCGTCTAGGTCAACATATATGGAGTTGTCAGCAAAAGAAGTTGCAAAATTTATTAATTTTAAAAACGGACAAAATAATTTATCATTTGATAGACCAAGAACAATTGCAGATGTTGATCAAATAAAATCTTCGTGTTTCTTTGTAAAGACGGAAACAGAGGTGATGGGAGTAGATATATTCAAGGGCCCTGAAAAATATAATGGACTTATTATTGCACCATCTGGCTCAGGAAAGTCATTTTTTGCTGTAAATATGCTTGATGGTTTTATATCATCTAATGAAAATAATATTGTATGGATTTTGGATAGGGGAGGTTCATTTACAAGATTTACTGATGGATATGGTGGCGTAAATAAGGAACTAACGTTGAGTTCCGATCAAAACTCGATAAATCCATTTGGTCTCCCGATATCGTTTGTTTTAATGGTAAAGCTTCAATATTTTGAAGAGTATATAAATAAAGAAACAGAAGGCGCCGAAGGCGAGAGAATTAGGGTAAACGAGGTCAGTGAAGAGATAGACACCGAAATAAGAACAATAATTAGGTATTTGAAGATACTATCAGCAAGCACAAACGGAAGTTTGTTTATAGTTGATGATAAAAATAGTCTTTATGAATATGAAAAAATGCCAAACGCAGCCAAACAGAAGCTAGATATTTTGAGATATTTTGAGCGAGAAGATGGTACTATGGATATAAAAACAGAGTTTTTCATAACACAGGTGCAAGATACTTTTGCTGTATTATCATCAATAGTAGTGTCTATGCTATCATCAAAAAATAAGGATGAAGGTACCAGCACCGCATATTTTTCTATGGCCCCAATGGTACTAAGAAAGATATTTATAGAAAAGTTAAACTACGCTCTATCAAAAAAAATATTCATAGATGACTATGAAAATACAACAAAAGAAATTACATCAACATTTAAATTTAATAATTTAACTTCATTAAAATACGACTCTAGCGTTAATGATGTTTTTGTTTCTATTGGAGACGAATCCAGGGAGACGGTATTCTTTAAATATGAGGATGAAATAGTAGAAGTTTCTAATGAGAACGTATTTTTTATAATAGACGATTTAAAGCAAGCTTTCCAGGGTTATATTAGGGATGATGATAATATCACCGATAAATCAGGCTCACTGTTACACCTAAAAGAATTTGATTTTTACATAAACGAATTACAAGCAGGAAAGCTTTTCAATGTTGAACCACCTAAGGATTTATCAAGTGAGCGTTTAGTGAATATTGACCTCGGGGAATCACAGGATGAAAGATTAACCACCGTTGTTCCTTCAGCGCTCATGATGAACTTTTTTAAAATATTGACAGCTCCATCCAAGAAGGGTATCAACAAAATATTATTAATCGATGAAGCACACGCAATTTTGGGAGCAACAAATACGTCTGGCCTTGATGCTATAGCGTATTTATTCAGAACTGCAAGAAAGCATGGTGGGTCAATATGGCTTATATCACAGGGTATAGGCGATTTTCATCAGCCAAACGATCCCGTAAAAGCGCAAAAATTCGAAGCATTGATAAAGAATGCTGGATGGAGGGTTCTTTTGGGTTCTGGACACGATGGAGCCGATAAGGTTTTGGGTTTTTCTGGTGATGCAGTGGACTTTGCTAAAAAAACTAAGGAAGGTGCAGACAAGTACAAGATGATTATAGATATGGACGGTAAAACAATAAATGTAGTAGATTTAGTTGTATCGGCGACCGATTATTGGAACTCTACAACACACCCCGCCGAAAAACAAGTATTGGATATGTTAGCATTGATGGTTAGGGATCCACAGCACGCTAAAATGGTTGCGTCAACAACATTTAACGATTCTATGGGTGGAATGAGAAATACATATGCCTCAATTGCTTCTTTGGAGGAGGCTAATCCAGCCCCCACCCCCAATGATGTATTTTCAGAATTAAAAATAAGGACTGGAATAAACTACTCAGAACTAGAAAAGTCTAGAATTTTTTCTCAGTTTAAGACGGTCCATGCCCTCATGTCGGAAACAAGGAAGGCCCAGGTTTCCATAAAGGAACTATAACTCCCATCATATGTATTGCATTGGTAAGGCCCAATTTATATTGAGGTATATATAAATTTAAAATAGTGTAATATATATTTAATAAATACAACTATTTTAAATATATATGGACTATTCCTTTTTAGAAATCAGCTTTGCTCATTATGAGGCGTTCGGAGGTCCATTTTTTAATCACTTCATAGGTGGAATAACACAATTATTTTCCGCACATCCCAGCGATTATTGGAGAGAGTTCACGTTAGTTTTTTGGATGATGTCATCCATATTATTTGTTTATTCTATGATCTCTTCATGGGAAGTAAAGCAATCATTTAAGTATTGGTATGATTGGGAAATGCCGTGGAGAAATCCAATCAAAAAAATATTGTTTGGAAATGTTTTAAGCCGATACTTTGTGGCCCTGGCAATACTGTATAGTGCTTTCCTGCCAATTCCGGTAGTTCAAATGACCCCAGTCGTAGCGACTAGCTTGGACGGTTCAAATGAGATAAGGGCGTGGGTAGTAAACGACATGAAAACTTCAATAGATGAAGAATTAAGTTCGGGAAAATATACAGATTATAGCCAATATAAGGGCCTTAACCAGACGACAGCCCATATACCTATGTTATTTTTGCCAATATCTTGGTTTGAAGAATTTTATTATGGATTCCCTGGCATAGATGAAAGTACTCTTTTTGATGTTAAGGAGTATGAAAAAACCGGGAAATATTTAATGCGAAAAGGCAAGATGGGGACAGACCTCTCGAGAGGGACAACACTATTATCTTGTATAGATGATGATGAGCTTCGCATGGATGTTATTAATGACCAAGAAGCCTCTATATCTCTTAAAAGTCGCCTTTCTATAAGTTTAGAAGATTTTTCTTGTGACGCAATATCTAATCCAAACTCACCCACAGCACAATCAGCAAAAGATGGTTTTGCGTCGGTTCTTTTTGGTTTAGACGTTGCGTCAGCAGGCTATAAAGATTTTTTTAGCCCAATAGATAATATTTTTGAACTTATAATGGTAAATTCATTTACCTCCGTTATTAATCAGGGCGTTAATCTAGCACGCACCCCAACAAGTGGAAATGTTGTTAAGATGGGCGATACTAAACTCATATCAGATGATATCTTGAAATATTCGGCGGAGCTGGCAGTAGTTCGTCAATCAATTGATGCGAATGTTACTAAGCTGATCACAGCCTTGAATGTTATTAGAGAAAAAGGCGCAAAAGAAGCTATGCCAATGGAGTTGATAGATTTACTATTTTATAGGCTGCAGAGTAATAATGATTATAAAATAGACACGTATGGCAATCAAGTAGAGAATTTAATCTGGGCTAGAAACGGCGATCTTCCGGAAGTGAAAGAAGCAGGCAAAATTATATCATCAAGCAAAGCTGCCGAATACATAATGACTGGGATAAACATCGCCTCAGAAGCTTCAACCGCTAAACCAACATCCCAATACATACGCTCCGCCGAGTTAAAGTATATGGCAGCGCAAATAGCAAACGGAAATACAGAGGCAAACTTTAAAGCTGGTCTCTGTGGAGTCTGTGATCGAAAGAACGATTATTACCAGCCTGGCGCGACAACGAAAGATATGACCGACGCGATAAAGGCCAGAATGTTTGATTCGGTTAAGCAAAATTTTGGTTATGATAACGAGGAAGCCATAAAAATTAACAAGTCCACAAATTTCTCAATATCTGGAAATCAAACTCACGCCAAATTGTCTTTTGATTGGACAGAAGATAGCCAAGACACCATAAAAACATTCATAGAAATTCCAATGAGCTCGATTCCAACCCAGTCTACTGGAATGAAGATAGGCTATGTTGATTATACTCCGGAAGCGCTGAATAATGCGGTATTTAAATATTTGGATAAAGCAATTATTTCCGCAAGAATAACCGACGCTTATATAGATAGAATGGTTACAAGAATTCATAATTTCTCAGTGAGCTATAAAGCATATGCCAAAGACGATCGCACCACCGCCTTCAAAAGTGATCACAAGGCACAAGTAACATATAAAGATACCGCCGACGAGGAAATAACAGGAACAGTCCAAAACGCACTTTTTGGTTATTATAAATCAGTTTATTTTGCAACCACCGACCCCGCTTCTAGAACAACGGTTTTACTAGCGGACAACGAAACCTTCCTTAATTTTAGGAGCAAGGGGACAGTAATCCTTCCGATAGAGGCAATCACCCATGGAAATGGACTAGATAGTTATGAAATCGCCCCCGGCGAACACGCACAAGATTTACAATTTGCTGATAAAATCATGCACGGCACAAGTATATGGAAAATGGCCAACGTTAAGAATCCAACAGAAGAAGACATTACTTCTATAGACTTTGTTATCGGGTTGGTAACGCACGCCCAAAGTAAGCAAACGAAAGAATCACCCGATACGGCTCAATTAAATATTTTTTCAAAGATTCTTTATGATATTAGGAATAGAAAGATTGAAGTAATAAGTCATAAGGCTTCATCTGCATCATCCGGTGCATCATACGCCATAGATGATGATGATATTGGCTCCTTGAAGGCGTGGTTTAATAAGCCAGATAGTAACGGCGAATACACTGATAAATTCAACCTTGAGAGTGAGTTTAATAAATTATTCACAAAAGATTCAATATTTTTCGCACCTTCTGGCTTCGCAGGCAAAAGTGTCGACCCCGCGACTAAAACCACTTCAACCATAAAGGACTATGGTCTTATTAAGAATTTTGGAAATTTAACAAAATATTATAACCACAAGTCAGTTATCGAACCGTGGTCTTTTTCTTCTGAGAATACCGAAGTATACCAGGAGCGCCGCTCCGCCATGGTGAGGGCTTTGCGAGGGGATAGTGCTCGCCAACGATTTATGGGTTTTAAGAATATTTTTCTTCAGATGGTATCGTCTATGAGGCCATATGTCGAGGTTGGAAATAATATTGGACAATCCACGGGCACAAAAATAATTTTTTCCAATAAGTATATGATCCCTTTGGTAGAAAAATATGGTGCTATTGCAAAAGTTCAGGCTGATGAAGATTTTATTACCACTTTAGCAAAAATCGTAAATCATGAAATTACCACGAAGAATAAATCTTTTAGTACCACTGTCGGATTTTTCATGGATAAGCAAAATGATTTAGAAACAGCAATAAAAAATGGCGACAAAGATGCGATTGATGCCGCAAAAGTAGCATTAAATGATAGTCTCGTAGCCATAGATTATGCCGCAATGGACTCTAATAAAGACGGAATGGCAATGAGATTTATTACTGTATGGTTTGGGTATAATTGGAAACTAACAACAATCGTTTTAAATTTTCTAAGAGAATTTCAGAATACAGTAATATCCGAGACGACTGATACCTTTGCAGGTTCTGGCTATTCTTTCTATCCGGAGTTTTTAATAGGGAATTATCATACTTACGGCCCAGAAATTAAGATTGAGGTAGCCAGCAACACAATTACCCCAAGTGATTCAGACGAGTCAGTATGGATGACTACCGAGAACGGAGTGCCAATGAGATGCGCTAGCCAGGCATGCGTGAATGGTCAAATAAGCATCGGATACCACGTTGTTACTGGAACAACAACAGTAGCTTCATTGCCACTGACGCCCCCAGGGAAAACAAAATATGTCTTACCAAGTGGCGCCATCCCTCCATGGTCAAATAATAGTACCCTTTTTGGGGATACAAAAGATACTATTGTTAAGATGTTTTCGGCGGTAGGTTTTAATATGGAGACCTTGGTGGGCGCTGGAATAGTTGCCGGCACTGCGGGTGGCGTGTACGCCGTTGGGAAGCTCGCAAAAAGTGCAGGTAAAAAAGTATTAGGTACTGCAGGATCCGTTCTCTCAGTGGGTGCACAATTCGCTAAAGACTTTATTATACCAGTCCTATTATTTTTCATAATGCTGTTGTTTGGGTTATTCTGGTTGACTCTACGTTTTATAATTATTTTAGTTAGGGTCATAGTATTGGGAATAATGTCGGGCCTTATTGGATTTTTTAATGCAACCCTTATAGTTCCGATAATATTCTTTTTAAGGTTTGCTGTATATAATCCAAACGGAGATTCTCAAAGCCCACTACATAATTTAATAAATAAAATACCAGGCACTAAGGAGACGATTATAAAGGCCGGTAAGCAGTTAACCGTATGGATTGCATCAGTGACAGTGATCTTTATATTAATATATGTCCATACGAACGTATTCTATCCTTACGCACAAGAACTGTCATTCAATGTTTGGATTAACACTTCAACATCGAATGATCTCTCTTCTTGGACATATGCCGCGTCACTTATTTTCATAGCTCTAATATATTACTACCTAGTGAATTATTCATATCAGAGGTTAATGAAGTATATGCAAACTATAAGTATTGAATCGGATTCGGATGTAATAAAGAGTGCGAAGGATATGATGACCAAGAATAGCGGCATGCTCGGAAAACTTCAGAAGATGTCAACCAGTGGAAATAAGGGCGGAATAACAAGAAAATAAGGTAAATTATGATTTTAGATTATTTGTCCCAAAATTTAGTTCCAGCAATGCTTATAAATGGAGATATTCAAACTTCATTTATTTATAACGTCTTGACATTTTTATCACCAATATATGAAGTTCTAACCGATAACTCTAACGGCTTTAATTATATAGCTATGTGGGTTGGTATTATAATGCTTATAATGGCTTACTTCAGGGGCCATGCCGACGGCTTTAAGAGTTTTTCCACATTAAAGCGAAATCCAATTATTTTGTCAGTAATGGTGGTTGTTGTTTTATCTTTTGTACTTTTGCCAACGAAACTAATATTCGTAAGTATAGATCAGGACGATGAGGCTAAGGTAAATCTATTTACTGAATTAACTGTAGACGGTAATAATATGGGCCAATCAGTAGTGTCTGTTGACAACGTCCCAGGTTTTTTAACAATACCAATAATTTTATTTAATAGATATTATTATGGAGTTTCTTATTATCAGTATGAAATATTAAGGTCCGGTGCTAGAAAGCCGATACCACATAGTTATGATAGGTTTATTGATGGTGGAGATAGGCGTATAGGGGCCAGCCCCGAAAGCCAAGGTTTCCATCTCGGCTCATTTAATGATTTTGATACTAATACTAACTATAAGCATTTTAAAATTAAATCTGAGATTGATTATATAAGGTCTGGATTGGATCAAGTGTATTTCGATGATACCAACTCTACGATTGATGGCCGCCCAAATGTGTCATCCATGGATAAGTCTATTACTGCAGCCTTGATGTCCGAAATATCATATTACCAGGCTATAGATAAGCTAATTCTAACCGGGGAAGTAAGTAATTCCAATAACGAAATTATGATAAACGTGCGGAAGAAATTAATCGCCTCTCCACTGTATAAAGATTTTTTCGCCGATCCAGAAGCCGCCATCGACCACTTTTTGGTGTCTGGCTTCTGGTCAAAATTGGGAGACAGAACATCAACGTTTATGTTGAGCGCTTCTTCTGAGTATGTTGGTGTTCCAATAGCAGCTTATGACGCAAGCCAGATAGACAAGAAACTTTTAAAGAGTTGCAGGGCTACCGCGCCAACAATGAAGGTGGCAGAGAGTAAAGCCTTGTCATTCCATTTTGGTGAATTAATGCTTAAAGACAAAGCTACAGGCACCGAAGAAATCTACAGAATTTGTTCCGAAGCATTATTTTTCGAGTCGGAAAGGGTAAAAACTTGCGACTTGAAAAATGAAAATTTTACTACCGCCGATACAGTGGATAATAAAGAAGGCTTCTTTTATTCAAGTAATTTACAGACTCCGTCAGAAGCCCACATTATAAAAGATGAGTTAATTTCTATTTGTAATAATCATTATGAGGGTGATGCGACGGAAAACTTTACAGATCTATGGAATGCTAAAATAGAGACACATTTCGAAAAATACATCGCCAAAATCAAAGCCGCCACAGACAATACCACCACCAAATTTGCCATGCTAGCGACCGAAGTAGACATTACTAAAGAAGATGAAAGATTTGGACTTACTCTTACTAATTACCCTAAATATGGCCCTCTTGATGGCCTTGTTGAAGGCAAATCTAAAGATGCATTTGATTCTCAAGCTGACCCAGCAGTATTAAATTTATCAAAGTCATTAAGATCTACTATTTTTGTTAGAGCTGCAGGGGTTAATGACGGCTTGTCATATACCGGATACGCAGTTAAGAATAAAGACCAAAATAAATCCTTAATAACCAACCTTATCCCCGGCGGCACTAATAATCTCCCCTCAACCACAGGGCTGGGGACAACCCAAGCCGAGATTGTAGCACAATATTTAAGAGTCTTGGCATTTGTTGGGATATTGAATGAATCCAGCCTCAATAAACCGAAATTATATCTAGATAGTAAATATCCGGAATGCACTGATAATTTTAGTCTAGAGTATTCTGCATTACAAAGAAGATTAGATAATAGCCCAATCACACCCGACAGATATTTGGATGACGTTTACGATGCCCTCATTGATATGGTGATTGGCGCAGACAAAAATAACACGGCCATTTTTAGTCGTACTCTCCCATCAGAAGATTTGATTAGGTCTTTGGTATATCAGGCCTATGTGGAAAGTAAAATAAAAGATATTTATGAATCTCCTGCCTTAGCAGCTCAGATTATAGATAGAATAAAAGCCATCATCATCGCCGCCGGCACCATCAACGCCAGCACCACAGCGTCCCAACTAGACCCAGAAATAAGTGTTTGTGATTTACCACACATTATTGATGGTGATGATGATATTACCGAAAAAGTTTTCTTTAAGAATACAATTGGCACTGATAATCATACTTTTGCCTATATACAGACCAATTTGGATAAGCTAATTACGAATAGTGCTAGCATCGATGATGCCGACGTCATCGGTAATTACAGGGCTAATCATATACTTAATTTTCTTAAAAATAGATACAACAGTATTTTCCCATCTGACAAGCCACGTACGATTAAGGGTGCCATAGATTTATCTGATGTCAATTCTCTTCCTTATTTATCTTATTACTACCCTTGGAGCACCAAGAAATCCAGCTGCGTTAGAGACGAGTGCAATACCCCAGGGATCGCTGTGCCAGATTATCATGTATTTGTGAGGGATAATAACTTAGCAAGAGTAGTTCCATTATTAATGACGGGTAATATTTTATCCTCACAACAAATTCACTTTACTCCAGCGGATCCAGAAAGCCTAGAGAATTTCAGAAAATATTTTGTTGCAGGAATGAGCGAAGAACAACAAAAGATATACCTCGATGGTCAAACTACAGATGATTCATTGCTCGCCAGCTTTGAAAGTTTTGCGAGCAGCGCTATTGATTTGGCAGAAAATGTAGTAGACGCGGCATCAATAGTAATAATGCCATTTACAGATGATGGAGTAAGTGCAGCAGCGGTGATGGAGAAATTAAAAATCTTTGCATATGGCACAACGTATTTTGCAGATATGGTCTTTTTACCTGAAATAAGTAGATTTTTAAATAATTCTACAATTTCTTTAGTAGGCGCCCTGAGTGCAGGAGATTTTAATTTTACTGAGGATGGTTATCGCCCACCATCAATCTCAGAAAAAAATTATTCGAAGCAGGAAAGTCAAGCATATAATTCCAGATATTCCGCCTATATGGCGACTATTATCAGTCCAGCAAAGTATGAAGAGGAGAAGCAAAAGTATTGGGTAGAAATGCATTTTTTGAGTCCAGCCCCCGGGATGATTCTTTATAACCCCCGCATGCCAAGTTTATTCCAAACAAAGCCAAGCCAGTTACTAGGTGACGTGAGTGAAGATTATAATGAATATATTGATGCAGTTGTTGATAACCAGGAAAGTACCACAACCCAAGGATATCATAGCAATCTAGAACAACTTTCTAATGCATATACTGTATCTATTTCCCCATATCATATGGCTATGACTGATATATATAAAGAATATTTATCTGATCCTACCAAAGCCGAAAGCGAGAAGATGGATATGTATCTTAATGTAGGATTGTCCATAGTTCCCGTAGCAAAGATCAAGTACTTGTGGAAAGGTGGTGTCAAGGTATTTTCCAAGCTCACCAAACAAGCCGTAAAAACTGGGGTGCCAGCAGGAAAGTCAGCCGCAACTACGGCTGGTAAGATGGCAGCCATTAAGAAGGGCGCCCCTGCTGCGATAGTTGCTGGCGGGGGCGGTGGTGTGAGTGCCGGCGCAGGTCTGGTGTCAAGGGTTTGGCGAGGGTCTAAGTTTGCAGCAGTGAGCAAGTGGCTAGGCGACAGTTTTGTATGGGTATTGAAGAAGCTTGGATATTGGATATTGATCATGATAGCTTTACCATTGGTTATTCAACTGGTGATTATGTGGATTATGATTCTTAAACTAGTTCAAGTCTCACGATATTTATTAATGAAGAAAATAATACCTATAATTTTCTTTTTTGGCTCAATTATTAAGACTTTATTCAGCCTTGTTTATAAATTATCAACAGAAAGCGGTGGCAGAATATCTAGTTTATTTGGAAAGGTAGTAGAGGATCCACTTGAGAAAGCAGTTATACCATTCGTAAGGCTTTCACTTGAAATTGCAGCTTTTTACTATTTATTCGCCGGGATTATTTATTATTTCTTATATAATCATTTACCAGCTTATGCAAATTTCGTATATGCGAGTGGATATTCAGCAGTTTTTGAGGCGGGAGTGTCTCTAATAATTTTCATTGCTCTTTGGCTGACTAAGGCGTTGTATGACTTAATAGATTTAATGTATCCAATTGAATTCATGAAGGAAATTGATAGTAGTGTTGAGGCCGTAAAGTATTAGTAGTAAAATGTAATTTTGAAGGGGTATATTTTTAATATTTTTTAAGTAGTATAAGTAATTAAAAAAAGAGATAATTTAAATGAAAGCAGATAGCTATAAAAAGTGGACAGATGGGCAATTTAAAACAATATTTTTAGGATTTTTGGCGCTATCAATAACTCCAATAATATATTTATTATATTTAACAAAGCCAATGGATGATCTTCATCAGCGCCTTATAAATACTAAACAAATATATATATTGGATCCAACTGGTCAGAAGTATCTAGTAACTGCACTACAATCAGAGTCAAAAACATTTGAAATATTTGGAAAAATGTTATTGAAAAAAATGTTTAGTTTTGATTATAGGGGCTCAAAAGATAATTTAAATTTCCTAAGGGAGTATATGTCTGCGTCTTCGTATAGTAGTATTATGATGGCTACGGCTCAACTCAGGTCCGAAGTAATTGAGACATCTGGATATTATAGGGTTAAGATAACAGATTATAGAATAGATAGAACCTCTCGAAAATATATAATGAAAATATTTTTTGACCATGAATTAGTTTCTAAGGCGGTATCAGCAAATGAACGATATATGGTTGAACTTCATTTGGTCAGAGGTTCTGAGACGCAGGATAACTATGCAGGAATATTTTTAGATAGTTATGTGTTGTATGAGGATTCTGAATTAGAAGATGAAAGAGAAGAATTAGGTAACTTAAAATCCGAGCAGGAAGGAAGATAAAATGAAAAATATGAAAAAAATAATATTTATGGTAGCAATAGTGATGAATATATCTATATTCGCAAATTATAAAAGTTCTTACCAGGAAATGACCTGGGATCAGGTGAAAAAACAAACCATAGACAAAATCCAGATATCGAAGAAAAAACAATCAAAAAATCTAATTTTTAATCTAAATAGCCGAATAAAAGAAATAGAAAAAGCAAAGAAAGCAAAGTTTGAAATAATTGCCCCAAAGGTAGTAGACATCTGGCTAAGGGAGTCATATACTGTTTTAGAGAATGATTATATAATTAAAAATGCCCCGGTTTGGAAAAAGGTTCTTATAAAGCAAAAAAACATTTGGGACATTTAGGTATTGATAATGGGGCAAGGGATAATAAAAATCTTTTTTATAATTTTCCTGGGGGTTTCGATCTTGCCAACGGCTCTTCATGCCGCCCCAAAATCATTAGAAACGTGTTTAAATGAAATCAGCCCAGGGCAGCCAGACGCAGCAATAGATAAGTTAAGGAGAGCTTGTTATTTAAATGACGTAAGAAACGGCTTAAAATTAAAATCTGAGCCAAGCAAGGTAGATTTAATAAGATCTTCATTTACATTAGATTTCGGCCTCGGTGAGCCAGTTTTTAGTGGTTTAAAAAGGAAAAGAGATGAGTTTATTTACAATTATTTAGATAAGAATATTTCCAAAGTCAAAAAGATCCAAAGAGAAAATATAAGAAGATTTAATTTAAACTCTCTCATGTCAGGCGGCAACGACGAAAATGGCATCATTTCCAAATTAAAAAAAATATTTAATTTGACTTCAATAGAGGGGATTTTAGCGGAATTTAAACAGAAGAGATTAGATAAGTGTGAGAAATCATCTGAATCGAAGATGGAAAATGAATGCGAAAAAATCGAAGATCCATATATTCGACAGCAGTGTGAAAATGAAGCCCAAAGTATCCTGGATAATTGCTTTAAATATAGTACGGAGTCAACAGCACTAAAGAAGCTCCAAGATAAATTAAGGATAATGGAGGATGAAATACTTGAAAGTGTAGCCAAAATGAGCTTGGTAAATCACGATGCTTTTGACGGAACAGTGGCATCAATAATGAGCAAGGCCTCGGGTATAGACGGAAGTTTTTCTGCAATTAATAGGGCAACTAATCTAGAATTTAGCGGAAAGCTAGGAGATCTACTGGATGGCGACCCAACATATACAATAGAGAAGATGATTGCCGAAAAAGCCGGCATATCGATGGAATTCGTGGGTCCAAATTCGTGGAAAAACGAAAACAAACAAGATGATTTTTTAAATTATAGGCTATCCGTCAGCTCAACAAGGATAAATAATATTTGCGACCTGACAAAGTGTTTAGTTTATCCATCGTCTAAGAGGTATACGGTCGACAGCAATGGTGAGACAGTTGCAACAAGCGAATACCAATCTATGTGTTTAGATGCAAATTTAACTGAAGAATATTTAAATGAATTAGTTAACGAGGCCCGTAAAAAGTTAACGAAAATTATGTCACAATTGGTTCTTAAGGAGATAATGGTAAGAGTTGGAGTGGATGCCTATCTTGATGATGCGAAAAATGCATTGATTTGTGGTCAAGCCGCAACTTCCAAAGCAATAAGCGACGAAATGAAGGATCTGTTTGGCACTGGAGATGATTTTGATTTTGCTGGCGCATTAAGTGAGGCAATAGATAGCGGAGCGCCTGCGGAGAAAGTATTTGCGGAGAAAGCAAATAAATGTCTTGCAAAACATACAGAAAAGTTGAAAAAAATCCACGAAAATGAGTTTGGTTTAATAAAGTGCGGCGGGCCGCTTGGGCATATATATGTGGCCTCAGGCGCAGCTAATGTGCCTTATGGGTGCGTAAAGCTACAAGGCAAGATTTCTGCCGGGAACACGCTGTTGATTGATCCGAAAGATAAGGCCGCAATTTCGGCATGTATGGCGGAGGGCGAGACTGCTGACTGGGAAAAGAATTACCATGCGTGTATAGCTGCTGATGGTGCTTTTAAGTTTGGTAGCGGTTTTGGCGGAGATCTTTTTGGTGAGATCGGCGACCTTTTCAATAATATGGACATCGCAGCAGTTTTTCAGTGTGAAGGCCTATTATCACCAGATAGGAGAAGCTCATACGGTAGTGTTCTCAACATAAAGCTCAATCCATTGATGGCAGAGTCAGCTAGCGATGCTGATGCCATGTTTATGGCGGTTAAGTCTAAATTAATACATGCTTCAAAGGTTTTATTTAGGGGAAAGGTAGACGCTTCAATATATTTACCTACAGAGAATATGTTGTGTGCTAATAGGGCTTTTGAGGTTCTGAAGAGGAACGCATATTATACAGATTTTGATGAGTGTGAAGTTTTGGATCATGAATTGGATGATTCTTTGTTAAAAGAAAAAGTACCCAAGATGGAGACTAAGAATCTATTGTCTGGGTATCAAATCCCAGAAACAGCATCAAAACCACCAATCAATTTGTTACCATCTGTAATAGATTTATGTACTAGGTCTGCCGATTATGTAATTAAGAACCTTAAGAATGAATATCCTATCGGAGACAAGACTGATGTAACTTCACCTTCTGACCCTAGATCTCCTGGGTCTCCTATATCGGAAGATCCTCCAGTAATATCGAAGGCCATATCCAATGTTAATAAATGTTCAATGTTTTTTAATGATATGGAGTTAGTTCTTCCAAGGGCAGATATTAGTCTAGACAACATAGTGCAAAGGCAAAGGTTCGGTGATTGGGTATCAAAACAAACCCAGACTACATCATATATTGACGGCATAATTATGAACGATTCTTTATTTCAATATAAGTCAACTATTGAAATGCTTATTAGAAGAAGTGAATCAGAGAAATTTAATATATGTATAAAGAATAATGATAATGATTGGATTGATAAACCAACCTTAATAAGAAAGGCGCGAAAAGATTATTGTAAGGATTATCGTATTTCTCTCTTTGATAGATATTATGATTCCGCAGCTACCGCATTTAATTATCCGATAACCGATGATCAATCCAGAATCAAAGTTGATAAATATATAGACGCACAGACAAGAAAGTATGAGGAAGGCACATGGTGATAAGGTATATAATTACTTTCCTGATGGCATATAGTATTTCCACCTCTTTTGCGGAAGGGGTGAGTGTGATCGAAAAGCTCAAAAGCGGTTACAGTTATAATATCGCAGGCGTATCAGGCCAAGCCCAATTAGATTTTCCAACTCGCGCTGATTTTACCGCACCAAAAGATTTTGGAATGACTCTAATTGATTCATCAGAAAATGTAACATTAGCCGATTTTTCAATGGGTATGAACTGCAAGACCGGCGCAATTAATATATCTGCCTCAATTCCAGAGTTAAATAGTTTTAGCGATGCGATGAAGGTTTTTGCCCCATTCGCGGTAGATCCATCAACAGGAGAAGTAGATTTTGGTAATTTTATCTCCTCGTTGATGGAGGAATTTGCGATGGAGAAAATTACCGAAGAGACATTAAATTATTTGGCATACATACATTATTATATAACGGGATCTATGAGTGATAATCCGCCAGCCGATCTTATGATGTTTAAGTCAAAGGAATATAAGGAGTGTCTAAACCAAACTTTTTTATCATCCATCGAGGAAACGCAAAGTGTGGGAGTGAGTACTGTTTCCCACGATGATTATGAATCACATCTAGGACTTGATGTTCCTCAACTAATAAAGAAGGCGTATTGCGCATTTAAGTTTACTGGAGTATCTGTTGGAGAGGATGAGCGAGAAAGATTCAATAAATCAAAAGCTTTTGTCAGGGCCATATTTTATAAATTATTGAACGGGAATTTTGATTTCAAGCTAGCCCAATCTGAGCAGTGTAGGCAACTGGATCAAGCTGCAAAGGCCATAGAAACCTTATATAATAAGTTAAATAAGGAGAGTATTCAGCGAAGTCTTGGTGGTGACACCCTTGGATTGGATGGAACAAGAACTGAGACAATATTAGATGTAGATAGCGTTACTACATATGCTGTAACTGCAGGTACTGATGGTTCAATTGATCCCCGTCCAGGAAATGAAAATGCTAATCCAGCTGAATCTAAAATAAAGGTTAAGGATTCCGGTGGTATTATGACAACGGGCTCACAACAAACAAAAACTAAATTTGATTTTCTAACAAAGATTGTTTTTGTACCATCCTCATTATTTATGGACAGGGTAGACTTAACGGTAGATGAAAGATATTCTTTTTTTGATAATACGTTTAATGATTTCGAGAGGTCAATCCAGGATTCCAGTCTTTATAATGATATGTCTACACAATCCAGGAAGTCTGTTGTTACGTTGATAAAAAAAATACTAACAATACAGCAACTAAACCACAAAAATCTAAACAAATTAGAATGCGCTATAAATAAGAATGGCTGTTCAAGTTACAAATATATTACTGGTCCGGAATATAATCGAGTAGTAGTTAATGGAGGCGCAGTATCAGAGTGCACACAAACCAAGAAGATAGGCGATAGAGTTATTTGCGTTAGCGAGAAGGCAATAGAAGACACTATGTATAAGGGATTTAAGGATGCTAAGACGGTAAGCGACGATAAGATAAGACTCTATATGAACAAGCTGGTTTCTGATACTATGTTTTATTATGTATATGTTTACCTTCAGTCTCATTATGGATTGATATTCAAGGAAGAATTTAGTTTCAAGGGCTATGATGGCGACGATCCAAAAGGCATAAATAAGATGGAGTATGTGTCTTTAAAGGTGGGCGCCCTGAGGCATGCCGCAATTATTTCAAAGTATTGGACTTCTCCAATATCTTTATCTAGTGAAAATGATAGCTTGAAACAAGATTTATTGGATTTGCAAATACTAACAAAGTCTGGCCAGGCAATCAAGAGGAGTACATTTGTTAAAATCGTAAGCAGGATCCTAAGAAACACAGCCAAGGAACCAGAAAAAGAAGCGCTAAGTTTGTCTTTTGCCCCATATATTTACGAACCAGTAAATGAGTTGCAACTGGCAAAAATTCTTTATTATTTGTCAGATTCATTAAATATAAGGAAAATTTTAAGTGATAGTTCACCAATGGAGCTTTCAGTTTCTATTCCTGGATTTTATGATTATGGTGAGCAGTATGGTCCTATAATTAATGATTTAAGATCCTCTAAGATAATAGGTTCTATTAATCATTCAACAAATGGTGTTTCATCCCCATTTAAGCCAATCGAGATAAATGGTGTTAAAGTAAATCAATTTTTATATCAATCAGTTAATTCTTCTCGGGCATTATTATCTATTGAAGAATTAAATAATGTTGTTAAAATGGTCGATAGTTTTAAGGACTTTTATATAAAAAGACTTTTGGATGTGTACAAGGAAAAATACAATAATGTATCATCAATTGTTCTTGATTACTTAACGGCTGGAAGTCATTTAAATGAAGCGAGAGTAAGAGATATGAAGTATGAAGTAAAAAAGCTATCATTTAGAATGCTTCAGAGAAGGGAGATGTTAAGACTTTTAATAAATGAGTAAATTATGAAAAAAATAAAGAAAATAATATTTGTAGCACTAATCTATCCTCTTTTAGCAAATGCTAATATATTGGCGATAGATTTGTTCAATGGTGTAATGGGTGTCGGCGCCAAGGCCGCTAATGAAAGGGAAGTTCAGAAGAAAAACCTAGAAAATTTAAAATCTGTCACCACATATTATACAAGTTGCGTAACAATGAATAAGATCAACAAAGTAAAATTCGACCGACAGGCTAACAAAATATTGCTAGGATTGAAGACCATAGATCAACGTGTAAAATATTTTGAAATATATCTTAATTCTCAAACAGGATTTGCAAACGCTTTGGCACGATGCTCTAAATCAGCCGGGGAGGCATTAAGAAAATGAAAATAATAAGCAAATCAGCATTAATATTAATAATGACTATTTCCCTAAGCAGCCATGCAATAACTGAGGATGAATTAATATCAAATTCCGTTAATGAGAGACTGAACTTGATATCATTAGAGCAAAATAGAGATTTTTATAAAGGTATTTCATCGCAAGATCAGAAGCTCTTAATTAAATTGATGTATAGGGAGTTCAGAAACAGGCAAAATAAATCTTCTGAGGAATTAATGGAATTTGCAAATGTTCTGTCCGCTGTGGCTGATGAGGCATCTAAAAACATGATTGACGGGATGAATTTTGAGATAGAACTGCCAAACTTCAAATACGATAATAAATCAAATATAGTAAGTATTGGTGGTTTTTTAAGATTGCATCCATCTAGATCTTACTTATTGGATTTTAAAAATAATATTATCTCCGATAATAAAGCCTTTCCTAAGGGCGAGTATTCATCCGAAAATAATTACGTCAACATCGCATATGATTCAATGAGGGGCATGACTATAATAATGTTCCCAACCCTTAATTCATCAGAAATTATAGATGGAAATAGTGTTACATATGAAGAATTATATAGCAGAATAAAGAATACAAATCCGAATTTCAATATAGGAAGAATTTATAAATGAAAAACCTCAATATAAAGTTATCATTAGCCATATCGGCAATTTTAGCAGCAAATTTAGCCTCAGCGGTTGATGTTAATAGGTCTCACGCAGCACTTAATCTGATTCCGAGTAATGTAGATAATATATCCGCCAAAGAAATTACCAAATTAAAAGCAAGCGTTAAAAAAGCAAAAAAGCTTGCCAGAAAATTAAAAGGAAGCCTGTTTACTGTTCAGGAGGAGTATTATGTTTTTAAGGATGAGTCAGAGTCAGACATAAAGAAGAAAGCTCAATACATAGATGAATTGAAAGAATCTCAAATCTCATTAGTTAAGGATTACGAGACAAATATGCGCACGGCAAGCATAAATATATCCAGCCTAGAAAAAACCATAATCACTTTAACTTCTTCTTCTTCAATAGCAGCAACAGCTCTTATCGAAAAAACAAAAGAGATTGAGGCATTAATCAGCTCAGCTAAAAGAAAAGATGAAGATGTTAAAAATATAATATTACAACTGGATGCTGCCACTAACAAGATGACGAAAATTGGCAAACAAGTCTCAACCGTCAAGCTGCAAAATTACTCCTTAACAGACACAATCAAAGAACTTGAGATAGGAAAGGCCGCTGCCTTTGCTGATTTCGAGACCGCAAAGGCTAAGCTAGCAAAAGCCGTTGATAAATTATCAAAATTAGAAAACCTAGATGCCGAAAATAAAATAGAATTTTCTGCAATGGCAAGGTTGTTGGAATCATCTGCTGCTGAGG
>JYMV01008779.1_pt1 | contig 21547 bp, 17 predicted proteins | sample 338911 | NCBI WGS metagenome assembly JYMV01 (sample SAMN03354496, study PRJNA234377) | hydrothermal vent metagenome | biome: Deep sea; feature: Hydrothermal plumes at the Eastern Lau Spreading Center, Western Pacific Ocean; material: Seawater | place: Tonga | collected 2009 | depth 2000 m m
AGAGTTTATCCGAGATGGATAAAACCGAAAAAAAGCAGGTATCCGCATAAAAAGAAAAATGCCAGTCAGCTTAACTGACTGGCATTAGCCGGATGGGGCACCTTTTGGTTGTCGAGTTATACGTCAGGTCGCTTTATTGAACATAACCTTCGTTGGCTTTTACCGTGAGCGGATGATAACCGGCTTTGGCTACATCAAAGGCTTTTTTAGCAAAGGCTTTGCCTTCCGCCGTTTCCGACAGGGCCTTGTACAGAGGTTTAACCAATTTGTTACGGCCAATGCTGGTGAGATATTCATATAATCTGTCCCACGCCACTTTGTAGTCGTTGTGAATTGCGTGCAATAACCAACTGTGGGCAATTTCATTGTTTTGATGACCGGTAAAGTTGAAGGCGGCATCCAACTCAGACATTTGCTCAATAGTCATTTCTGGCAAATTGTCTACGAAATACTTCCACTGATGATAATTCCAGTTTGCAGTATCTATATCTCCTGCTCTCAACTCACCCTGCAACCAGGCATTGCGCGCTTCATCTACAATAGCAAAGGCATCAGAGCTGGCACCAGGTGCCCCTTCTGGTATACCAGGCTGGAAAATCCATTGCATAATGCGCTCTTTGTCCAGTTGCTCAGGATACTGAGCTAACAAGGTTTCATCCAGATAAGCAATAAACTGTTCAGTGGTAATGCTCTGGAAGGCAAAGTGCTCAAAGTAGCCCAACAAAAAGGCATCGAAGTTCTCACGACCAATTTTATTTTCCAGTTCTCTGAGGAACAATGCGCCTTTCTCGTATGGGATATTGCTAAACACGTCATCCGCATCGCGACCGCGTAAATCAATTGCCAGGATCTGATCCTTCTCAGGCAAACTGGCAATATCGGCCGCCAGGTCCTGGGCACCTAACACCAACTCCATATTGTAGCGGTCGGTGCCATAGATAAATTCCATAATGCGGTAGGTCAGATAGGTGGTGAATCCCTCGTTTAACCACAAGTCACGCCAGGTGGCGTTAGTGATTGTATTGCCAGACCAGGAGTGAGCCAGCTCGTGGGCAATAAGCGCCACCAGCGATTTGTCACCGGCGATGACGGTTGGAGTAATAAAAGACAATCTCGGATTTTCCATGCCACCAAAGGGGAACGAAGGCGGTAAGATCAATAGATCGTAACGGCCCCAACTGTATTCGCCATAGCGCTTTTCCGTCTCAATCAACATGTTTTCAGTATCTTCAAACTCTTTGGCGGCACGCTCTAACCAACTGGCCTCAGCATAAACACCAGTCCGCTCACCCATGGCTTTAAATTGTAAATCCCCTACTGCCAATGCGATCAGATATGAAGGAATGGGTTGCGGCATAGTAAATTCATACACGCCATCTCTTTCTGTGTCCGGGTCATTAGCAGCACTCATCACCGCCAGTAACTCTTTCGGAGTGCGGATGATGGCATCGTAAGTCACTCTGGCTTTCGGCGTATCCTGCAGGGGGATAAAGCTTCGCGCATGAATAGCCTGTGCCTGAGTAAATAAGAACGGGTGTTGTTTACCAGCCGTTTGTTGTGGTGTCAGCCACTGTACGCCTGAAGCATCCGGAGAAGTTTCATAGGCTACGGTAATCTTTCGGGCCTTCTTTGGCACGACGATTAGCAGGCCAGTACCCAAATGCGGGTCTGGCTCCATCAGAGTAAAAGGTACATCCTTGCCATCCGATGTCACTGACAGGATAGTTAAATCACGAGTATCCAGAATCAGGCGCTTTTTGTCCGGGTTCACCCGAGAAATCTCCAGCTCAGCGGTGCCACTTAACACCTTGCGCTCAAAATCCACGGTTAAATCCAGTGATATATGAGTGACTTTGATTTCTTCGGGGTTAGATAAGGAGTGGTAATCCTTGCCTACCTTGATTTGAGACGGCGCCACTTTTTTAACTAAAGTTTGCTCCACCTGGGTTGACTGTTCCCTGGTCGCTGCAGTTTCATCATTTTTGCTGCAAGCGGCCACAGCCAACAACATAAATAGCGAAATAAGTGCTTGTTTTTTCATCGTTAATCCTCAAGCTAAATGGACCTGAAATTTGCAGGCTACATACTGCGTCAAAGTAGGTTTAGGTACAACAAAAATTAACTATATCCTCCCCCTTTAAATCACCGAGAAAAACCGCAATTATGAGTAGAGTTGAATTGGGAGTATTGGGATGAAGTTAGGCTTAGTTTTAGGTAGCGGTGCAGCCAGAGGTTGGGCCCACATAGGTATAATCAATCGCCTGAAAGAAATTGGATTTGAGCCTCACATTGTAACCGGCAGTTCCATCGGCGCTCTGGTTGGGGCGGCACTGGCAAGCGGGAAGCTCGCAGAACTACAAGATTGGGTAAAAAGCCTGGATAACTGGCAAGTGTTCAGCCTGTTGGATTGGGGACTGGGCCAGGGCGGTTTGATCAGCGGTGAGAAAGTCTTTGAAAAAGTCACAGAAACCATCGGTGATGTTAACTTTGAAGACCTGAATATGCCCTTTGGGGCTGTTGCCACGGATTTGTTCACGGGTCGGGAAACCTGGCTAACCCAGGGTTCGTTAAAACATGCACTGCGCTGTTCCTGTGCTATTCCAGGCATATTAGCACCCTATGAATACGAAGGCCGCTGGATGGTAGATGGTGCCACAGTCAATCCAGTGCCGGTATCCTTGTGCAAAGCAATGGGCGCTGACTTTGTCATTGCCGTGGACTTAAACTCCGACAAATCCAATTTAGGGGCAAAAAACCAGGAAAAAGTGATCCCTCAGGCAGAGCCCGAAGAGTTACCTGCCGAACCAGAAAAGCCCTTGGATTACGTGGCAACACCAGGCGCTGACAGAAACCACTTCGACAGATTATTACTTTCAGGTAAAAACTACCTGCAACAACTCAAAGAACGCAAACAGGTAAAAGCCCGTACACCAGATGTGTTCGCCGTCATGTCGGGCTGTATTGATATAATGCAGGACCGTATCACCCGCTCGCAATTAGCAGGCGATCCGCCGGATCTGGTGATCCAACCAAAACTGTCTGAATACGGCATTATGGATTTTGACAAGGCAGAAGCCTTAATCAAAATTGGTGAAGAGTGTGTGGATCTGTATCGCCCTATTTTGCAATACAAGTTGGAACATATCAGCGTCTAATCAGCACCAAGACGCTGTTCCCGGTCCAGTACCCAACAGCGTTCATTATGCTCGTAGCCAATATGCTGGTAGTAGTCTTTAGCGGCAGGTGCTGCCAGCAGGATGATCTTACAGCGTGGCCCCAGACGCTGCTGCGTTAGCTGTTGCAGCTTTAAGCCAATACCCTGATTTTGATATTCCTGATGCACGGCTAAATCCGACAAATAACAACAGTAATGAAAGTCCGTAACCGAGCGGGCAATGCCCACTAATTTCTGGTTATGCCAGGCACTGATAATCAGATTACTGTTCTCCAGCATGCCCTTCAGACACGCATAATCTTCCACCGGGCGTCGCTCCGCCAGCGTTGAATCTAGCAACAACTGTCGAAACTCTTCAGGTTTTACGTTTTCATTAATTTCATATTGAATATGCATAGGGTCTCTGACGTTATTTTTCTGTGCTTCACAGCCATCTTCTGTGGCAAATGTCATTATCAATGTTCTCTGGCATCATCAGCCTGTTCAGCATAATGATTAATTGCGACAACTTCCATACTCCAGGCAGAAGTTCCCAGCGGATCTTCAAATAATTCCGCAGTCAATGTTCCGCTAAAAAGGTAAGGCTTGTCTATGGCGGGCAGCGGCATATAACCGGGTAATTGCACATAAAACATTTGATTCGGTGGTGGTGGCGGGTAATGCAGACAGGCACCAAAATAAGGTACCACAAAAAAGCTTTTAACCTGCTGCCCTTCTACTTCCAGCGGCACCAGAAAGCCAGGAATACTGACATCTCGTTGCTCCATAGCGCTATTAATTTGATAACCATCCAAACCCTGCCAGGTTTGCGCTTTTAATACTGAAGCTAATAATTGCTGCTCTTGATTCATTGTCGACTGATCTGACTGCCCAGTATTCATCAGCGCTGACGTTTTGCGCTGTAAATCCGCTAGCAATTGTTTGTCTTGCTCCCCCATTAAATCCTGCCAGCCAATGGGTTCAACTTGTAGCGCCTTGTCTGCACTGTATAAAGAACCTGAAGTGTGAAAGCCTTGCCAGGGTTTAAGCACAGCCACGGCATAACCCAGCGAGGCAAATAGGGTAACCACCAAAAGCCCTATTAGCCACTGTGTTTTGCCTGTATAAAACGAAGAATTATGCGGGTGTTGCGGCATAGTAATTAGTTGCTTCTTTCTCAATTAAAAGCGAGTCGATGGATTAATTGGCGGCTATTGTTAAAAACACCGTTACAATATAACATTACCGCAAATTTCACAATCTCACTGACGCTGTGACTAAAAGAATCGAATCCCCTATTCCCACCCACCTGGTAACCGGCTTTTTAGGTGCCGGTAAAACGACACTGATAAAACACCTTCTGCAACAAAAACCCGCAGATGAACGCTGGGCAATTTTAGTAAACGAGTTCGGTGAAATTGGCATTGATGGGCAATTGTTAACTGGTCCTCAGGATAAGCAAAATCAGGTTTTTATCAAGGAAGTTCCCGGTGGTTGTATGTGCTGTACCTCTGGCTTGCCCATGCAAATCGCGCTGGCACAACTGATCAGCAGAAGCAAACCAGACAGATTATTTATTGAACCCACAGGATTGGGACATCCCAACGAAGTGATCGCTGAGCTTCAGATGCAATACAACCAGGGCGTTATCGAATTAAAAGCGGTAATGACCTTGTTCGACGCGCGCAAACTAATACAAAGTCGTTACAACAGCCATAAAATCTTTCGGGAACAGCTGGAAATTGCTGACTTATTAGTGGCCACCAAAGCAGATCTTTATTCCCACGAGGATAAAGTCAACATGAAGGATACCCTGGCTCAGTTGGGGCTGCAGGATAAGAAACTGCTTATGGCCACCAACGGCGAACTGCCGCTGACGATTCTGGAAGAACTTCGCCAAAGCACAGATGCAGCTCAGGATGATCATCATCACCATCATCACGCTGAGCCGCCAGCGAGTCCGGTGTGGCAAGCGCAAATGGAACAGGATGGCTGTGCTTACACTAAGCAATCCCGCTCCGGTTTCGTTACCGAAGGCTGGATCTACGACAGCAGCCACATTTTTGATTTTACACAGATATTCACCATGCTGAATGCCATCAATCCAGAACGCTTAAAAGGCGTTTTTATCACTGAACGCGGCATATTTGGCTTTAACAAGGCCGATGGTATTTTAAGCTGTATTGAACTGGATGAGAGCGAAGACTCACGTTTAGAAATCATCTACCCGGAGAACAACACAAAGCAATCGACTGAGGGTGACAAGGATGAGGCAGTATGGCAATCTCCCACTGACATAAATAAAGCCATAAAAACCCGTTTAAATTAACCTGCGATGACTCAACAAGAAAGCGATATCCTGCTGCAAATCAATGATCTGACTTTTCGCTACAACTCAGCGGATAAGTCGGATTTGCTGGCCATTCCACAATGGCAGATGAAAACCGGCCAAAGACTATTTTTATACGGACCTTCAGGCAGTGGCAAAAGTACGCTACTCAATTTATTAGCAGGCACCCTCAAGCCGCTATCCGGCAGTATCGAAATACTGGGGCAAGACATCACCCGCCTGTCGGCACGCAAGCGCGACAAATTTCGGGCTAAGAATATCGGCGTGGTGTTTCAGCAGTTCAACCTCATTCCTTATCTGACGGTGGAGCAAAATATCGCGACGGCCGCCTGGTTAGCGGGCAACAACAATGGCAACTTGCAGCAATTGATTGCACAGACAATCACCCAATTACAGTTACCTGTTGAGCTACTTAAACAACAGGCATCGCAACTGAGCGTAGGTCAGCAACAGCGGGTGGCTATTGCCCGCGCATTGATCAATCATCCCAAACTCATGATAGTGGACGAGCCTACCTCGGCACTGGACTCTGACGCCAGGGACAGCTTTATGCAATTATTACTAAAGGTTTGTGACCAGGCCAACAGCACCTTAATTTTCGTCAGTCACGATCAAAGTCTCAGCCAGTATTTTGAGCACAAGCAGTCATTGGCCAGCATTAATCAGGCTTATTCTCAAAAGGTGCCGTTATGATTTTCAGCATCGCCACCGGAAGCCTGAAAAGCCGAAAAAGCTCGGTTATCCTGACCATCATATCTCTGGTGGTAAGTATCAGTTTGCTACTGAGCGTAGAGCACGTTCGCAAAGAAGCCAAAGACAGCTTTGGCCGCACCGTATCCGGTGTCGACCTGATAGTTGGGGCACGAACCGGACAGCTGAATCTACTGCTGTATTCGGTATTTCGGGTAGGCAACGCCACCAACAATATTGACTGGGAAACCTTTCAGAAAATCCAGAGCGACGCCCAGGTAAAATGGGCTATTCCGGTATCGTTAGGCGACTCCCACAAAGGCTATCGGGTAATGGGTACCAGCACAGGCTATTTTGAACATTTCCGCTATGGTCAAAAGCAGCTACTTAGTTTTGACCAGGGCAACCCTTTTACCGGTATTCTGGAAACTGTGATCGGCGCTGAAGTAGCGCAGAAGCTGGGCTATCAGGTGGGCGACAAAATCACCCTTTCCCACGGTGTTGGTGGAGTCAGTTTCAGCAATCACGACGACGCCCCATTTGTGGTAACCGGTATATTGTCTGCTACGGGTACACCAGTGGATCAAACCGTTCACGTCAGTCTTGAATCTTTGGAATTGGTGCATTTGCCCGCAGGGCGCGTCGCGCAATATGTCACAGATCCAGAAGCGGCACTGCAACAAAATCCATTACAACCCAAGAGCATAACCGCCTTCTTTTTAGGCCTGAATTCAAAATTCGCCACTTTTGGCGTGCAGCGCAGTATTAACAATTATCGCACAGAGCCATTGCTGGCCATTTTGCCTGGAGTGGCATTGGCAGAGCTTTGGCAAATGCTGGGCACTGTGGAAAACCTGTTGCGCTTTATTTCAGCGCTCATTTTAATTTCATCTCTGTTTGGCCTGGCCACTATGCTGCTGGCCTCCATGCGAGAGCGTCATCGGGAAATCGCAGTACTCAGAGCCATTGGCGCGGGTCCGGGATTACTATTTTTACTGATCCAGGCGGAAGCCATTTTAGTGGCGGCAATATCCACGTTGCTGGCACTGCTTTTGGTCTGGTTTACCTTACTGCTCTCCAGTGACTGGTTAAGCGCCCATTACGGCTTGTTTATCAGTACGGATTTGTTCACTCAGGACGCTTTATGGATTGCCGCTCTGGTGATTATTGCCACCAGTCTGGTGGCCTGTATCCCGGCTATTGGTGCTTATCGACGAGGCTTACACTCGGGTTTAAATCAGTAAACCTGGTCCTAAATCGGACAAAAAAACTGGCAATTTTGGCTCACTGTACGACAATTTCACAATGCATTGTTGGGGGTGTCTGTGAGTAAGCTGCTGCTTTTGTTATTGCCAATGTCTTTGTTTTGCCAGGCGCAGCAGCTCATTGTGGCCACAGACCTTTGGGATAAATACACCTCCGAACAAAGCGATGGGCTTTATGAAGAGCTACTCAGGCAGGTCTTCAGCGACTTTGAAATTCTGTTTGAATACACGGACTACACCCGTACCAAAGCCATGGTGGTGAGCGGAACCGCCGATATCTGGTTGGGGGCTTACAAAGATGAAGAGGACTATATCATTACGCCAAGGGAGGCTATGGATGCTGACTTTATATACGCCATCTATGTAACAGCGAAATATCCCGAGCAAAAGCCTGACTATATGGATGCACCAGCCGCCTGGTTTACCGACTATTTATACGATCAATATTTCCCGCAGTACCGATTACAGGGCTATGAGGTCAATGATGCCACCACCGCTTTCAGACTGCTGAATGCCGAAAAAGTGCGTTTTATTTTGGGTGATAACTCAGAAATGCTGGAACTCATGGCTGCTGAAAATATCGAAAATGTCGGTTACAGCTGGATTAGATTTGGCGACTTAGCGCTTTATCCTGCATTTAGCAGGCAAAACCCACTCTCTTCACAACTCGCCATCATATGGGACGAAGCATTACTGGAGCTAAAAGAAAGTGGCCAGCTAGAAACCCTGTTCGAGAAACATGGACTACTGGATGAGTACCCATTTGTCAGAAACTCAGAACGATAACGTCAAGCGCTGTATAGGGTATAAACACCAATTAAAATAAAGCCTACACCAGCGATATATTGCAGATACTTTGGATTCAGATATTCACTCAACAAAGTCCCAGCCAATACACCGATAGCAGAAGCGACAATTAACGCTGCTGAAGCAGCCAGAAACACCGTATATTTACTCACCGCTTTGTCCGCAGCGAACAACATTGTGGCTAATTGCGTTTTATCTCCAAGCTCAGCGATAAACACCGAAGCAAAGATAGTGAAAAAGATTTTCCAGTCCATAGTCTTTCTATTTGTCGTTACTTAAATTAATGATACCTCATGAGTCACGCAATACAGAAAGATAGAAACACTGTATATAAAATCAGTAAACTGTTGACGAAAAGGGAATTATGTGTGATCTTAAATCACACGTTTTTCCCTAAAATATTGTTCCTCCAATGCTCAACGATAAAGAACTTATTAATCAGCTGCTTGATATTTACGATCAAAAATTCCTGGCAAACTTTCTCAAAGAAAGCACAAAGAGTAATCTTTGCCGGGAAACCATAAATCGTTATGTAAAAGGAAAGGGAGAACTAAGCCTTACTGTTTCAGAGTACGAGGCTCTTCAATCGCTACTGCCTCAGCCGACGGTTCAACCCGAGAACGCTGATTTTACCTTTATCGACCTCTTCGCCGGAATTGGAGGGATCCGAAAAGGGTTTGAAGCTCAAAACGGTCTTTGTGTTTTTACCAGCGAATGGAACAAATATGCGGTTCGAACCTATAAAGCAAACTACGGCAACTGCTCCTCTCATAAGTTTAATGAAGATATTCGTTCAGTAACCCTGTCAAATGATGAAAGTGTTTCTGAAGAAGACGCGTATAAGAATATTCGAAATGAAATACCTGAACATGATGTGCTATTAGCGGGGTTTCCTTGTCAGCCTTTCTCTATCGCTGGTGTTTCCAAAAAAAATGCCATGGGCAAAGCCCATGGTTTTGAGTGTACAACACAAGGCACTTTGTTTTTTGATGTTGCTCGCATCATCGCGGCACGAAAACCAAAGGCATTCGTACTCGAAAATGTAAAAAACCTGAAGTCTCATGATAAGGGTCGAACCTTCAAAGTAATCATGAAAACGTTAGATGAACTGGGCTACGAAATAGCGGACAGTGATTATCAAGGCAATAAAGATCCAAAGATATTGGATGGCCAACATTTCACTCCACAACATCGTGAGCGGATAGTGCTTGTGGGATTCAGAAGAGATCTACATGTCCATGAAGGATTTACACTTAAAAATATTTCACAGTACTTCCCTAAGCAGAGTCCTCAAATGGGAGATATTCTGGAAAACAGCGTCGACCCTAAATATGTTTTGACACCAAAGCTTTGGAAGTATTTGTTCGACTATGCCAAAAAGCACAAAGCAAAAGGCAATGGATTTGGATATGGTTTAGTCAACGAGAGCAGTATCGCCAGGACTTTATCTGCCCGCTACTACAAAGATGGCTCCGAAATATTAGTAGACCGGGGATGGGATTTTTCATTGGAGTTTAACGACCCCAAAAACGAACTCAACAGACCTCGCAGGCTGACACCTTACGAGTGCGCAAGACTAATGGGCTTTGCTCATAAGGGCAAAGACGAATTTGTTATTCCCGTCTCGGATACCCAAGCCTACAAACAATTTGGAAATTCTGTTGTTGTGCCAGTTTTTGAAGCGGTAGCCAGATTAATGAAAGAACGTATCATGAGAGCCATTGAGGTTGATGAAGGCTGCAATAACGCAGCGTAGATGCAATAAACCAATATAAAAAGGATTGCTAGAAATGGAATTTTCAGGTTGGTTAAATGAGAAAAACACACAACTTCACTGGCTGTTTGTAAAAAGGCTATCTGCCAATGACACAGGCCTGACGGGAGGGCACCAGGTTGGCATTTACATCCCTAAAAGTTTGGCCAGTGCCATTCTTTCACCAATAACCCGAACAGATGTAAAAAACCCAGACCTTTTTCTGAGTGCCCAAATTGCCTCCCACAATACTTCAGTGCAGAGTATCCGTGCAATTTACTACAACTCGAAAAAATCAGAAAACAAACAGAATGGAAGGGATGAACAACGTCTAACCCGCTGGAATACAGACATATCAAATAGTCCCCTTCAGAATGTCGAAAATACAGGCTCACTGGCCATATTTGCTTTTGAACTGGATCCCAATACGAAAACCGCAAGTCATATCAGTGTCTGGATATGCCGCAATTTGGAAGAGGAGGGCGTGGTAGAGGGTCACCTCGGTGAAATCATCCCCGGAGAGTTTATTGATGGTCAGGCAGACCAATTACTCACTGGCTACATCCCCCAGAAAAAAGTAGCAAAAACCACATTAGACATTCCAGAAGCATGGAAAACGATCTTTCCCTCAGGTGAAGAAATCATTGATCACCTGATTAATAACTATTCATTTGGAACAACGCATCCTGACAAGCAAATCATGAAGCGCAGAAAGGAAGAATATAAACTATTCCTGGAGGTAGAGAGTCTTCATGTATTAGAAAAAATACAAGCTGGATTTGAATCCGTGGATGACTTTATATTTTTGGCAAACTCAGTCAGTAATCGTCGAAAATCCCGATCAGGTCGATCATTAGAAATCCACCTTGAAAGGATATTTAAAGAATCAGGAATAGATGAATTTGGTACCCAGTGCACGACTGAAGGCAATAAAAAGCCAGACTTTATTTTCCCCTCATGCGCCGCTTATAAACAAGCAAGTTTCCCTGACTCAAAACTACGGATGCTAGCGGTTAAAACCACCTGCAAGGACCGGTGGAGACAAATACTTAATGAAGCAAACAGAATCCCTGTAAAGCACTTATTTACTTTACAAGAAGGCGTTTCCATTAATCAGTTTAGTGAAATGCAGGAGGAGAAAGTTACTCTGGTAGTTCCACAAGAAACACATTCTAAATTTCCCGCCCAGATAAGGTCACAAATTCTCACACTGACTGAATTTATTGAAGAAGTTAAGCAAAACGCCAATTGATCATAGATCGGCTCAAAAAACACTTGACCTTATTGTGATGTTATAACATTATTTGACTATCAGTTGTTTCATTGAGCCACATCGTTAAATGTGTGATTCATTGTAACCATGTTCGGGCAATGTTCCTTCTAATCAGCCCGGTCATGCTTACTGGTTTTTAGAGTTTTCTCATGTTGGGTATGAGGAAGATGAAGGCGTCAGATTTTCGCATTTGATCTGACGCCTTTTTTATTGCTCTAATAGCATCAAAATTAAAACACTTCCTTTTAGCATGCCACACTTCACTCGCTCAGCCTTATTTTGTTGTCTCCTGCTGTTCATGGGATCATGCACCCACACCGACAGAGTGATGTTGGCTCGGGCTGCTAAATCCGGTGATGCCGGTCAAATTGTCGAATCATTCGCGAAGCAAAAAGCACAGCAGTATCAAAACAACCCCGGAGCATTGCTTTACGATTTAAAGAACCTCAAGGAGTTGCTGGCAGCCCTTAAAGACAACGCCAAAGACAAGTGGGGAGAGCAGGACAGCGACCTGCCGGACAATGATACCTATGTCAAATACACCCAGGATTATCAGGCAAAAGCGGTGGTGGATTTTGCTCTGGGTCAGGTAAGGGTAGAAACCATCAATGCGGAAGATTATAAAACTCAGCTCAGAGAAGCCATTATCACCACCTTGTTAACTACCGCAGACCCGAATTCCACCGATATATTCAGCGCCGAAACACCAGAGTTTAACGGCGAACCTTTTTTGTATGGTCAGGTATTGGATCAGGATGGCGTTGCGGTTCGCTTTCAGTGGCGAGCAGGCAGGTTTGCCGAGTACCTGATGGCGACACAACTCAAAACCCACAACACGGAAGCGGGCATAGCCCATTCGGTAAACTTTCCGCTGGTGAATAATCATCACGAATTGCGCAAAAAACAATACGCGCAATACGTGCTGGCCTCTTCAGCACGCTATCAGGTGTCTGCCAGCCTTATCTACGCCATCATCGAAGCCGAAAGCAGCTTCAACCCTTTTGCCGTGAGCGCTTCGAACGCTTACGGTTTGATGCAGATAATCCCCGCCTCTGCCGGTAAGGACGTGTACCAACGCATTAAAGGCCGCAACGACCAGCCCACCCAATCGGTACTATTTCGCCCCCAGGACAACATCGACATAGGCACAGCCTATCTACATATCCTGGACGATATTTACCTGAAAAACATTCGCCAATCACAAAGCCGTGAATACGCGACGATTTCAGCTTACAACGGTGGTGCAGGCAATGTGTTTAAGACCTTTAGCAGTAACCGGGAACGGGCCATCAATACAATCAATCAACTCAGTGCCACACAGGTTTACGACAAGTTGCGCAACCAGCATCCACGCTCGGAAAGTCGTCGTTACTTAGAGAAGGTGCTGAATTTTAAACAGCAGTATTAATCCACTTTAAGCATCATCAAGCCTTACCCTTTTTGGTACTCATTGACACGATTAGAGAGAGCAGTTAATTTACCCAAAAATAATGTAACACCCTTCACTTTGACCTGTTACAAAACCAAAAAGGAAGTTGCTGTGATTAAAACTATTGTTGTTACGACGGCTTTGCTATTCCTGGCAGGCTGCCAATGGCGTCCTACTTATGACGATATGGTGCAGCCCTTTGAAACGCATCGACAAGCATTTAATGAAATTGCCCAATTGGGCTGCGAAATCGGTGCCCGTGAACACCTTCGTACAGCGACGGAAGATGTCACTAATCAACGTTTAAAGGCATTACTACAGGCAATTGACGCGGAGGCCATTTCTCACACGAAACAAAATGACCAATGCACACTCGGAATTCAATATTATGTTGTCGGCTTTGCTGGTAGTGGCTGGGTTCAGGAGTACCAATTTAACGTGCAATCTCCGACACCGTACGAAGAGATAAAGCACACCCCTGATGCTGTCCGAGAAAATAAAGTTGCCACATCCTTTGATATGCCGTTAGGCAACAATTGGTATTTTTCTTTTCGTTATAGTTAAGGCAGGAAATGGCTCTTCTGGAACCTTCAGATGAGCCAATTACTATTAAGATGCGGTTGCAGGTTCCCCTTCGGCAACGTCCTGTTGCTGTACTTTGCTCTGACCCAGTTGCAATAAACTGGGCAGGAAAATCAGGGTAAAGAAGGTACTGACACTCATACCGCCAACGATTACCGCCGCGATTCCGCGATACAGCTCGGCACCGGCCCCTGGAATAAGCAACAGTGGCAACATGCCAAACAAACTGGTGAGAGTACTCATCAATATGGGACGCAAACGCAACCTGACAGCTTGTTCCACAGCGTCAATTCTGGATTTACCTTCCAGTTCTGCCATGCGGGTTTGATACACCAACAAGATGGCGTTATTTACCACCAGACCCAGCAGAATGATAAAGCCAATCATAGTAAGCAGATCCAACGGCTGGAAGCCGGTGAGCAGGTCTGTTAAACGCAAGGAGGCAATGCCGCCTACCGTCGCCAGCGGGATGGTTGCGACCACCAACAGACTGTCTTTAAAGGAGCGGAACAACGCCGACATCAACAGGTACAAAATAATCAGTGCTAACAAGAAGCTCTGACTCATGTTAGTAATGGCTTCGGTGAGCGCTTCTGCAGTACCGCGATAAGTTACCGCGCCTTCATCCCCTAACAATGCCAAAACCTTGTTATTCACCGTTGCTTTCAGGGTGCTAATCGCCTCCTCCAGCGAGAGATTATCCGGCGGGGTCACCTGCAAGGTGATGGTGCGTTTTCTGTCTACCCGACGAATTTGTCCCGGACCTGCTGTGCGGGCCACTTCTGCCAGCGCACTGACGGGCTGAACACCACCATCTGGGGTATACAAGGGCATAGACTCCAGTTCTTCCGGCGTGTGCCATTCTTCCGCTCGTAAGATAACGTCCAGGCGTTTTTGACCATCGAAATAATCACCCACGTATAATCCGTTACCCAGCGAACGGCTGATTTGCGACATTTCTTTGCGGGTCCAGCCAGATTCCGCCAGCTTGCGTTCATATGGCAACAAGCGCAGTTCCGGCTCAGCCATATTCAGACCCGGCACCGGTTGAGCTTGTGCCCCCGGCAACGCCTCCATGACAGCACCAAAACCCACGCGTGCCGCATTGAGTAATTGCTCTTCATCGTTGGCCTGAATATCGATATCGATACGACGACCACCACCTAAACCCTGAAAAATCTGAGATTGCTGAGCAAAAGCAATAGTATCTGGAAAGCCTGATAAGATTTCTGAATTCAGAATGCCCAACAGCTCCTGAATGTCATCGGCGTCTTCGGCACGACCGCCCATAAAACCAAAGGTGCCAAAAATCCCCAACCAGTCGTGGGCGACTTTGGGCTGTTTTTCACCCGTCAGATAAGGCTCCATGCGCTGATTGATGACATCAATCATTTCGTGCTTACCGGCTTCAATACTCAAACCCGGAGGCGGTAGCATGAAAGCACCAAACTGATTTTCGTTGCCTTTGGGTAGATAATCCATTTTGGGGAACAACAGATAGCTGGCCAAAATAGCAAAGCCAAACAAACCAAACACCCAGGCAAAGCGCTTTTTGTTGCTGCCCGTAATGCGCATAATGCCGCGGGTGATGTTGTCCCACCAATGATCGTGAGGATCTTCAGAATTGATGGTTTTTAACAGTCGCGTTGATGCCGTCGGGATAACCGACACCGCCACCAGCAAGGAAGCCACCACGGCAACCGATATCGCAATGGCCAAATCGGCAAACAGTTGCCCGGCTACATCTTCCAAAAAGGCGATGGGCAAAAAGATGGCCACAGTGGTAGTGGTAGAGGCTAGTAACGCCCCCCAAACCTGCGTGGTGCCCTTAAAGGCAGCATCCGAAGTTTTGGCCCCGTGCTCCCGCATTCGCACTATGTTTTCCAGCACCACGATGGCGGCATCCAGCACCATACCCACAGCGAAGGCCAGACCTGCCATAGAAATTATGTTCAGACTGCGCCCCATCAGATCCAACGCAACAAAGGTTACCGTCAGAGAAATAGGAATAGACAGTGCCACCGCTAACGTGGCTTTGAATTTACGTAAAAACCACCACAGAATAGACACCGCCAGAATAAATCCCAGCAACAGGTTATTGCGCACCAATGCCATGGAATCTTCGATGTAGATGGTTTGGTCGTACATCTGGATCAACTCCAAACCGGCACGAGCTAATGGTCCTTCGTTCAGCTCTTTGACCACCTGTTTCAGACCTTCATCCACTTCCATGACATTAACGCCCACTTCTGCCTGAGCATTCATGGCAATGGCGGGCACACCGTCTAAGGTCAGCACCCCAAAGCGCTCGCCTAATACAGCATCCACTCGAGCTACATCACGCAACAGAATAGGGGTATCACCACGCCATTCCAGGATCATGCTTTCCAGATCGGGAATATCGTATTTGCCGTCGAAACGCAGTGTATATTTGCGTCTGCCTACGTTTTTAAAGCCGCCTGAAGAGTCGGTATTACCGCCCACTTTGGCAGCAATTTCGGGGATATTCAGTCCTAAAGCCGCCACTTTGTAGGGATCGAATGTCACCCGCACCTCAGTCGGCAAGCCACCAAAAGCATTGGTTTGAGACACACCCGGCACCCGTTCTAAACGGGACTGAATAACGTCTTCCACAAAATCCTGATAGCTTTCGATAGGTCTGTCGTTACCGGGCAAAGTGTGTAAGCCAAACCAGGCAATGGCATCAAACACCGAATCACCGCCCACCGCCAGGATAGGCTCATTGGCATCCGGCGGATAAAAAGGCACCTGATTCAAAGCATTCATCACGTCAATTAAAGCGCGATTCAGGTCGGTGCCGGTTTTATAGCGCAACACTATCGAACCATTGCCCTGAGAGGCATTGGATTCCATAGTCACCACCCCCTGAAGACTCTTTAATACATCTTCCTGAGGTTCGATGATCTCTGATTCTATTTCTTCCGGCGCAGAGGCGCGCCAACTGGTGTTAATGACGATCTGAGGTTGTTCGACGTCCGGTGTTAACTGCACGGGCAAGCGCGTCAGGCTCAATACCCCAAATAACAGGACTAACAGGATCCCTACAACTACCGCTGTGGGGTTACTTAAAGAGGCTGCTGTTAATTTCATTGGCTTATCAGGCTCGCATTATTATCGCGGATCATCACCTGCTGACCCGGTTGCAGACGTTCCGCTCCCCGAATGACGATTTTATCCCCTTCCTTGATATCGCCGCTGACTTCAATCCATCGCTCTGTAGCAATGCCGGTTTGCACCATCACCTGTTCCGCTTTATTTTCGGCATCGATACGGAACACTCTGGCGCCATCACGACGCAACACCAGCGCATCCCGATGCACCGCTAAGACTTCTTTTTCAGCACCTGACGGCACCTTTGCGGTAACATCCAGGCCCACTGGCCATTTGTCTTCAAGTACTTCCGCTCGGATCTCTACCAAACGAGTGCGGTTATCCGCCACGGGTACGGCTGTGCGAACCGTTGCCTGACCGCTGCCCACAGACGAGCTAAAGCTGATGGTTTTACCCGGTGTGACATAAGCCAGTGACGCGACTGGAACACGGGCACTAACTTCCAACTGGGTTATTTGCACCAGACGCACCACCGCAGTTCCCGGTGCCACCAGTTCACCGACATCCGCCAAACGCTCCATAATGATGCCATCAAACGGAGCCTGCATATTTTGATAGGACTGGCTCAGTTCAATCTGATCCAGCAAAGCTTTGTTTTCTTCCAGCTCTGCCTGCGCCTGGTCTCGCGCAGCTAATGTTCTGTCCAGTTCCGTTTTAGAACTTAAATCTCTGGCAGCTAACGAGCGCAAACGAGTCACTTCGCTATTCAGAAAAGTCAGATTGGCTTCCGAAGACTTAAGGCGAGCCACCTGCTCTGCATGACGAAATACCAGAGAGGGATCGCGGATTACGGCAAAGGTTTCCCCGGCCGATACCTTGGTACCCACTTTCGCCACTTCGATAAGTTGTCCCGCAACTCGTGCCGCCACTTGTGAATCATTTTGACTGACAATAGCACCGGAAACCGAACTCAAGGGAGCCAGCATTCGCACCTGAGCCGCCTCCACATTAACCGGTGTAGGGCCAAACTGTGCGTATGAAACCACACTGGTTACGATGAGGCTGCTGGCTATAGTCAGCTTAGCTATAGCATTGACGATCGACTTCCTCACGCTGATTCTCCTTGTAAGTGCGTTGTGAAATTGGGGTTCGGTTAACGGTAATCTTAGTTCAGAAAGCGCATTCTACGACGCCAAAATAGCGATGTGAAAAGCAATCTGTAACCTGGTGTTACCAGGCTGTTAAGTATAGTAACGAATTACACTGACAGAAAACGACAGTAGTTATTGATTTTCATAGCCCCACGGCGCATCGGGCGCAGTTACAGGCTGGCTCAGGTCAAAGTCCACCTGAAAATCACGCGCTGCTCTGACCAGACGATAACTGAAGGTTTTGGGATAAATCAGCATTTGCCAGATGTTATCCACTGAGGCCGGAATCCCCTGTGCCATAAAAAGTTGTTGCGAGTAAGGATCTGCCGGAAATGATTGCAATTGAGGCCAACCTGCATCCACGGTATGGCCACCGTACATAGTGGTGGCGTGATAACTGCCATCTTCGTTGCGATGATCATGCTTCAACATAATACCCGCACCTGTGTTAGTTAAAATCCAGGTTCTGGAAGCATCGTCACCCACATGAAAAGGGATCTGAATTTCCTGCTCAGAGCATTTACGCACATGCATGATGAGTTCTTTTCCGGCAAAGCTATCACCGTCGGTATCTTTGACTATTTTGCCGGCAAAGGCCTGACCGCACAAAGCCGAGAGATTTTGCCAAAAGGCCTGATGTTCAGATGCAGCCATTAAAGGTGCCGGCGCTGCAGAAGCCCACATAACATTGAAACAGGCGAGTGCTGAAATGAGTTTCCATATTGTTTTCATGATGTTCCTTTAATACTGCTTTTTTACAGGTGGAAGTGTTCAATAAAACCGGGGACCTGTAAACCCATTTCTGCATAGGAGTTCCCTAGAAAACCGGAGCCTGAAAAGCTCCGGCTCGTCTGACTATCCGTTTTTAGCCTTGTGATATTGAAGGGGTAAAAAAGCGTAGATCATAGGCACGATAAACAAGGTAAACAGAGTAGCGCTGAATAGCCCTCCCAGGATCACTGTCGCCAATGGTCTTTGAATTTCGGCCCCCACGCCTTCACTTAACACAATAGGGATCAGGCCAAATGCCGACGTTAAGGCCGTCATTAACACCGGTCTTAAGCGCGAAACGGCCCCCTGGATAATGGCTTCGCTGTGAGACATCCCCTCAAGTACAAAGCGATTAATCCTGTCCACCATCATCACGCCATTTAGTACCGCCAGACCAAACAGGGTAATGAACCCGACACTGGCGGGCACTGACAGATACTGTCCAGTAACATACAGAGCCAGAATACCGCCCGTTGTGGCCAGGGGCACATTTAGCAGTATTAAACCAGCCTGTAACACGGAGCCAAAGGTGAAATATAACAACAGCGCTATCAACAACAATGCCAATGGTACTATCTGCATCAGCCTTTGCTGGGCCCGCTGCTGGTTTTCATACTGACCACCAATGGCAAATGCATAACCCGGCGGTAATGCCAGCTGATTACTGAGCACTTGCTGGATGTCCTGCACCACACTGCCCATATCACGCCCCTTTACGTTGGCCTGCACCACCACCCGTCGCTGTACATCATCCCGGCGAATTTGCGGCGGGCCTGATTGTATTTCGACACTGGCAATATCGCCCACCCGCACCCAGGCACCCGCCGGCGAAAGTAGCCTCAAAGCCTGAATATCTTCCGGGGTTTTACGGTGCTGCGCATCGATACGCACATAAATGTCGTAGCGCTCATTGCCTTTAATAATTTGCCCGGCAGACTGACCTCCTAAGCCGTTTTTTACCACCGCCATTAGATCAGAAACAGCAATGCCGTAGCGAGATAGCTGTCGCCGGTTTGGTCTTAAAACTAGTTGCGCCTCACCCTGAATTTGTTCCAGTGCGACATCTGTAGTGCCAGGTATCTTTGCCACCAATTGTTCCATCTGCTGCCCCTTGCTGGCTAATACAGTAAGGTCTGGCCCCATAAGTTTGATGGCCAGTTGCGCTTTAACGCCCGACAACAACTCATCCACTCTGGTGGCAATGGGTTGTGAGAAATTCAGCAACAAACCTGGAAAAACACTGAGTTTTTGTGCCATTAACTCCTGCAATTCGGGCCTTGTTTGCGCCGAAGTCCACTGCGCTATTGGTAACAACCCCAGATAGATTTCGATATTGTTTACTGGCTCAGGATCGCCCCCTAACTCCGGTCGGCCAACACGACTCAGAGCATAACTCACCTCAGGAAACTGCAATAACAGCTTTTCCAGTTTGCCCGCCACCGCAAGGGATGTCTCCAGATTGGCGGAAGGTGCCAGGGTGACACGCAAGTTAATGGTGCCTTCTTCCAGTTCCGGGGCAAATTCAGTACCGATGAAGGGCAACAAACTAACGGACAGCGCAAAAGCCAGGACAACCAGGCTCAACAACCGAGCTTTTACAGCCATCACATGTTGCAATCCTTTCTTATAAGCCAGTTCTAAAGCAGACAAGAGTGAATTTTGTCGAGGCTGAACACCGCGTTTAAAGAGCAGAGTTGCCAGTGCTGGTAGCACCAATAAAGCAATAATCAGCGCTGCCAGCAAAGCCAAGATAATACTGATGGCCATTGGCTCAAAGAGTTTTGCTTCCACGCCTTCAAAACTAAACAAAGGCGTAAAGACCAGCACAATAATGGTGGTGGCAAACAAGACCGGCCTGGCTACCTCAGTCACTGCCCGGATCACTATATCTTCCAAGGCTTCATGCTGCGGTGAAGACGAGTCACTGCTGCTGGCCAGTTGTCTGTAGATGTTTTCCATCACCACCACAGAGCTGTCCACCAACACCCCGATAGCGACAGCCAATCCCCCTAGCGACATAAGATTGGCCGACATACCATAAAAGCTCATCAGCATCAGTGCCAATGCTAAAGAAAGTGGCACTGACAAAATAACCAATAAGGTGGCCCTGAGATTCATCAGAAACAACAGCAGCACCATCAATATCAGCGCAAACGCGATTACCAGGGCTTCAACCACCGTCATCACAGCGGCCTCAATTAAAGAGCGCTGATCATAAAACGGTTGGATAGTGACACCTTCTGGCAACGCCGCCCGAATCAGAGTCAAACGCTCTTCTATGGCATCAATGGTCGCTTTGGTATTAGCGCCCATGCGCTTTAGCACAATACCGGTAACCACTTCGCCGAGTGCTTCCGGTACTCCTTCCGGATTGCGGCGGGTCATGGAAACCGCCCCCTGACGAATTTCGCTGCCCATCTGTACCACGGCGACATCTGCAACGGTCACCACTACCCCTTCAACTGTCGCCACCGGGATTTGACGGATTTGTTGTAATCCCTGTTCACCGTGTTCCAGCCAACCGGTACCGCGGATAACCAGCTGTTCCTGGCCCCGGTTCATATACCAACCTCCGGTCTGGCTGTTGTTTTCCGATAGCGCCTTAACAACATCCGCTTGCTGCAGACCGTATGACAACATTTGCGCTGGGTTGAGATTAACCTGGTACTGTTGCACTTCTCCGCCAAAGGACAAAACATCAGTAATGCCATCCACAGGCATTAACAACAGTTTCACCACCCAATCGTTCAGACTGCGCAACCGGGCACTACTGATATCTGCATCTCTTTCGGCCAGCAATAAGTACTGAAATACCTGCCCTAAACCGGAAGTATTAGGTCCCATTTGCGGAACGCCCACACCTTCGGGGATCAATTCCTGAGCCGCCTGCAGGCGCTCAAACACTAATTGTCGGGCAAAATAAATATCTGTGTTATCGGCAAATACGACGGTGATCCCAGACAACCCGGTTTTCGATACCGAGCGCACTTCCACCACATTAGGTAGCGCATACATTACGGCCTCAATGGGATAGGTGATCAGCTGTTCAACTTCTTCAGAGGCTAAACCCGGCGCTTCCGTGTTGATGGTAACCTGAACATTGGTGACATCCGGAAATGCGTCGAGGTTAAGCTTTGGAACCTGGTTCGATGCCAGCACAATTATGACTAACACAAGCAACAGCACCAAAACCCGAAATCTCACCGCACTGGCAATTAAACTATGTAACATCACAAACTCCTTTTGTGCT
>JYMV01032102.1_pt1 | contig 21538 bp, 17 predicted proteins | sample 338911 | NCBI WGS metagenome assembly JYMV01 (sample SAMN03354496, study PRJNA234377) | hydrothermal vent metagenome | biome: Deep sea; feature: Hydrothermal plumes at the Eastern Lau Spreading Center, Western Pacific Ocean; material: Seawater | place: Tonga | collected 2009 | depth 2000 m m
GCGTTTTTAATTGTAACGATTGCTTCGCCTAGGACCAGTTCGGGGTTTATCGACAGATTCTTAGTCACTGCGGAGGCTTATGGCATCCCTACCACAATCGTTTTTAACAAGATCGATCTTCTAGAGGACGATGTTGATGCATCTTCACGCCAAACAGAGTTAGAGCGTATTTATTCCTCTGTGGGATACGAAACTATGAGAGTATCTGCTGAAGACGGTCGGGGGATTAAAGAATTCAAAGCCGCTTTAAAGGATGGTATCTCGCTTCTTTCGGGGCATAGTGGGGTAGGAAAGAGCACGATAATAAACGAAATCATTCCGGGGTTAGATCTAAAGACAGCAGATGTATCGGAATCTCACTCTAAGGGTAGGCATACGACAACTTTTGCAGAGATGTTTTCTGTACCGGGAGGAGGATTTATTATCGATACCCCAGGTATAAAAGGGTTTGGTCTAGTAACTTTAGAGAGAGAGACTTTGAATCATCAGTTCCCAGAGTTTTTTGCCATTTTACACGATTGTAAATTTAACAATTGTGTGCATATTGGAGAGCCAGGATGTGCGGTTAGAAAGGCGGTTGAGTCGGGGGAAGTATCGGAGGAACGGTACTCTAATTATAGCGAGATGTACGCGGGATTTGAGGAAGGGCCGTATAGATAATTTTACAACCTTGAGGCGTATAGCCCATTGACCCTTAGATCTTCGGAATTGTATGCTAATCTTTTGTTCGTCTTTATGTCCAAAACATCAACTCCAACTGACCTCAAAATAGCATCTCCTGCTGCGCAATCCCATTCCATATAAGATCCAGTTCTTACATGAATTTCAGCTTCGCCTAGGGCTAATTTACAAAACTTAAGAGCACCGCTTACGGGTCTTGCTATTACCTCACTTGGATCTATGCCCGGGGGAACTAAGTCCTCTAAAGAGGCCTCTTCTACCCAGGATGTTACAAGTCTGTATGGTTTTTGGATAGCTTCAGGGATTATTGTTTTGGGATTTAATCCATCAATTTGGGTTATAGAAAAATCATGTCCCATAGCTCCAATGTAAATCCTATTTGCGATGGGGTCTGCCACTATTCCTATTATAGGCCCGGTTTCATCACAAAGTGCGATGTTTACGGCAAACCCTGAGCGATGGCTGAGGAAAGATTCAGTGCCATCTAGAGGGTCTATCAAAAAATAGTTTTTCCAGCACTTCCTTTCCTCATAAGGAGGGATGCTACCTTCCTCAGTGATCATAGGAATTCCAAGAGGAGTAAGAATTTCCGTGATAATCTTTTCAGAAGCGTAATCAGCGTCAGAGACAAGAGAACCATCATTCTTAGATGCTATATGTAGTTCAGAATCCGATGAAGGAAGAGCTGAAAGTAAGACCTTAGCCCCAGCTCCAGCAGCTTGTATGGAAGCTGCAAGCGCTTTTTCGAAAAGTTCTGGTGACAACATGCCTCTAAGGTAGTTATCTTTGTCCCGATGCAGGGGTGCCTTTAGGCTGAGATAATACCCTTTGAACCTGACCGGATAATTCTGGTAAGGAAGATATCAAGAGTGCTTGTGCTCCCGCGTCACTTTTATTGTAAAAACTGTTGTTGCACAAACCACTGCTATGCGTAATTTTATTTTGCTCGGATTTTTATTGTCTTCGGCCACTATTCAAGCCCAAATTGATTCTATCAACGTTCTGCAGCCCGCTGCAGTTTCTGCGGTTACTTCAGATGAAAGAGCTCCGTTCACACATACTGAATTGCGAGCTGATGAGTTGAAGTCGAGGGATTCAGGTCGTGATTTACCTTTTCTTTTAAGATTCGCTCCTTCTATTGTGGTTACTTCGGATGCTGGAAACGGTATTGGATATACTGGAATGAGAATTAGAGGAACCGATGCTAGCCGTATAAACGTTACTATTAATGGAGTTCCGTTGAATGACGCGGAATCTCAAGGAGTTTATTGGGTGGATTTACCAGATTTGGGCGCGAGTACTTCAGAGCTTCAGATTCAAAGGGGAGTCGGTACTAGTACGGTAGGCCCGGGCGCATTCGGGGGCTCTATTTCCGTAAATACATTGGGGTCAGTTGTAAAGCCTAGCGTACGAGTGAGCTTAGGAGCGGGGTCTTTTAATTCATATCGTAGAAGCGTAAATTGGAATTCGGGAATGTTAGGAGAGGGGTGGTCTATGGAAGGCCGCGCTTCTAATATCGAGTCCGATGGATATGTCGATAGGGCGACAAGTAACTTGAGTTCGCTATATACTTCGGTTGCGAAGAGATGGGATAACGGAAAGATATCATTTACGACCATGCTCGGGAGAGAGAGGACATATCAATCTTGGTTTGGTGTACCTCAATTCGCAACAGACGAAGAGGTGACGGACGCTGAGATTCTCGATTGGGCGGCAGGAAGTTATGAGTACGGTTATGGCTACGACACTGAGCGACTCACGGATTTATTAGATAATCGCCGCACGCACAACTACTATAATTACGACGACGAAGTGGACGATTATGGCCAAAACCATCTTCAACTCCACCTCGAACAACAGATAGGAATCGCTAATTTAGGAGTAACTCTATATTCTACTACTGGAGCGGGATATTACGAGCAATTTCGTACAGACGATTCCTTTTCGAGCTACGGCTTAACCGCTCCGTTATTTCCCGATTCTACTTCGCCTGAGACTACAAATCTTATCAGAAGACGTTGGCTTGATAATGAGCTGAAAGGCGCAATGTTAAACGTTCAAATTCCTTTCGAAAAATGGGATTTAGATGCCGGGGGCGCATATTCGTATTATTCGGGCGACCACTTCGGTGAGATAATTTGGATGGAGCATGCGGCGAATGTCTTGCCCGGCACGAAGTATTACGATAGTGTTGGAGAGAAGCAGGATTTGAGTGCTTATGCACGCGCGAGTTATGATGTTATCCAGGACGTTCTTAGAGTTCAGGGCGAAGCCCAAATCCGTTCAATCATCTATACCTCCACCGGTTCAGATTCAGATCTTCAAGAGGTCGCTCTTAATGACACTCTACAGTTCTTTAACCCGAAGCTCGGGTTTGATTACATATTTTCAGATTCAAATAGAGGGTTCGCGTCTATTGCGGTCGCAAATAGAGAGCCCGCAAGAAGCGATTATCTAGATAACCCTCAAGAGAATTCAATCCGCCCTGAACGATTACTAGATTTCGAATTGGGATACCGTTATTCCGGTTCGAAGTGGGGTGCCGAAATAGGACTTTACTACATGAGTTACAAAGACCAGTTAATTGCTACGGGCGCTCTAAACGATGTCGGTAATTCAATTAGGATGAATGTTCCCGAGAGTTATCGCGCTGGAATTGAACTACAATCAGGAGTTCAGATTACGCCCCGTTTTAAATGGAACGGAAACCTAACATTGTCGAGTAATAAAATCGAACTTTTCTCAGAAACTCTTTATGATTACTCGCCTCTTGAAAATTACGAAAACGTAATAGATCACGATAATACAGACATCGCTTTTTCACCTTCTGTGGTCGGGGCTAGTATATGGGGATTAGAGGTTTGGTCTAAAGGCGGAGAAAATGTGAATATGGAAATCGCAACTAAGTACGTCGGGAAACAATTCATGGATAACACTTCTAACGACTCAAGGTCGTTACCCTCTTACCTTGTGAATGACCTTATCTTGAATTGGTCGCACGACTGTGAAAACGGAGGGATTTTGAAAGTCTCTTTGTTTGCTAATAACATACTGAACGAAATGTATAGTTCGAACGGTTGGACTTACAGTTATCTGTACGGTGGGCTTGAGGCTATGACAACAGAAAATTATGTGTATCCTCAGGCTGGAAGGAATGGATTTATAAATATTGGGCTCTCTTTCTAGCGTTAATATCGTAAATTGAGCAAATGTTACGACTAGATTCACTTCATGTATTCATCGCCCTTTTTATGGGGACGTTTATGATGTTAAGTGTTAGTATGTCGGCCCAATACACGATGCCTTTTGAGGAATTAGTTCATGAAGGAACGTGGTTGCAATGGCCTCATGATTACACATATGGTTTCGGTGCTTCTGAGTTTGAACCGACATGGATTGCGATGACTGCTGCATTAGTTGATGGGGAGAAAGTACATATTATCGCTTATGATGAAATTCATGAAGCTCACATTTTGACACTTCTTGCAAGCGCCGAAGTATCAATGGAAAATGTAGATATTTATATAGCTCCTACGGACGATTTTTGGGTGAGAGATAACGGGCCGATTTTCGTTTACGATTCGGAGGCGACGTTAACTATTTTGGATTGGGGATTTAATGGTTGGGGCGGAAATACGCCGTTTGAACTTTGTGATGTCATTCCCGATTCGGTAGCCGAGTTTTTACAAGTTCCCATCATCGATTTGAGCGCAATGGTTTTAGAGGGTGGTGCTTTTGAGATTGATGGTCACGGAACGTTAATGGCGACTCGGACTTCAATTACTGGCGCAGATAGAAATCCTGATTTGTCAGAATCCGAAATAGAAGATTTTTTAGAACAATATATTGGTGTAACGAACTTTATTTGGCTCGATGGAATGTTCGGAGGTTTAGAAGATGTAACGGACCAACACATAGACGGCTTCGCGAAGTTCCACGGTAACAATACCATAGTAACTATGAACGATACCGATCTAGAATACTGGTATGTTTCTCAGTCAGATAGAGCCATTTTATTTAATGCCTTGAATTCAAATGGCGACCCATTCAATCACATTTTCCTACCCCTAACTCAATATAATGTTACTACTACTTGGGGTCAGTCCGTGGGGTTTAGGGCTAGTTATGTGAATTACTATGTTGCGAACGGAGTTGTTTTGGTACCCAATTACAATGATCCACAGGATGATGTCGCAAATGAATTAATTGCATCGCTCTATCCTGATAGAGAGGTGGTGGGTGTTGATTGTAGGAATATTTTAATTAATGGGGGCATGGTGCATTGCATCACCCAACAACAACCCATCGGGGCAACAGGAATAGGCGTGAGCGAGTTGCCTCAGCTTTCTGAAGATGAGCTTATTAATGTATATGATTTATTGGGGAGGAAAATTCAGACTCCTAAAAAAGGGGTGCTGTATTTATGGCAGTACAAGAGTGGTTTTGTTAAGAAAGCTTTAGCACATTAAAGTCGAGACTTTTTTCTAAAACGGTCCCCAGAATCACTAGGTCTGCACCAGCTTCCCAAGCGTTTTCTATCCCCTCAAGCCCGTTTATTCCTCCACCTACAATTAGTGGGACTGAAACAGAGTTTCTTACGGCCTTTATCACCTCCATTGAAATGGGGTCGCCAGCTCCGCTTCCCGCATCTAAATAGACGGCCTTCATACCTAAAAGGACAGCGGCTTGAGCTGTGGCAACTACGAGTTCAGGTTTTGCGGAGGGGATAGGTAAAGTTTGGGTTATATACGCAGCAGTTGTAAGGGGCCCATCCCCCACCAACATATACGCCGTAGCTACAGTTTCTAGATTCATTGCCATCAGCTTAGGCGCTGCTTCGACGTGCTTGCCTATGAGTAAGTCTGCATTCCTCCCACTCACAAGACTCAGAAGTAACAGCGCGTCAGCATCTTCGCAAATCTGGTCAGGCGATCCGGGAAATATGATGACAGGAAGTTGAGTGATGTTTTTAACTCTTTCTACTATTTCGGCGGTGTTACCATATGAAAGATGGCTGCCTCCTACAAAGATATCAGATGCATTTGAGTCGTCAATTTCCTGAATCCATTTGTCTAAGGCATCCCCCTTAGGCGTTTTGTCAGGGTCGAGCAGCACTGCAAATCTTTTGCGTCCAACTAAACGGTCAACCTCAAGTCCTTCGAGCCAAGAATTATTCATGTTACCGAATTTATCGCATTAACGATTGAAATCACTGTCGATTTGTGTCTCATAACGTGTCCGCTTGATATTTCTATGAAAAACACGTTGTTTTTCACGCCCTTAAGTTCTTTTTGAAGTGGAAGCGACCAGTTCATAGGAATGATTTTATCTCTGTCGCCGAAGATGAAAAACACGGGACATTTTTCGCTTGATTTATGTCTTAGTAGCTCTGCTAATTTATTTTCTTGAGGCCAAAACTCTCTATGGCTTGCCCACCCATACGCTACTCTTTGTCTAATATCATGATTGTCGGTATGAAATCGTCCGAAGTGATGTTTGTGCTCCGAGATTAAACGTAGCGATCTTAAGAGGTCGATGAATTTTCTGTTCGTTTTAGGGAATTTATCAATCAATCCCCATGTGAACTTACCGAGTTTCGTGTTTACCACGAACTTGTAGAGTTTGCCCATCTTAAGTCCGTCAGTCGCCAGAACAATAACTCTACTGAATTTTTCCGGAAAGCGTTCAAATAAAGTGAGAGCAATACGCCCCCCCATTGAATATCCTAAAAGCTCAATTTTCGTTTCAGCACTGTCGATGTACGATTCAATCGCTTCCATCAATAACTCTGGCGATAACGCAGCTCTTTTATCAAGTGGCGCCAAGGGTATACTGCTTCCGTGGTGTACTAGACTGACTGACAGCATTTGCGTATCCAAATCATATAACGGTTCGAAGCTTCCCATCTCGTCAGCATGCCTATCAAAGCCGTGAAAAGCTACGACGACCTTAGATTTTCGTTCCTTCTCGACCCCGAGAGTACTCCACGCACCGAACCTCCAGCCTCGGTACTCCCATTCGACATATTCCCCAATTTTCATTCCGCAAAGTTCGACATAAGTGGGGTTACGAAAACCCCTTTAATAAACTGTGGAAAAGAGATGTTGTTTTTCGGGCAATAGAAGCACTTCAATAATGTAACTTTGCCCCGGTTTAAGTCTTACTTAACCGGCTATTTCGAATTTGAACATAGTCGGATAAAAAAAAAATGCCTAAAGATTCTAGCATTAAGTCGGTTTTGATAATCGGCAGCGGCCCAATTGTTATCGGGCAGGCATGCGAGTTTGATTATAGCGGATCTCAGGCTTCTCGCTCTTTGCGTGAAGAAGGAATAGAGGTAACCCTCATAAATTCTAACCCTGCCACCATCATGACCGACCCGGTGATGGCTGACAACATCTACTTAAAGCCTCTGGAGTCAGAGTCAATTATTGAGATTCTTAAGAAGCATGATATTGATGCGGTGCTACCGACTATGGGAGGCCAAACAGCGCTTAACCTAGCGATACAATGTGACGAATTAGGTATTTGGGAAGAGTATGGAGTTAAGATAATCGGAGTAGATATTGCAGCGATAGAGATTACGGAGAATCGTGAGGAATTCCGTCTCTTAATGGAGAGGATAGACATTCCTATGGCTCCCCAAGCAACGGCGAAAAGTTTCTTAGAAGGAAAGGAGGTTGCGCAGGAATTCGGATATCCACTTTGTATTCGAGCTAGTTTCACTTTAGGTGGTGCGGGAGCTGCGGTAGTTCATACAAAAGAGGATTTTGAAGATAAACTTACTATGGGGCTCCATAAATCACCGATTCACGAGGTGATGATTGATAAAGCACTTCTCGGCTGGAAAGAATTCGAGTTGGAGCTTTTAAGAGACGCGAATGATAATGTGACTATAGTTTGTTCTATAGAAAACATGGATCCAATGGGCATTCACACAGGTGATTCAATTACTGTTGCTCCTGCGATGACTCTATCAGATACGACATACCAACGTATGCGAGATATGGCTATCAAAATGATGCGCAACATAGGTGAATTTGCTGGAGGATGTAATGTGCAGTTTGCGGTTTCGCCAGATGAGAAAGAAGATATCATCGCCATCGAAATTAATCCTAGAGTCTCTAGGTCTTCGGCTTTGGCATCTAAAGCTACTGGTTATCCTATTGCCAAACTTGCCTCTAAACTAGCTATAGGATATCACTTAGATGAGTTAAAGAATACTATTACTGGATCAACTTCGGCGATGTTTGAGCCGACTCTTGACTATGTGGTCGTAAAGATTCCTCGCTGGAATTTCGATAAATTCCCTGGAACTAATCGCGAATTAGGATTGCAAATGAAGTCTGTGGGAGAGGTGATGGCAATAGGCCGTTCTTTCCAAGAGGCGTTGCAGAAAGCGTGTCAATCTTTAGAGATTAAGCGCAACGGGCTTGGTGCAGATGGTCGAGAATTACGCGATCAAGATCAGATCATGGATAGTTTACGCCATCCAAGTTGGAATAGATTATTCCATATTTACGACGCATTTAAGCTCGGGATTCCGTTCCACAAAATCCACGAGTCTACTAAAATTGATCCTTGGTTCCTTCGTCAGATCGAAGCACTATTAATGCTCGAAAAGGACATCGAAAAGGAGTCAATTCAATCTATTCCTCGCCAACTTTTAATGGAGGCGAAGAGAAAAGGCTATGCGGATCGTCAAATCGCTCATCTTCTAAGATGCCTTGAAAGCGAAGTTCATTCAAGGAGACAAGACGAAGGAATTAATCGAGTCTATAAATTAGTTGATACTTGTGCAGCGGAATTCCCGGCTGTGACACCGTATTACTACTCGACATTCGAAGAGTCTGAGAATGAAAGTGTCGTCACCGATAAGAAGAAGGTTGTCGTTTTAGGGAGTGGTCCGAATAGAATCGGGCAGGGGATTGAGTTTGACTACTGTTGCGTACATGGGGTGCTTGCGGCGAAAGAGTGTGGTTATGAGACCATCATGATCAATTGCAACCCGGAGACTGTTTCTACCGACTTCGATACTGCCGATAAATTGTATTTCGAGCCGGTTTTTTGGGAGCATATCTACGATATCATCCTACACGAAAATCCAGTGGGAGTGATTGTACAGTTAGGAGGCCAAACCGCACTTAAGCTCGCCGAAAAACTGGATCGCTACGGTATTCCCGTACTTGGTACGTCATACAAAGCGCTCGACCTTGCGGAAGATAGAGGAAGCTTCTCTACTCTATTAAAGAAAGAAGGGATTCCATATCCTAAGTTCGGGGTTGTTGAAAATGCAGACCAAGCTGTAGATCTATGTCGCGAGCTCGGTTTTCCACTTCTAGTCCGACCTTCATATGTTCTAGGAGGACAGAAAATGAAGATCGTTATAAACGAAGAAGATCTCGAACGTCACGTGATCGACATTCTCAAGCATTTACCAGAAAACCAAATCCTTCTCGACCATTTTATAGAAGGAGCCATTGAATGTGAGGCCGATGCGATATGCGATGGCGACGAAGTTCGAATTATCGGTATCATGCAACATATCGAACCAGCTGGAATTCACTCTGGCGATAGTTATGCGCTACTTCCCCCGTTTAATTTAGGCGATTTGGTAATCCAAAAAATCGAAGATTATACAAGAAGGATCGCTGTTGCGCTTGAAACTAGAGGACTCATAAATGTGCAGTTTGCGGTAAAAGACGACGAGGTGTATATCATCGAAGCGAATCCTAGAGCGTCTCGAACTGTTCCGTTTATTTCGAAAGCTTATGGCGTTCCTTACGTAAACCAAGCTGCTAAAGTGATGCTCGGTGAAGCGAAACTAAAGGACATGCCTCACTCTCCTCATCTCGATGGATATGCAGTGAAAATTCCTGTTTTCAGCTATGAGAAGTTCCCAGATATAAATAAAGAGCTCGGTCCAGAGATGAAATCTACCGGTGAGGCGATACGTTTTATCGATGATTTACGAGATCCCTTTTTCCGCAAGATTTATAGCGAGCGCAACCTATATTTGAGCAAGTAATTCCAATTAATGCTTAAGTCAATTTTCTATATCGTTATAGTGTGGTTTATCTGGCGCTGGTTGGATAGAATCTTTGGATGGAGAAGACGGAATAGAGATGTTTTTGGAACTACAAGTAATCCACAGGATAGACCTCAGTCGCCTCCTAAAAGTAAAACTCCTAACGACAATAAGATAGGAGATTATGTTGATTTTGAAGAAGTAGAGGACTAGGAGTTAACTTGTCACCCATGAAAAACGCTCTACAACAACTATTACCCCATTCAATAGCTGTTTTTCTACTTTTCTGCATTTCCGCAGCGCTTTATTCGCCCTCGATTTTAAAGGGAGAAAGAATGAGGCAGGGAGATATTATTAATTTCAAGGGAATGGCTCACGAAACAGAGAGCTATTACTTCATTGAAGGTGAGCGTCCTGACTGGACCGATAGTATGTTCTCGGGTATGCCTACCATTCAAATTACAGGGATAGGATTCACTACGGTTCCGAAAGTTATTTGGTTGATTCTAAGATTTTTCATGTCTCCAGAGATCATGACTCTGTTCATGGCGATGTTGGCGGGGTATGTTTTGGCATTATGCCTGAAGGCCCCCCCTTGGGTAGCATTTATTATAGGTGCGACTTATGGGTTAGCGTCCGTAAATACCTTGTATTTAGCGGCGGGTCATGCTTCAAAAGTGAGGGCGATTGCGGTTATGCCTGGTGTTCTAGGTGGCGTTTTGGCTGCCTTTCGTGGGCGTAGAGCTGCGGGAGTGGCGATTTTCACGTTGTTCTTGGCGATTCATATTTATGCGAATCACCTCCAGATGACTTATTACCTTATGTTCTTAATCGTGGCGGTAGGCTTGTCAGAGTTGATTAATGCAGTTATAAAAGGCCAAACCAAATCAGCAATCATCACCTCCTCGCTATTATTAGTTGGAGCATTTAGTGCGGTCTTACCTCAATCAGCGGAGTTAGCACTCACTCAAAACTACTCTCAGTACACTACTAGAGGCGAGGCGATTTTGCCCGATTTAGAATCGGGAGATGCGGTTTCTAATTCAGGACTTGATAGATATTATATCCTCGAGTATAGTATGGCTCGTGGAGAGTGGCTTTCAATGTTAGTCCCGGATATTAAGGGTGGGGCGGATCAACTTTATTGGGGAGAGCAACGTTTCAGTGGTGGAGCATTTTATTTCGGAGCAATCGCATTTGCGTTTTTCCTTGCATTTCTCTTCGTGGGGAAAGACCCAGTCCGATGGCCTCTCCTTTTAATTACGCTTCTCGCGATAATTTTATCGTGGCGCGAGACATCTTTTATTTTCGACTTCTTCATAGAATACGTTCCTCTTTTCAATAAGTTTAGGGATACGAAAATGATGCTAGTAATAGTCCAAGTCGCAGTCGCAGCGGGTGCAACTCTTGCGTTAAAGGAGATTTGGGATGATGTATCTCATGGTAAGTGGAAGCCTTGGGTTTTCTCATTACTGGGAATTACCGCTGTGTTAGGCGCATTTTATGCTCTTCCGACAACGTTTTTCGACTTCACGTCAAGCATTAGAACAGACCAAGCCCTTTCTCAAATAGGTAAGTCAAAGGTTGTAGATATGAGGTTGGAAATTTTCCGATCTGATATTCTTAGATCAATAGGGCTTATTCTTTTGACTGCTGCAGCTGTCTTTGCGATATATAAGAAGACTATTGATAAGAGAATTATTTTCGGGTTTCTAGCAGTGGTTATGATATTTGAAATGTCTGCTGTAACGAAACGTTATCCGATAAATTGGGTGGATTCTTTTGAAGCGGCTTATCCTTTTGAACCCACTCCCCCAGATTTAGCAATTCTCCAACAAGAGTCAAATGGCCTTGAAGGATTTGAGGAATTAAAGAAATCGAACATTAAAATCGAAGAAGAAAGGTTAGGTCATAAACTTTCTCGAAGGCATTATAGAGCAGAGGCAGCAGCCTCATTTAGTGCACTTAACTCGTTGACTCATTATAGAGTTCTAGATTGGCAAAGACCATTTAATGACGCTCGGACTTCTTACTTTCATAAGTCTGTAGGAGGTTATCACGGGGCGAAGTTGCGTAGGTACCAAGATTTTATTGATAAGGTTCTAATCCCCGAAAGAAAGGAGTTTGTGTCTTTCGCAGAAACCTCTGGAATAGGTCTTGCCACGACAAGACTTAAAGCCCTAGCAATGCTTAACACGAAGTATATCATCTTACCGGGAGCAGAACAACCACTGCCTTTAGTAGGAGCACTTGGACCTGCCTGGATTACACCATCTGTTCTTTTTGTAGATGACGCAAATGAGGAGATTTCTGAAGTTAGAAATGTAGATCTCTCAACCACTGCAATTATTCACCGAGAATTCGAATCTGAATTGTCTAATATAAGCTTGCCGAATTCTGACACCCCCCATAATTCTACAGTTACACTTTCCCATTATCATCCAGAAAAATTGACGTATTCAACGTCGAGCGATACGGATGGGGTAATGGTGCTAAGTGAGGTTTGGTATCCAGAGGGATGGAAAGCAACAATTGATGGAAAATCGGTACAGATTATCAGAGCCAATTATATATTGAGAGCATTAGTTATTCCAGCTGGCGAGCATATTGTAGAGCTAACTTTTGAGCCATCGGGCAGGAAGTTAGCGGGAATTGCTAGCGGATTAGGAAGTTTATTACTTCTGATTTTCATTGGAGCCATGGTGTTTTCACATTACCGAAAGGTTTTAGATTAAGCATCTGATGAAGCTTATTTATACAAGTTCTCCTGGTGAGTGGTCTAAGGATTTTTGGGTTCAGTGGGATGCGTTTCTTGCTGGGGAGAACTCGAGTGCTTATTTAGACTCTCGCTCTATTAAAGCTGCTCTGGCTGTTCCTGATAGGTACTTAAGAGCCATTTGTTGGCTTGATGAAAATCAAAATATTGTAGGAGTAGCTAGCACCGAAGACACACAAGCTGAAAGCATATCAAAGGGGCAGTTTCTAAAAGCGGATAAGCCGATTTTTAAGCTCGCTCAAAGATATTTATATAGGGGAGATGGGAAGTTTAAATTGAATATTCGTGTTCTTGGGATGGTTTTGTCTAGTGGAGATCACGCATACAGATTTGACGATAAAATTTCAAAAGAGGAAGTCCACAAAGCAATTGACGACGCATTAAAAATTCTAGAGGACAGAGATGCTATCCTTCCCAAGACATTTCTAATAAAAGATCATTACATCGATATTCCCATGGATGTGAAATTCGCTGGAAAATCGACCTGGCATCCTCGTTGGGTAGATCTAGAGTTTGATCCCGTAATGGAAATCGATATTTCGCCGGATTGGACTAGCTTCGAACACTATAGGGAAGCACTTCGTAAAAAATCGAGAACGAAAATTAGACGAATACTTAATAGCTCAGAAGAGCTAGTCCTAAAAAACCTCAATCTTGAGGAAGTCATACAACTCTCGTCAGAACTATACGATCTATACTCGAAAGTATACGGTCGAGCAGGCTTCAAATTAGGAAAACTCCATAAGCAAGACATCGTTGAGCTTAAAAGACATTGGGGAAGTGAATTCCCGGTATTTGGTTACTATCACGAAAATACTTTAGTCGGATTTCAATGTGGGATTGTTACAAAACATGCCGTTGAAGCATTCTTTGTAGGATTTAATGAAGATGAAAATCGCGTCCATTCCATATACCAACGCATGCTTTTAGAGTTTATTCAACAAGGAATTAATGTGGGAGCAAAAAAGATATCTTTAGGCCGCACAGCTCTGGATATTAAATCTTCGCTTGGAGCTTGTCCTAGAAGATTGTCATGCCATATGAAAGTAGAAAATCCATATATTCATTTTTTAATGAGGTTAATAGCAGGTGCTTCATCTCCTAAAATACCCCAGCTAAAAAGAGCTTGGAAAGACAACGTCATTCAAGGTTAAGCAAGTTTATCTTCGCGCTATAATTAAATTAAAATGAACAATAAAGTAATATTGGGAGTAATAGGGGTTTGGCTTATAGCTTTAACATATTTACAGTTAGTGCCTGCGCCTGCAAAAATTTCCGATGAGGGAGCTGCAGTGATTGCGTTTGTACACGGTGACACCCTCCGTCAAGGTATGCTTTTAATCCAAACCCTAGAGGCTTCACTTCGCAAAAGCATGAATGAGGTTGATTCCACTTTGAAAGTTCAAGCTCTTCCACTTCAACAAGAAGCTCAAGAACTTATCCAATATGCAAACTCTGCACAAGCAACTGAAAATGAGATAGGAATTGCTAGTAATAGGGTTCGTGAAATAGAGACTATTCTTGAGAAAATGCAATATGAAGCTGAACAACACTTCTTATTTCAAGAGAGCACGATGCAAGCTACAATTGCGGCACACCTTACGAAAACGCTAAGGACTTATTCTGAAAAGAACGGAATTGATGTCGTATTAAATTGGGGCTTGAGTGGAGAAGGTGTTTTGTTTGGTACAGATGCTCGTGATGTGACTTCTGAGGTTCTGCAAGATCTTAATTTTTCAAACTAACAGCAATATGATTCTTGCAGACACAAAAAAGGAGGAGCATGTTGTAGAATATATTTTGTTTCTATGGCAGATTGAAGATCTTGTTAGAGCGGCGAAATTCAATCCTGAAGTTCTCGAAAACTGGGCTGAAGAAACTGCACTACGTGAGGGGACTGACCCTGAGAAAGAGAAGGCTTGGATAGTAGGTATTGCTAGTTCAATGCGTACCCAAGGGAAAGAAGAATCAGGTCACACTACTGATGTTAGTGAGCCCTTAGTAGAGTTAGCTCACTTACATGAAATGCTTCTTGGGCCTACTGAAGATTTACGATATAAAGAAGCGTTTGACGTGGCCAAACCTATGCTCAAAGAGCTCAAGAAGAACACATCTGATTCAACAGAACATCCTGTGGAACAGTTGCTTATAGGTTTATACGGTTGGTTGCTGTTGAGGATGAAAAAGCAAGCTATTTCTGCTGAATCGGAGGCTGGATTTGTTGCATTTCGCAACTGGGCAAATGCTTTAGCGAAGGGGCATTTGAAGATTTATTACGGTAAATAACCCCCCATTATATCCTCGTTCTTTTGTTAAGAACTACCCTAGTGTGATGTGATATGCTGAAATTGAGGTACGATTTTGCAGTATGCCATCAACACTACCTATTTACAATGAAAAGTCTTGGAAAGCGGAGATTTTGGACCCTTCAAAAGAAGAAGGCCAAATACGTTTTTCAACTTTAAAATCAAGTGGTGTTATTTCATCGGAAATCGATACTCTCGAAAGTCAAGTTGCAGAATTAGCAATCACTCGAGACCCTACTCTCAAGCAAGACCCAAGTGGACTTGCGACTGCGATTAGTCAGGTTATAGGAAATAAAGATTGGGATACTTTCGGACGATGGGTTGTGTTTTCATGGAACAAATGTGCTGTTAGGTTACTACCCCCTGATGATTTTGCTGAACTTAGAACGAACCGTAACAGGGATAGAATCACAATCCAAGAGCAATCAACATTAAGTAATAAAACTGTTGGAATAGTTGGAATGTCTGTTGGACAATCCACTGCTATTACTATTGCGATGGAAAGGTCGGCAGGGACAATTAAACTTGCCGATTTCGATGAGCTGGAGTTATCAAATCTCAACAGAATTCGTGCGGGAATACATGAACTTGGAATGCCTAAATGCGTTATCGCTGCTCGAACCATTGCTGAAGTCGATCCCTACTTAAATATTGAAATTTACCCTGACGGAGTTAAGGAAGAGAACGTCGGAGATTTTATGACTGGGTGTGATGTTGTAGTTGACGCTTGCGATGGTTTATCGGCAAAAGCGATGATTAGAATCGAAGCTCTAGAGAAGAGAATACCCATAGTTATGGATACTAGCGATAGAGGAATGCTCGATATTGAACGATACGATTTGACTCAAATTGAAGACGGATTTTTACATGGAAGAATAGATGCTTCCACTATGCATTCGTTACGTGATAGAGTGAATTGGGATATGGAAACCTTAGATTTATTCATTGATTTTCAGTCTGCCTCTGAGAGGGGTCAGATGTCTTTAGCCCAAATGGGTACAGTCCTCGTAGGCTGGCCTCAATTACACTCCGACGTTGCTTCAGGTGGGGCATTTGCAGCAGAAACTTGTCGCAGATTAATGCTTGGCGAAAATTTACCTGATACACGATTATACCTTGAACTCGATGAGCAGCTCACTGTCAAGAACTAGCACAGAACAACTCAGAAAAGCGAAAGTTGTAGATGAAGTGCATCTAAGAATCTTAAGGGCTTCTGAAGATGTGGGGCTTTGTCGTCAGATGGTTGAAGGTCATAAAAGAGTCCTAAGGGCATACGGCATAAAGAAAATTTCGTCCTTTAATACTGATTGGATTGGACGAGATGACGTGATATTGATTGTTGCACTATCTGCTGATGGAGAAAAAATACTTGCAGGAACTCGTTTACAAACTGGCCCAGAACCTAATAGTTTTCCATTATTTCGAGCTGTAGGAACAGAAGATGAAACTATTGAACCGTGGCTCAAATCGATTATCCCTGAAGGGACAATGGAACTTAATGGAATGTGGAATTCGCTTGAACTAGCGGGTATGGGGCTAGGTGTCGAATGGATGGTTCAATCTGCGATGGCTTCAATGTCTATGTTGAATTTAAGGAATCTCCTCGCATTGACATCACCAGTTACGAGAAGAATGCGGGATAAAATGGGGTGGAAAATTCACAGTGAATTTGGAAATAATGGATATTTTAAATACCCTACGGATACACTTCGAGCAAGCATTGAACAATTCATTTTCCCCGATTATCTGCCTAACTCTGAACCAGAAGTCAAATCTTTTTTAGAAGACTTATGGGCTGCTCCTATTGGACATGAAATGAGTGTAGAAGGACCAAAAGGCAAGCTAAAAGTTAGATTTAATATTTCAATATGATATACAGGAGTGCTATAAAGTGGCTTTCCTTTCTACTTACTTTCTTGTCGGTTATTTCTTCAGAAGTTGTAGCCCAAAAATACATTGGTACCCGTTTAGAGTTATTATCCCCCTCTGTTTCCAATATTGATGCTTTATATCCAATAGATTTAGAGAATGCGGATTGGGTGAGATCAAGTGTAAACGTTCCAAATTTAGGCAATACAGGAAACTGGGTTTGGGCAAGATTAGATCTAGACCCAGTTGCCGAAGCGGGATTAAATGTTGAGATTGCTTATCCTACTATTGATTCCTTACAGGTATTTATGATTTGTGATGGAGTAATTAATTCTACAAGTTTTGCTGGTGCTACGGTACCTAAAACATCAAGAGATCAACTCTTAGGGAATTACCCATCTTTTCCAATACCAGTATCTGATTGTGAGAAGTTGACATGTTATATTAGGGCATGGAGTGGAAAACAATTATTGTTACCCGTTAGAATCGAAGGCTCTAGAAAGCTATTATCAGACGGTCATTTAAGAGATGTGTTTTTCGCTATCTACTTCGGAGTAGTAATTTCTCTGCTTCTCTACAATCTTTTTCTTTTCTTCAGTGTAAGAGATAAAAACTATCTTCAATACGTACTATTTATTATTGCTGTTGGAGGTACTCAGCTTGTATTAAATGGGTATGATAGGGTTTTTGATTTGGTGTCTTCTCCTTGGGTGTCATTGAGAATGACACATATTTTCGGAATATTGAGCGGAGTATTCTCAATTTTATTTGTACGAAACTTTCTACATTTAAAAACAAACGCTCCAGGTTATCATAGAATTTTTGGTTGGTTTTATGTGCCATATTTTATTTCCGCGGTATTGTTGTTTTTCGGATATTTTAATATGTCCTATGATCTAATAAACATTCCAGCTTTAATGATTATTCTACTAATTCCAGCATCAATTAAAGTGTGGAGAACAGGTGATATCTCTGCAGCTTACTTTTTGGTTGGTTGGCTTGTCTTTATTTTAGCTGTTGCGGTTTTTGTTTTGAAAGACTATGGAGTAATACCATATAATGAAGCTACGATATATGCTTTGCCCACAGGTAGTGCGATAGAGTTAGTTGTGTTATCCCTGGCTTTGGGGTCACGAATTAATCAGCTTAAAAAGGACAGACAAAGGGCAAGAGAAAAGGAATTAAATACGTCACTTTTAAATGAAAAAATTCAAAAAGAACAAAACGTTATACTTGAAAAGAGTGTAAACGAAAGGACGTCTGAGTTGAGAGAAATTAATGATTCTTTACAAGCAACATTAGAAGATTTACGTTCAGCACAACAGCAATTAATTCAATCAGAAAAACTAGCTTCTATAGGTCAACTAACAGCTGGTATTGCGCATGAATTAAACAATCCTATTAATTTTGTTTCGTCTAATGCACAATCGCTTAAGCGTGATTTCTTAGATGTAAAGGAAATCATATCACTGATATCAAATTTGGATTCTGAAAGCTCTAGTCTGAAAGAAGATTATTTAGCAGTTTGTAATAAAATGTCTCAATTAGATATTCCTTTTACTATGAATGAGATAGATGAATTACTGTTAGGAGTAGAAGATGGAGCCAATAGAACGACTGAGATCGTAAGAGGTTTAAGAATATTCTCTCGTATGGATGGGAACCAAACAGTTATGGCTAATCTCAATGAATTGCTTTCTTCGACACTTATTATTTTAAGAAGTAATCTTAAAGATGAGGCTGACGTAATTGTTGAGTTATCTGAAAATGTACCAGATATAAGCTGTCAACCTGGAAAATTAAACCAAGTGTTTATGAATATAATCACAAACGCCGCCCATGCGACTATGGAAACAGAGTTGCCAAGATCTGATAGGAAAGTAAGGGTTAGAACACGCCTAGTCAAGGACAAGGATAGTAAGTTTGTTCAGGTGGAGATTTCTGATAATGGAGTCGGAATGTCAGAACAAACACAAGCTCAGATTTTTAATCCTTTTTATACTACGAAAGAAGTAGGGAAGGGAACGGGTCTGGGACTAAGTATTGTGAAAGGAATTTTGGATGACCACAACGCAACAATTGAAATATCATCAAAAGTAGATGATGGAACCACCTTCTTACTTAGCTTTCCATTATGATAAACGTATTATATCTAGACGACGAGGAGCATAATCTCACCTCCTTTCGGGCTGCATTCCGGAGGTATTTTAAGGTTTTCGTTACGACGGAACCTTCTGAGGCTGTTAAATTTTTGGAGGATAACCCAATCGAGGTTGTGATTTCAGACCAAAAAATGCCTACCCTCAGCGGGGTAGAGTTTTTCGAACTAATTATGCCAGATCATCCTAATCCAGTTAGAATGCTACTAACTGGTCATGCAGATATTGATGCGGTCATTGACGCTATTAATAAGGGACATATTTATAAGTATATCAGTAAACCTTGGAATGAAGCAGAGTTACGTCGTCTTGTAGAAGAGGCTAGTCAACTATATCAAATGCGCACAGCTCAAGAGACTCAGGTTACAGAATACAGTGAAAGACTATATTCTGCGGAAGCTGAACTTAAATCAATGTTGGTAGAGTTTAACTCATCTTCTGAATTATCTAGTGAAACTAAAACAAGGTATATAGATAAGATTACTCATATTTTAGGATTAATGGAAGTTCCACTCGATTAGTTTCAAGTTCAATTCAGTTCAACTTCGCGCATGTATTTGTATATTGCAACCTCTTCACGTAGAGGCTTATGCATGTACTTCTAATAGATGATAGCAAAATTGACAATGCAGTCAATAAAAAGCTCCTTACTCTTTCCCGAATTTCGGAAGATATTGAGGTTTTCACCTCTGCTCAAGATTCATTATCTAGAATTAAAGAAGTGTCAGACTCTTGGACCTCACCTCGTCTTGTCTTACTAGATCTTCTGATGCCAGAGATGGATGGTATGCAATGGCTAAAAGAGTTTAGAAAAATGTCCCAAGCTGTACAAGACATAACTAAAGTTTACGTCTTAAGCGCATCAATTGACAGAAAGCAATTAGATCTTGCAGAACGAGACCCTTCAGTAATAGCATTACTTGAAAAGCCCCTCGATGTGTATTTACTTCAACAACTAATTAAGCACGGAGCTTAATTATTAGAGGTATTTAAAATCCTCTCCTACCTTAATTTTCTGAAGTGTCTCGTATATCAATTTGATACACCCTTCAACATCGTCTTTATGCACCATTTCAACAGTGGTGTGCATATAACGAAGTGGTAGTGATATCAATGCACTAGGTACTCCTGAGTTAGAATATGCAAAGGCATCTGTATCTGTTCCAGTTGTTCTAGACGCCGCCATTCGTTGGAAGTCGATTTTATTCTCTTCTGCAGTATCTATTATACGCTGAAGTAAGTTATTCTGCACTGCTGGCCCGTACGTTACAGCTGGCCCCTTTCCCGCAGCCGTATCTCCCTGCTCGATCTTGTTAAGCATCGGAGTATGAGTGCAGTGACAAACATCTGTGACAATCGCCACATCGGGCTTGATGCGCTCAGCTATCATTTGGGCTCCCCTAAGACCTATCTCCTCTTGCACAGAATTAGTGATATACAGACCAAATGGCAATTTCACTTTGTTCTCCTTCAACATCCTCGCCACCTCCGCAATCATGAATCCGCCAGCCCTGTTATCCAAAGCTCTTCCCACGTACCATTTCTTGTTCAGTATAATAAACTTGTCAGGGTACGTAACCACACAACCTACATGGATGCCCATTTTTTCCACTTCTTTAGCGTCCTTCGCTCCGACATCTAAAAATATATTCTTCAGCTTCGGCGTCTCCTCTTTTCCGGGAGTCCTAGTGTGAATAGCAGGCCACCCAAATAATCCTGTAACGGGACCTTTCTTCGTGTGAATAATGACTCTTTTCGAGGGGGCGATTTGGTGATCGCTTCCGCCATTACGTCTCAGGTATATAAATCCCTGTGGGTTGATATAATGAACGAACCAACTTATCTCGTCCGCGTGCGCTTCAATAACGACCTTATATTTCGCCTTCGGATTAATTACTCCGACTACCGTTCCGTAGGTATCTACAAAATGCTCGTCGATGTATGGCTTTAAGTACTCTAACCAAATCTTCTGCCCCTCTACCTCAAATCCCGTTGGTGATGGGTTGTTTAGGTATTTCTCAAGAAATTTCTCGGACTTCTTCGTAATGATGTTTTGCTTTTTTGCCATATAGTAAAATTAGTTTTCTAACCCTATGTATTTTCACTTTGCGAATTAGCTTATTCAACTTAATATGTTCCTATGTCTAAGAACAAAAAGCCCAGGAGATGTTGATAATCCCCTGGGCGGTATTCGTGGTGTAATCCCTTCGAAAAGGATTTACTAGTTTACTTAAGGCTTTAGAAGCAGTACTCGTTCTTTTCGATACAAGCTCCAGCAACTCTACGACGAGCTTCCTTACAGTTGAAAGGGTCCACTTTCGTGAATCGTTTCATACCCATAAGCATCATCTTGAGCTCATCACCTTCAGCAAATCCGATGAGAGCATCTTTTCCCGCAACATTAATTTTATCAGCTACAGAGTAAACGTAGGTCTGCATAATATCAAGTGGAAGAGCTGCTGCCTCAGCTCCTTTTGCGTTGTTTAGCTTTTGTACTCTTAACACAACAGATTCAGCTGTTTATAGGGCAACCCAAAACATTGATGATGCAATCGACATAAGAATTTCTTGCTCCTTAGCTAGAGTCATCATAAGTTTCTGAGCTGCAGATCCAGCTACCATAAGGATGGACTTCTTGAAATTCTTGATATACATAAGATGACGCTCGTAAACGTCACTAGGAGGGGCAGAAGATTTGGTTAGAGTACAAAAGCTAAAC
>JYMV01031437.1_pt1 | contig 21528 bp, 13 predicted proteins | sample 338911 | NCBI WGS metagenome assembly JYMV01 (sample SAMN03354496, study PRJNA234377) | hydrothermal vent metagenome | biome: Deep sea; feature: Hydrothermal plumes at the Eastern Lau Spreading Center, Western Pacific Ocean; material: Seawater | place: Tonga | collected 2009 | depth 2000 m m
GCCGACTCAACATTTTTATACCCTAACGTGTTGCCGGTTTGGTTGAAAAAAGAAGGGGTAAGGGCATTTTGCGTAATTAACATGAGCGAGGCAGCTAAGCCATTAAGGGGCGCTTGCTCTTTGGAATAAGCGCCGTTGTTCCAGTTTTTATCTAGAGTGATAGGCGTTGCCCAGTGTTCCAATGCCGCGGTAGTCCATGCATCGCTTTGACCTGCGCCGATAACTGAAATCATACGTTCAACCCAGTCTGGGTAAGCGCTCGCCCAATCGATAGCCTGCATAGAGCCCATAGAAGGCCCAATAACCGCATACAGTTTGCTAATGCCTAAACTTTCGAGAAGTGCTTTTTGAACATTGACAAAGTCACGTATTGTCACGACGGGAAAGTCTAAGCCATAGGGTTTACCTGTATCTGGATTTATTGACGTAGGACCGGTTGTAATAACGTGCGGGTCGTAAGCATTTAGATTGGCCAGCGTATCAACGCTTATTACATAAAAGCGGTCTGTATCAATCGCCTTGCCGGGGCCGATAATACTATCCCAGTAGCCTGGCGCTGGATCGTTTTCATCGTACTTTCCAGCGGCATGAGAAGATCCAGAAAAATAGTGGGTAATCAGTATAACGTTACTCTTAGCATCATTTAGTGTTCCGTACGCCTCCCAGCCAACTTTTACGTTTTTAATTTGTTTACCACCAAAGGTTGTGAAATGAGGCATTTCAAAAACGCGTTTTTCTACCATCAGCGAAGCGCTTGGCAAGGAAGAAACGGGCTCAGAAGTAGGTGCTTTTGAAGAACTGAGCAATGGCGATGTATCGTCGGATTCGCCAGCAATGCCCTGGCAATGTACCGTCAACATTAGTGTGGCAAATAATCCCACCAAGGAGCGCTGCTTTTTAACTAAATACACCTCAACCAAATTTGCTAATGCTAAGTGTTTCTGCACTCGTTGTGAGCTGAGCTGTTTCAATAGCTTATTGATGCCTTTGCTCTTATTCCACACTAGCGTGGAAGCAAGCGTCTTTTTCCAATTCATACTTTCTTATCCCTTTCTCTGGCCGCATTTTTAGATGGCAGTGTTTCGCTAGAGTGACTTATATATCGTGCGGCCTTAGGCCATATCGTTGGCTTTGACTAATGCTACATAATGCTAAACAGGCCAATGGCCATGGCAAGGCCAATAACTGGCACCACAACAGTTAGCGCACCAACCGCCCAGTAGGCAGCCTGATGGGTTTCGTTACAAATGGCGCGTATGGTAGTAACCACATAGCCATTGTGAGGTAACGAATCTAGTGCGCCTGATGATATAGACACAATTCTATGTAGCTGTTCTGGCTCTACGCCTTGGTCAAGGTAATGCGGAGCCACCAAGGGTAAGGCAATGGCTTGTCCGCCAGATGCACTTCCTGTTAACCCTGCAATCACGCTTACGGCAATGGCGGCACCAATAAGCTCGTTACCAGGAATTTGGGTCATAAGCGCTACTGTTGTTTGAAACGCTTCGGTGTTTTTTGCTATAGAGCCAAAACCTACAACAGCGGCGGTGTTACCTATGGCGATCAATGCGCCGGTGGTACCCGCATTTATGGCAACCGGTAAACTGTGAAAATGTTTGTAGTTAATCGCCAGCAAACACAGTACGCCGCCGCCTAACGCCAGAATAAGCGCAAGTTGAGCGAGTTCTTCATGGAATAGAAACGAAATGACTAACACCACGACTAACGGCACAATTCCGGTAAGCGGGTGGGGTAGCGCTCTGTCTCGCACTTCAGGGTCGCTTGCTCTGGCTTCAAACACCTCGCCGTTATTAACGGCTTTTCTGATCATCTTAGCAAGCCACCAGTAACCGAAGCATGCCATGAATATGGCGACGACAAGGCTAACTTCCCACGCGGCAAAAGGGGAGGTACCCAAATACTTTATAGGGATCCAGTTTTGGATTTCTGGCGAGCCCGCGGAGGTCATCGTAAATGTTACCGACCCGAATGCCATGGCAGCAGGTATGAAGCGACGGGGTAGGTTGGCATCTTTAAACAAACTCACCGCCATAGGGTAAACAGAAAACGCTACCACAAACACGCTTACACCACCGTAGGTCAAAATAGCGCAAGCTAGCACAACAGCTAATACGGCACGCTTGTAACCAATTTTGGTGATAATCCAGCGAGAAACAGCATCTGCTGCTCCTGTGTCTTCCATGAATTTACCGAATAACGCACCAAGTAAAAACATGAAAAACCAAGAGGCGATAAAGCCAGAGAAACCACTCATATAGGTTTGAACGAAGTTTACGTCGCCGGTGAAGACGCCGATATTATTGGTAATGGCAACTACAAGCGCACACAAAGGTGCAGCAATAAAGAGGTTCATTCCGCGTATTGTCAAAACAATAAGCAACAACAGACCGCCTACTAAGCCAATCATACTTAACATAGTTATTATTCCTTAAAAAATCTGTGACCGCAGATGATCCGAAACAGTTAAGTCGATTTAAGATTTGCTTACACTCAAAACCACAAAGTGTATACAAATCAGATAAAAAGCGTTCATAACAGACATAAAGTTTGACGTTACTTTTATCAAAATCCCATAGTACGATGGTACTACATACTATTAACAATTAATTAACTAAAGTGATTTTGACCGTAGGCAATACATCCGGCAGTGACCAGAACTTAGAACAACAAGGACTCACTATGTCTCAATCAATACACACAAATGGCTTGGTTTTACCCTACCAATCACATTCAGCCTCTGTTAGCACAGTAGAACGCAAAAGCGATTCAGTTAAGCTCCCCATTCGCAGCCTTTGTGCCCTAGCGGTGGCTAGCGTTTTAAGCACAGCGCCAGTATTTGCTCAGGATAGTCAAGCTGATGCCGATGCCGAAGCGCAAAAAGGAAAATTAGAACGCATTGAGGTGACAGCGCGAAAAACTGTAGAGTCGCTACAGGAAACGCCGGTAGCTATCACGTCTATTGGTGCTGTTGAACTTGGAGAAAAAGGGATTAGCGTGCTGACTGAAGTGCAGCAGTTTTCGCCCAACACTACGCTACAAACTAGTCGCGGTACCAATTCCACCCTGACGGCATTTATTCGCGGATTGGGTCAGCAAGACCCGCTTTGGGGCTATGAACCAGGCGTGGGTATTTATGTTGACGATGTTTATATTGCTCGCCCACAAGGGGCCGTACTTGATTTGTTAGACGTACAGCGTATTGAGGTATTACGTGGCCCGCAGGGGACGCTTTACGGAAAGAATACCATTGGTGGCGCGGTTAAATACGTTACGAAGGAAATGACCGGCGATACGCAGATGAACGTTGAAGCTACGGTAGGTAGTTACAGTCAGCAGGATATCAAAGTGACAGGTCAAATACCGTTGATTGAAGACACGGTGTATCTAGGCGTGGGTTATGCCAACTTAAACCGCGACGGCTTCGGTGAATATCTGGTAAGCGCGTTGCCCAATCAAGATAAAGAGAACTATAACAAAGATCTTTGGGCAGCCCGTGTAACGCTAGAAGTTCACCCGAGTGAAGATTTGTTTTTCCGTATTGGATGGGATAAGACCGAAGACACATCAAATGCGAAAGGCGGCTACCGTTTAATCCCAAGTATGTTAACTGATGCGCCCGTGCCTGATTCGGTTTTCGATTCGTACACCAGCTTACCTACATGGAATAAAGTCGAGTTAGAAGGCTATAACTGGCTGGCACGATACAGAGTGAATGATGATTTAGAGCTTAAATATATTGGTTCGCATAGAGAGAGCTATTCACCTACCAACATTGATTTTGACAATACGCCTCTGCCTATTTTTGATGTACCGGCAGAGTATGACGACAGTAATGATACTCACGAGATTCAAGCGAATTATACCGGGAACGCGTTTAGCTTAGTGTCAGGGCTCTATTTTTACGATGGTGAGAGTTGCGGTAATTTTGATGCCATTTTAGGTGTGTTAGGTCAATCGCTTGGTGCCTCAGGGTTAACGCGGGAAGTGACGGGTTGTAATAACTCAGAAAGCTGGGCTGCCTATGCGCAGATGAACTATGACGTAACCGATAAGCTATCGCTTTCGCTTGGTGCCCGATATACCGATGAAGAAAAGACCGCGTTTGTAAATAACGGTCTGGTATTCGCCAATGTTTATCCTTATACCGACTGGATTGATGGGTACGTGCGTCCCGACGGACAATTAGTACCTCAAGTACTTGGGACAGACACCGATGGCGATGAAGTGTTAGATGCGCCAGCGGTAGAGAGTTGGTCGCGCTTTACCCCGCGAGTGGGCGTGGAGTATCAAATGGACCGCGATACCATGTTCTTCGCGAGTTATTCACAAGGCTTCAAATCGGGCACGTTTAACCCTCGTGCTCAGACTAACGAGCCTGGTGTTGAACCAGAAGTCGTTGACAGCTTCGAAGTGGGTGTGAAGAGTGACTTAACCGACGCACTTCGTATGAATATCACATTGTTCTCTTACGACCACAAAGATCGTCAGTATATTGGTGTAGAAGGGGATTTGTCTGATCCAACAGCCCTTGACCAGCGACTGCGCAATGCTGCAGAAACGGCTGCAAAAGGCGCCGAGTTGGAGATGACGTGGGTAGCCACGGATAACCTTCAGTTTGACGTTGCTTACGGTTATATTGACTTTGAGATTAAGAAAAACAATGCAATCCCTCCGTTGATTGGTCTAGCAAGTACGCCAGAGAATACCTTTAATCTTAATGCCAACTACCTACTAGAAACGAGTTTTGGGGATATTACTTTCAACGCCAACTACTACTATCGCGATGATTATCTTATCTTTGAAACCAGCGATCTTATTCAGCAAGATGCCTATGGTATGGTGAACTTAAGCGCGCGCTGGGAAAGCGTTGAAGGCGACTGGTATGCTGGACTACACGTCAAAAACCTGACCGATGAAGAGTATCTGGTTGGTGGTTATGACTTTGTCACGCAAGACGATGAAGGTAACTTCGGTCCGGGCCTTGGTGGCGATACGACACTTATCGGTTATTACGGTGACCCACGTACAGTTCACCTTACGGTAGGTTATCGATTCTAAACGGTATGTTCTGAAGAAGACCAGCAACACGTTTCACGCCTAGGCCATTGCGCTTAGGCGTGCTCACGTTTGCTCGACCTCTTTCGATTGTGTTGGCCGGCGGATATGTCGAGCAGTGAAGGGCGTGGTGCGGAGCCTTACTCAATAACAGATGCACCAATAACAGATACGCCAATAAGATTAACCTTTTTTTACCGGCGTGGTAGTATGTTGATTAACAAGGTAGTTACAAGTTGATAGCATTATGTCTGTGAAAATCTTGATTGCTGACGATCACCCTCTGTTCAGGGCTGCGATGTGCCATGCGTTAGCTAGTGTGGAGCATATCGAACTTGTAGAAACCTCCACGTTCCCCGATACGCTCACTAGTCTTGAAGAAAATGACGACATCGATCTGCTTTTCTTAGATCTCACTATGCCAGGCAATGAAGGGTTAAATGGCCTTGCTGAGGTACATGCGCTCTATCCTGATGTACTTGTTGTTGTTATTACCGCACAAGAAGAGCCTGATGTTATGGCAAAATCGTTTGCGTTAGGCGCAAGCGGTTTTATACCCAAATCAGCTTCGGTCGATTGCATTATTGACGCGGTAAATACGGTGTTAGACGGTGAAACTTGGATCCCGCCTTCAGTTCACAATGCATCAGCGACGATGCCAAATGCCACTGCATCGAATGCGAATGGCCACTCTGGCCAAGATGATTTCACAAACCGATTAAAGCAACTTACCCCTCACCAACTTAAAGTGTTGCGAATGGTATCAGACGGCTTGCTTAACAAGCAGATTGCTTACGAACTGGCCATTTCTGAGTCCACCGTTAAACAGCATGTATCTGCAGTATTGAGAAAGCTTGGTGTTATTAACAGAACCAAGGCCGGTATCGCGTTCAAAAATGCAATGCATTTAAGCTAAACGGAAAGCGATAGACGTCTTCAAGACTATGATCATATTGATATAGTTTAAGCACTAACATGTATTAGATGCTTTCCACTAGATTAGGGATTTTTGCGCGTTCGGTTCATCGTGCTAATTCGATCTCAATCAGCTCATGTGCTAGCGTAAGATTTCAAAGGATTAGTTTACTGGCGTAAAAGGATATTTATGACGCGATTTATTTTACTTTCCCTTCTCTTTAGTTCTTTCAATGCGTTTAGTGCCGTTACAGCATGGACAGATTTCACCCTGGACAACGGTCACGTTTTTTTGCCTGTTACCATAGAAGGCATCGAATCTCGGGTCATGCTGGATTCAGGAGCACAAATAAACAGTATCAATCGCGCGTTTATCGGGAAGCATGATTTAGACCTTGATAAAGGGCGCCCCGTGACCGTTAAAGGGGTGTACGACGTTGAAAGGCGTAACGCTTACAACAATGTAAACGTTGAAATATTCAATAGTGATTTCGAGTTGGATTCCCTTGTCGAATCCAGCTTAGGTCATCACTCTAATGGTATGTTACTGGGGGCAGGTTTTTTCAATAACTTCATCGTTCAATTGGACTATCCCCACAGAAAAATTCGTTTGGTGACGCGTGATTCGATAGATATGGGGAAGGTGGCAAATGTTCGAGCCAACTCTCAACAGGGTAGTGGAATGCCTATCGCGCAAGTAGAAATTAACGGTGTTGCGTTGTGGCTATTAGTCGATACTGGTAACGCCGGTACAATTTTGATTAACCGTCGAGCGGCGTCCAAGGTTGGGTTGCTAGAAAAAGTGGAAGGCGCAAGCACGTCATTTGGTGCCAATAGTTCTGGGGTCAATGAGTTCGCTACGTCAGATGTCGTGAAGTTTGGTCCATTCGAGATTAGTGACGTTAAGGTTAGCTTTCCTGCTGAGGGGCAAAAGACAAACTTAGAAAGTCAGTATGAAAGAACGGGTAGCCGGATAGGTGGAAAGCGGGTAGTTGGCTTAATAGGCTATGATTTGTTGAAAGACTTCGTTGTAACACTTGATTATCGTTACGGGAAACTTCACATCGCGTTACCGCAAAAGTAAAAAGTATCTTGATGCAAACCAGCTACCAAAAGAAGGCGAAATACCTACTGCCGTACTACAAATGCGATCTCGAGTTCTCTATTAAACAAGCGATTGCTTTAGCAGTCGCTTAAGTGCCGCAGGCTTTAAGGGTTTTGGCAGGTAGCTAAATTGTTGCTCCGCCGCTTCTTCTCTTATATCGTTACTTCTGTTGGCAGTGACTAAAATCTTTAAGGCAAAACGCACGTTATTTTCAGAAAGAATCGCTGCAACGTCAAAACCGGTTTCGCCATAATTTAGGTGATAATCGGCGACGAGCACATCAAAGTGTTCTTGTGAAATACTCGACACTTCTGCTCCGCCCGCTATCAATGTTGTACTCCCTCCCCAATCTCTCAGTAAGGTACACATTGCATTTGCCACTTGCTCGTCATTTTCTACGAGTAGAAAACGGGTGTCTTTTAAAAATGCATTGTTGTTTTTATTCGCTGAGTCTAAAGAGGGCATTTGATGGGAGTGCGAGGAGACAGGGCGAGAACGGCTGTCTAATGCGCTTTTTTGAACGCTTACTGAATTATTTGGCGCACTTGCTGAGTTCTTCGTTAATACCGATTTATTAAAAGGGGAGTCAACATGGTTAGTGTTGCTTTTGTATGCTGTGGGAATCGAGGCTTCGCTTTGAAATGCTCTAGATACAGCCACACTGAAGCAGCTTCCTTTATTTGGCGATGAAGTCAGCCCGACTTCATGACCGAGTAGTCGACATATCTTATCTACAATAGTCAGGCCTAATCCAATTCCTTCGCCTTTGTTGTTGCTCTCTAGCTGGTGGAACTCACTAAATATTTCATGCTGTTGGTGGTCGGCGATACCTAGTCCGGTATCGTAAACACAAAGCTTTATAACCTGCTCGGTATTTGTGACTCTTGAGCGTCTCACGCCCACCAAAATACGGCCTTTTGCGGTATAGCGGACTGCGTTGGATAGCAAGTTTTGAAGCACCCGTCGCAGTAGTACTTTGTCCGAGTACACCATAACTCTGGTCGGTACATACCTGAGCTCAATACCTTTTTGCTTTGCAATGACACTAAATTCCTGCACCAATGAAGACAACATATCACTGACCGGAAATTCAGTCTTTTGAGGGGTAAGTACGCCAGCGTCTAATTTCGTCATATCAAGTAGCATTGAAAGTAAGCTCTGAGCATTGTCCAAAGAATTCACCACGCCTTCAGATAGTGTGGCCAGTTCACTGCCTTGCGTCTTTTTGCTGAGCATGCTGGCAAATAATGTTGCGGCGTTGAAAGGTTGCATGAGATCGTGCCCAGCCGCGGCCAGAAATTTGGTTTTGCTCTCGTTAGCTTTGTCAGCGTGTTGTTTGGCTTCTTCTAATTCTGCTGTACGCTGCGCAACCCTTGCCTCCAAGTCTTCTTTTGCACTTTCTAATTCTTTTTGAATTGCTATGTATTCAGTGATATCGCTATAGGTAGTCACGTAGCCGCCACCAGGCAGCGGCGCGCCGTTAAGTTCTATCACTTTTCCGTCAGGCTGTTTGCGAATATGTTTATGACGGGTGCCTTCCAGCATGTAGCTAACGCGCTTTTCGATTGATGAGGGGCTAAACAACCCTCGGTTTGCGTTGTAGCTAAGTATATCGATAATGGGCATGCCCGCTTTTAGAAATCCTTTAGGGTAGGCAAATAACTCCACATAACGTTCGTTCCACGCTAGTAGCTGCAGTTTGTCATCAAGCACACTTATGCCTTGCTCAATGTTTTGCACTGACGATTGAAGTACCTCGTGGTTAAACTGAAATGACTGAGAAGCTTCTTCTACCCAGTCAACCAGTTCTGGAAAGCTATCGCTGCCTGTATCTGCGATGGCACCCAGTAATATACGAGCACTAGGTGCTCCTACTTGTGCGGCAAGCAACTTATTTACCCTGTCGGTAAGCGCCTGACTGGCATAACCACTGCTAGCGGCGCGATTGACGTCAACTGATAGCTGCTTAACCAGTTGAGAGTGCGTGGCACTTTCGAGTACACGTTCGGTGAGTGCAATTAAGTCCCTCACTTTTACCAGTAAACGAGGTGTGTCGTGATCTGTGAGGAGCGTATCATTTGGCTTCATGCCACGTCTTGATGTAATCGATGCAACCGTAACGAATGTTAGGCAATTAGCCAATAAGGAAAAGGCAAAGCCCAAACCAAGCGCTTGGTCAGTGGGTGCTGGGTTGAAATAATAACTCGACAGTAAGCTTGGGTAGAGGAGGAATGCTGCCCAACATGTGAACCCTACCAATAAGGCGCAAATAGCGGCAGCTTTGTTGCTTTTCGGCCAGTAAAGACCAAACATAAGTACAGGCATGCACTGTGCTAATAATGCAATAGCAATCACCCCGCTTTTAACCAGAGGTGCAGCCTGACTTATATTCAAGTGATACCAGAGCGCAATGCTAAGTACGACCACAACGGTAATACGACGTATAGACAGTATTTTGTTTGGCTGCATTGAACGATTGGGCGAAGTCTTTAGTCGCGCTTTTAGCCAAAGTGGCGTAACAACATTGTTCGAGATCATTATTCCCAGCGCCAAGGTTGCAACAATCACCATGCTGGTGGTTGCAGAAAGGCCTCCTATGAAAGCAAATGACGACAGCGCGATATTTTCAGCATGTAAAGGTAGGGCAAGCACATACGCATCAGAGCTCGTATCCACTGGCAGCAGCATTTTTCCTGCAAGTGCAATAGGAATAATAAAAAGGGTCATGCCAAATAAATAGAGGGGAAATAGCCACCTTGCTGTTCTAAGCTCCCCCTCACCGTTCTGCTCAACGAAGTTCATATGAAACTGTCGTGGCAAAACGAACATAGAGCAAACGCCCAAAACAACATGTGATACATAAACCCAGGGTGCGCTATCAGCATAAATGACTTCTCGAGCACTGGCGTTTGAAGCGGCGTTAGACACCAAATCCAACACACCATCAAACAGATAGAAGCAAACGAAAACACCTACAGCGCACAGGGCAACAAGCTTTATAACCGATTCAAACGCTATAGTAAGTAGCAGACCGGGGTGTTTGTCGGTCAAGTTGAGTGTACGGGTACCGAAGATAATGGCAAATAATGCGAGCAAGATAGCTACGTAGATACTTAACCATGGCGTGCTTGTATGCGCGTCGTCAGTCAACAAATTTATTGATTTCGTAATGGCGTCTAACTGCAGGGCGATGTAGGGCACTACACCGAAAAAACACAGTAAAGTGATAAGCGCGGCAATCAAGTGGGAGTGCTGGTATTTAAGTGAGATGAGGTCTGCTAAAGAGCTGATGTTGTGTTGTTGACACAGTCTGCTTATATGAAGCACCACAGGAAACGCAAATGCCATAGTCAGCATAATCCCTAAATAAGTAGGGATAACTGCCCAGCCATATTGTGCTGCTTGAGAGGTAGTGCCGAAAAATGCCCAAGATGTACAATGCACGCCCAATCCAAGGCTGTACAATATTGGGTGTTGCCGGTTGTCACGTAAACGCTTATCGCCCCAAAATGCTAAAGCGAAAAGCGCGAGGAGATAACAACCAACAATAGTGCCAACCGTCCAGATACTTAGCATAGATATTCCGTGTAGTTGAACGCATTTATTAGCGCAATTGAAAGCGCGTTTTATTGTTGATTTACATTAACATAGTTTTCACATGCGAGGTATCTTCTGTTGGTACACAAGCAATATTTCGGAGTTAATTATTTGCAATTTGAACTATAAGTGATAGGTTTTTATACAAGGCGACGTCTTTTTGAGCAGTAGGATTTACACATAAGTCGGTCTTAGCCATGACCGAAATAATAAAAAGGGAATTTAATGAAACAAAACTCAGCAAGCACACGTATTCTGCGAATCTCACTACTAATTTCAACTATAATATCTGCATCTGTTTGGGCTATTCCGAATCAACCTGAATGCGCAGACGAAGATTGTTCACTTGCTAAACTGAATACACTTCGAGCTTTGGCGTCCAGAGGTCATGAGCAAACCAGCTTCTCCCTTGGTCACATCTTTATGAATCCCGAATCTGGGGTAAAGACAGATTTAGAAAATGCCTATTATTATTTTGATAAGTCTGCCAAACAGGGCTTCCTGCCAGCTTACCGACAAGCAGCGGGGATGGCTGCACAGGGAATTGGTACACAAAAGAATATGGCTGAAGCCAAGCGATTGATGAAATTTGCTGCAGATGAAGGCGTTAATAGAACGGCAGAGGAATATGCTGTTCTCGTCTTTTCTGATAATGAATCTACCGACGAAGAAAAAGCGACTGCGGTTGAATTTTTGGAAGCCGAAGTTGAAGAAGGAATGAGCTACCTCGCTAACTATGTATTAGCCGTTCTTTATATCAATGGAGAGTTTGTGGAAAAGGATATGGTGAAAGCGAAGTCTCTATTAGCATTTCCAGCGTCAGGTAAATACGCCAATTCGGTAGAGCTACTTCAACAATTAAGTGGAGAGAAAGTTATAGCGCAGGATAATGAGAACCCTAAGTCTACTGCTGGTCTCGATAGCAGCATTGAAACTATTACGGTGACTGGAATTAGTATCAATATGGGCGATGTTCACGGGTTGATGCTAAGTGAACTCAGAAAGCACCATGGGCAAACGGGAAGCAGGATAAAAGGGAATGGTTGCAAAAGAGATGACCCTCAGTGTGTTATCCTAGATAGTGGTTCAATACGAACGCCAACATTTTGGCAAGTTGGTACCACTAGGTAACTAAATTAAAAAACTCATTAAAGCGTTAGGAAGCCAAACTTAGTATTGAAGTTTGGCTTTTTTTATATTTTTTTAAAATCACCCACAAAAATAATGTGGATACCCTTGATCACCTTAAATCTAGCCCCATAACTAAGCGCAACAGACTTATTCCCAATAATTTTAACGTTATTGGGCAATGCCTAATTAAGAAAAACGTTTGGAGGTAGGCATGAGCGATAATCGCGACGTGCAGGCAGAACAAGAAAATACAGTTGATCAAACTGTACAAAATGCTGAAGAAGCGCAAGTAGAAGCGTCACAAGCAGAAGGCGTAGAGCTTGATGAAAATGCACAACGCATTTACGAGCTAGAAACGGCACTTTCTGAGGCGCAAGCCACAATCAAAGAGCAGCAAGATGGCGTGCTTCGCGCGCGTGCAGACGCTGACAACGCACGTCGTCGTGCTGAAGGTGAAGTAGAAAAGGCGCGTAAATTTGCCCTTGAACGCTTTGCTGGCGAGTTGCTTCCGGTTATCGATAACCTAGAGCGTGCTATCGAAATGACCGATGGCGACAATGAAGCGGTTAAGCCGCTTCTAGAAGGTGTGGAAATGACCCACAAAACTTTCTTAAGCACTATTGAGAAATTTGGATTAAGCCTTATTGATCCGCAGGGCGAAACCTTCAACCCTGACTTGCATCAGGCAATGTCTATGCAAGAAAGTGCAGACCACGAGCCTAATACGGTGATGGCGGTTATGCAGAAAGGTTATCAAATTAACGGCCGCTTGTTACGCCCTGCCATGGTTATGGTATCGCGTGCGCCAAGTGGTGGTGTGGACACGCAAGCGTAAGTCACGCTTTTTGCGATAAACACACAAAAATGTCAGTTTTTTTACTGACATCTATTGAAAAGGTCGGGGAATAACCCCACTAAAAGTACAGAATTAAGAAACTTTTTCGGAGACACGAAATGGGTAGAATCATTGGTATCGATTTAGGTACAACGAATTCATGTGTCGCAGTTCTAGACGGCGACAAACCTCGCGTAATTGAAAACGCGGAAGGCGATCGTACAACCCCTTCAATCATCGCTTATACAAACGATGGTGAAACACTTGTAGGTCAATCAGCGAAGCGTCAGGCGGTTACTAACCCTGAAAACACCTTATTCGCTATCAAGCGTCTAATTGGTCGTCGTTTCCAAGATAAAGAAGTACAGCGCGACATCGACATCATGCCTTTCAAAATTGTAGGTGCTGATAACGGTGATGCGTGGGTAGAAGCGAAAGGCGAGAAAATGGCGCCTCCGCAGATTTCTGCTGAAGTACTTAAGAAAATGAAAAAGACTGCTGAAGATTATCTTGGCGAAGAAGTTACTGGCGCAGTTATCACTGTTCCTGCTTACTTCAACGACTCTCAGCGTCAAGCAACTAAAGACGCGGGTCGTATCGCAGGTCTTGAAGTTAAGCGTATTATCAACGAGCCAACTGCTGCTGCTCTTGCCTACGGCATGGACAAAAAGCAAGGCGACAACGTTGTTGCAGTATACGACTTAGGTGGTGGTACGTTCGATATCTCTATCATCGAAATCGATGAAGTAGACGGCGAGCACACCTTTGAAGTACTAGCAACTAATGGTGATACTCACCTTGGTGGTGAAGATTTCGATAACCGTGTTATCAACTACCTAGTTGAAGAATTTAAGAAAGACCAAGGTATCGACCTTCGTAAAGATCCGCTTGCTATGCAGCGTCTTAAAGAAGCCGGTGAAAAAGCGAAGATTGAGCTTTCTTCTTCACAACAGACTGAAGTTAACCTGCCTTACATCACTGCTGATGCAACAGGTCCTAAGCACTTAGCTATTAAGCTTACTCGTGCAAAACTTGAGTCTTTGGTTGAAGACCTAGTTAAAAATTCACTTGAGCCGCTCAAGAAGGCACTAGCTGATTCAGATCTTTCTGTAGGCGACATTAACGACATCATCCTAGTTGGTGGTCAAACTCGTATGCCGCTAGTACAGAAGTACGTGACTGAATTCTTTGGCAAAGAGCCACGTAAAGACGTAAACCCTGATGAAGCAGTTGCAGTAGGCGCAGCAATTCAAGGTGGCGTACTGTCAGGTGACGTTAAAGACGTACTACTTCTAGACGTTACACCTCTGTCTCTAGGTATCGAGACTATGGGTGGCGTGATGACTGTGCTTATCGAGAAGAACACGACAATTCCAACGAAGAAGTCGCAAACGTTCTCGACTGCTGAAGACAACCAGTCTGCGGTAACAGTACACGTACTACAGGGTGAGCGTAAGCAATCAAGTGGCAACAAGTCTCTTGGTCAGTTCAACCTAGAAGGTATTCGTCCAGCAGCACGCGGTGTACCGCAAATCGAAGTAACATTCGACCTTGATGCTGACGGTATCCTACACGTGTCTGCGAAAGACAAAGACACAGGTAAAGAGCAGAAGATCACTATCAAAGCCTCTTCAGGCCTAAGCGATGAAGAAGTTGAAAAAATGGTAGCTGACGCGGAAGCGAATAAAGAGTCTGATAAGAAGTTTGAAGAGCTGATTCAAGCGCGTAACCAAGCTGACGGTATGGTTCACGCCACACGTAAACAGCTTGAAGAAGTTGGCGATGCACTAAGTGCAGAAGACAAAGCGCCAATCGAAGAAGCACTTTCAGCACTTGAAACTGCAGTTAAAGGCGAAGACAAAGCGGACATCGAAGCGAAAACGCAAGAGCTTATCCAAGCGTCTAGCAAGCTGATGGAAGCGGCCCAAGCTCAGCAAGCTGCAGCCGGTGGCGCAGAAGGTGCAGAGCAGCAAGCTTCTTCTGGTAAAGCAGACGATGACGTTGTTGACGCTGAATTCGAAGAAGTGAAAGACGACGACAAGAAGTAAACTGTTGTGTCAGGCCCGTTACATAGCATGTTAGCGGGCCGTGTAAGCAGTTCAGGCGCAGCAGGAATTTCTTGTTGCGCCTTTGTTGTGTAAATGACTTGGCTTTATTGAATGTGTGTTCAGGTTATTTTCACAACAGTCAGATGTAGATTCGATGAGCATAAAATGCTTATCGACAAAAAGTAGGATATGTAAACGATATGTCGAAACGAGACTACTACGAAGTACTCGGGGTAGATAAAGGCGCAGGCGAACGCGAAATTAAAAAGGCGTATAAGAAGCTGGCGATGAAATATCACCCTGACCGTACGCAAGGCGATAAAGGCCTGGAAGATAAATTTAAAGAAATCCAGGAAGCCTACGAAATTCTGTCAGATTCGCAGAAACGTGCAGCATACGACCAATATGGCCACGCGGGGGTAGACCCTAACCGTGGTGGCGGTGGCTTCGGTGGTGGTGCCGATTTCGGCGATATTTTTGGTGATGTATTTGGTGATATCTTCGGCGGTGGCCGAGGCGGTCGTCAATCTCGCGCACGTCAAGGTTCAGACCTTCGCTACAACTTAGAGCTAACGCTTGAAGAAGCGGTTCGTGGCAAGAGCGTAGATATTCGCGTGCCAACTTTGGTTGAGTGTGAAGTCTGTGATGGTTCTGGTGCGAAGAAAGGTTCTTCACCTAAAACCTGTCCAACCTGTCACGGCAATGGCCAAGTTCAAATGCGCCAAGGTTTCTTTGCTGTTCAGCAAACTTGCCCAACGTGTTCGGGCAAAGGCAAGATCATTGAAGATCCTTGTAACAGCTGTCATGGCCACGGTCGTAAAGAAAAGACTAAGACCCTTAACGTTAAAATTCCAGCTGGCGTAGATACTGGTGATCGTATTCGTCTATCAGGTGAAGGTGAAGCCGGGGAGAACGGTGCACCTCCAGGTGATTTATACGTTCAGGTTCATGTTCGTGAGCACGATATCTTTAAGCGCGATGGCAACAACTTGTACTGTGAAGTACCGTTAAGCTTCACTACGGCAGCCCTTGGCGGCGAGCTAGAAGTGCCAACGCTAGATGGCAAAGTAAAACTGAAAATTAGCCCTGAAACGCAGACTGGCCGAATGTTCCGTCTACGTGGTAAAGGTGTTAAATCAGTGCGAAGCGGTGCCATGGGCGACTTAATGTGTAAGGTTGTGGTCGAAACACCAGTAAACTTATCATCTCGCCAAAAAGAACTACTTCAAGAGCTTGAAGAGTCGATGGGTAAAGCGTCAAGTAAGCATAGCCCGAAAGCGCAAGGCTTCTTTGACGGCGTTAAAAAGTTCTTTGACGACTTAACGAACTAATTGCTTAGTAGTACATACTTCATTTGAAAGCCCTCAGTTGAGGGCTTTTTTATTTTTGAAAGGCACTTAAACGCGCTCTTATGAGTGGCCAATTATCCATGCAGATTGGTATTTGTAATAGAAAGTGCTCACTTTAAGAAGGAAAGGGGGAGTTAGTCTTTTCTTTACTTACTTTTACCGCTAAAAATCTTGCGCATCATCCGACTATTCGTCACGATAACCCAAGTATCGGAACTTTTAGCTTGCAGATCACAAGGCTTAAAAGCCCGTTTGAGACCAATGAATAATATTTACCTAACAAGGGAACAGGCATGAAATTTTCAAGTAAATTGCTACTGAGCGCTGCCACGGCAGGCGCAATCTTATCAGGCTCGGTATTAGCTGCTGACGTGACAGAAGCAACGTCAGAAAAACACGCGGGAGCTGCAACACAATATCGCCAGGCCGTTTTTCAGTTAGTACGCAGTAACATGGGACCGTTAGGTGGCATGGCAAAAGGTGCTCTACCATTTGACGAAAGCGTTATGGAAACAAATGCCGTACGTCTAGAACAACTTGCTGACATGATGGGCGATTATTTATCAGTTGATACCCGTAAGTTTGACGTTGAAACTGGCGCAAAAGATGAAATTTGGGAAAATTTCTCAGATGTAGAAAAGAAAGTGATGGCACTTAAAACGGCAGCGCAAGGGCTTCAAGCAGCTGTTAAAGCGGGTGATGAAAGCGCGTACAGAGGTGCAATCGGTAAAATTGGTGCAAGCTGTAAATCATGCCATGACGACTATAAGAAGGACTAGCCCAAGCTTGTTTTTCAACACGTGAAAGCGCTCTAATATCGGGTCAGTAAGAATGTACCTATTGCATTTTACTGACCCAAAACCTCGATTAGTACTTCGATGTGTTAATTAGTATTTTATAATTCAATCATACAGATAAATTGAGAGTGGCGCTGAAGCGCAGACTCGCAACCTTCCTCAAACAGTAGTGTACTTTTTCGTCCAGGGCTTTGTAGGTAATAAGCATCAGGCATCGCCACACACTTAGCCACCTCAGAAATTGACTTCATTATAGCCTTGTAGAACGTGTCTACGAGAGTACATCGTTAAGACCCATACGCTGTGGTATATTCGTAAGTGCTTAACAACAGATTTTTAATATGGAGATAAGATGCGACCCTCGCTAACGTATGTAGGTACACTGGACGATGTTGTAGAGCGTTTTCCTTGGCAATTCGACGCTGACATAAACTACTTTAATCAATTGCTAGTGAGGAAGGCTATATTAGGAGAGAAGATACTTATCAATGATGGGTATTTACTTAATAATTGTGCGGCAAGGCAAGCTATTCTAAACCCCAGTTGTTCTCCGCTCACGTCACTAATTGAGCAAGGTTTTGTAAGGATCTTATCGCGGAACGCCGATTTAGTCTCCTTACCAGAGAAAATGGCGGATCAAGGTGTTGCCAGTTTCAACGTTTTGAAAAATTCTGCCGAATGGCCAAGTTTGAAGCGAGAATTACGTAAGTGGCAGCCACTGTTAGAAGAAACGGATAATTTTATACCTTGGCCAGAAAAACACATCAGTCATGGCTTTGATCAAATGATCATGCGGTTGGCTGAACGCACACCAGAAGACTTATCAATTGGCAGTGTCAGTCATGACCAGTGGCGACGAGTGTTTGATTTGTATGAACAATCAAATCGATACGACAAAGAGGCTACCCGAACCCGTTGGGAGTCTGCGGTCACTGAGTGCTTAGCTGATAACCATCAAGGGCGTCTAGCTATGATGCACCTGGCCTGTGAGGCGTATCACTACAATTTTGGTGTTTGCTTGGGCAGCCAGACATCTTTGTCGAAACAGCAAATTTTGGTCGAAACACGGTTTAGCTCAGCGTTTGCTGATTTATCCAAAGTAGATCAAGAGTTACAAATGCAGCACGTTTCAATACCCGGGTTGCGTGTACCGCAAAATATATCAATGAATAGCGGGCCAAAATGGGCGGAGCTAGTATCTCCGTTTAGCGATGTCGGCAAACAGTTGAGAGCATACCGTCAAGCTCAAGATGACTATTTTTCTGGGCAAGGTACAGAAGAGTGTTTAACTGCTGAGGCTCGTGCCTATTCGAAGCAGTTGTCATCGTTGTTTGGTGAAAAGCAATCGGAATCTGCAGTCGCGAGGGTCGCTATTGGCGTAGGCTTTTTCGCTGCGGGTCTTATGGCGGCGGGTCCAGAAGTAGCGGCAGTCCTTTGGCTGACAGAAAATTACTTGTATCCGACAATAACGCGTAAATTCAAGTTGCGTGACCGTGAATTTTTTAGCAAGAATACAGCCCTTCCCACGCAAACTGTTTCTAGCGCGCTAAGCTCAGTAGTGTTAGATCCTGTTCAGATAAAAGAGCTCGCAAGTACTATCCCGGATTTCAAATAGTTAATTCGTAATAATAAGAACTTTCCACGGGTTCGAAACGTTTCAATGGGTTTTTGCTGGAAATTTGTACAATTCTTAGCTATGTTAAACACTCAGGCTTGGCGATAATTTTCTTCGACTGAAGGTACGCGTTTAGGTACCCAATCTTCGCAGGTCCTGCTTTTAAAAAATATAAAACAGCTCGTAGACAACTGAAACAGCAAAACTTGTAAAGCGCTTAAAACCACGACACAACTTTTCATCCTTTTATTGTCGTGCTGCTATCGTTTGTGCTGAATTCGAAGAGATATCAAAAGGTTTGCTTAGATGGATTTACGCAGTGAACGCATGTTGTCAACCATGCGCACAACACAGCAAAACATTTCTGTGTTGCTCAATGAAAGTCGAACGAAAACAGAGGCTCTGTGTATATTACTTGCCTCGGTAAACCCTAGCAATGGAAGAGCAACGGTATTATCTTGCGACGTAAACCACCTATCATTAGAAGCCGAGAGTGTTGTTTTTCCTTCACATGTATTGCTCATGCTCCCTCTTACACCTTTGAGCGCTCCAATACCTTGCAAAGATTTTATCTTTCCCCCTTCACTCGAACATTATGCTGATAGCTATGTAGTAGTTGCTACCGTGCGAGATATGCAAAATGAAGTAATGGGTGTTGTTCTCACTTTTGTACGCCACAGTGTATTGAGCCCTCTACAACATACATTGATAGATATTACGCGCCAAAAAGTAGAGCTTAGTTACCAATATGAGCTGGCGCGTCATCCCTATTCAGACAAGTTATCCGAACAGCTTGCCTTGTTAGAAGAGGTGAGTTCAATTTCTAAAGTGGGCGCGTGGGAGATTGACAGATTCACAGGCGTACTTTCTCTGACTGAGGTGATGAAAGCCTTATTAGGCTTACCTCGTGTAAAAAGCGTCGGCATTAATGAAGTGCTCGATATGCTTACCTCGAGTGATAGAAGAGACTTAAAGCAGCGCGTTTTTAAAGCGCTTAAAGAAGATAGAGAGTTCGTAAAGCACTTTGAATTTCACGACAAGCAAGGTCGCAGAAAAAGTATAAAACTAACCGTGTTCTTACAGGTTCAGCGAGGAAATGCTAGCGGAATTAAATTAACCCGGCTTTATGGCGCAGTGCAGGATGAAACGGAAATACAGCGTCTATCGGATTCACAACATAACTACACAGATTATCTGACCAGTTTATTGAATAATGTGGATAGCGTGGTGTTAAGCATAGATGAACATGGCACTATTCTAACTGCAAATGAACGCGTTTATTCTGTATTAGGCTTTGAGCCCGAAGAGCTGATTGGCCAAGATATAAAATTAATATCAACCAAGGTGCAAAATACCGATGCGCCTTCTTGTTTCATAAACATACCAGCGGGTTTAGCATGGTGTAGCGAAAATGGCTCGGTAAACGAATGTCTTCGCCATAAAAATGGTAAACGTATTGCCTGTGAAGTTTATTTGTCGAAATGCTCTGTACATAATCAACAATTAATTATCGCCTCAGTGCGCGATATCACTAATCAAAACCACGAAATTGAGCATTACAAACAACTCGCTTTAATCGATACGGTGACAGGTCTTCCGAACTTACACCAATTTGAGCGATACCTTGGCGATAAAGCTCATGACGACAAGTCATCTAAACCATTTGCCACGTTTATGCGCGTTGCTATCTGTAACATAAAAGAGTACGAAAATGCGTTTGGGGAGCCAACGATAGACTATATTCTGAGAATTTTGGCCAGTCGCTTCATTCGCATATTCGAGATTAACAAGCGCAATTCAGCCAGTATATTCAAATGTGAGAGAGGTGCTTTTTATATTCATCTTCATCAATATTTTGGTGAAGAAGCACAGTCTCTAAATGCTGCACACGATTGCGCTATTCTTATCCACGATCACGTGCTAGCGCCAATAACCCTGCACAACAGCCTCTTAAATATTGAAACGCAAACCATAAGTTGCACGGTTCCAACAAAGCATTTTTCGTTTAAAAAGATAAAAGAACTATTGTCGAGAAAACCTTTAAGAGAGGTAAAAAATACTTCTACTTTTAAGTCGGAGCACGAGTATTTTCATGTTAATGCAAGTGATATCGAGCGGTACAATTACATTAAACACTCTCTGAGCAGGGCTATTTCTAACAACGAGTTATATATTGAGCTTCAACCTCAATACGATGCAACGAAGAGCCTTATAAGCTCAGAGGTGTTGTTAAGGTGGAAGCATCCTCATATGGGTACAGTAAGCCCTTCTGAATTCATTCCTATTGCCGAAGAGAATGATTTTATTGCTGAACTCGGGCTGTGGGTGTGTAACGAAGCCTGCGGGTTACTTAGTGAATGCCAGTCAAAGAAAATTAACACTAAGTTGTCTGTTAATATCAGTGCAAAGCACTTAGCGCGAGCTGATTTTGTGAGAAAGTTCGTCGCAATAGTAAATAAGTGGCGCGTGTCACACAAAAATTTAACTCTAGAGCTCACTGAAGGTGCATTGATAAGAGGGGTGAGCATTATTCAACGTCGCGTTAGAGAATTAGCGGAACAAGGGTTTAGTTTGTCTATCGACGATTTTGGTCTTGGTGACTCAAATTTAAATTATCTTCAAGATTTGCCAATTACCGAACTGAAAGTAGACAGGGTATTTGTCGAAGCGATGGAAGGCTCGCAGCAAAAAACATTATTAGTTACAAGTATTTGCAACATGGCCAAAGCGTTACACATAAATACCGTAGCTGAGGGAATAGAGACAACGGGTCAATTAGATCAAGCTAAGGCATGTGGTTGCGGAGCATTTCAGGGATATTACTTAGATAAACCCATGAGTGTAGGTGATTGGAAAAGTAAAATTAGTGAGAAGCAATATAAAGAAGGTAGTTAACCCTACGGAGTCGAGGGCTTATTCAAGTATGCGTTGAAACAACCGCTTCGATACCTCTTGTTATCAAATGGATAGATAAAGTTTAAATTTATGTAAATCAACTTGTTAGTCGATCTACGCCTGAAGTCTTATTAGTAGATGTCATGTAACTATCGTAGGGTGAAG
>JYMV01040835.1_pt1 | contig 21526 bp, 21 predicted proteins | sample 338911 | NCBI WGS metagenome assembly JYMV01 (sample SAMN03354496, study PRJNA234377) | hydrothermal vent metagenome | biome: Deep sea; feature: Hydrothermal plumes at the Eastern Lau Spreading Center, Western Pacific Ocean; material: Seawater | place: Tonga | collected 2009 | depth 2000 m m
TATCAAAGCCAATAGACAAAGACTTACGGTTTTAATGATCTGATTTGGAAATGTCATACTCTCGAGCTTATTACTCATTGCGTGCTCCCTTTTTTGATTTTATTTTATATCTGATTAGATTATATCGTTATATTTTTTACAATAAAGACTTCTTGCTCATCCAGGTTTTGCAGCGGAACTTGGTTTTTGCGCATCCAATTTTTTCGCCACAATTGTAATCGCGATTATGCATGGAACCAAAACTAGAACTCCTAGGTAAAGTGGCGCATTCACCCCAAGCAAACCAAAGACAACGCCGGCAGCAAGTGGTCCTGAGATTCTCCCAAGCCAAGAACTGGACTGATATACACCTAAAACAAAGCCTTTTTCCTTATCGCCAGCGACCTTGGAAACAAAACTTGAAGTAGCAGTTCCAAAAGCAGCGCCACTTGAGGCAGCTATAGTTAGCCCAAGCAGCATAATTATCCAGGATGGTGCTTGGGCCATGATGATTAACCCAGTGGCATAACCGATAAATGTCAATCGAATGACTCTCGCCTCGCCCAAGATAGGCACAATTCTGCCTACCACCAAAACTTGCACCAAAGTCACAATTAGGCCTATGTAGGTCATGCAATAGCCAACTTCTATTGGACCCCAAACAAACCTTGATTGCGTCCACAATGGGAATATGGTTTCAAATGAACCGGTAACAAACATCATTGCCATAGCGAGCAAAATAATTTCCATTAAGATGGGTCTTTTGAAAACCAAGCCCCAATTTTTCAATAACGATGTGTTTTCTTTTGTTTTGGGACTTCTATTTTCTGGTTGCAGACTTTCCTTTAGAAGAAACAAAGTCGCTGTACCAGTTGCCAAGGAAAGGCTTGCAGCAACAATTGCCGGATAAAATAAGCTAGCGCTGCTGGCATCCTGTCCACCCAACAAACCTCCCAGTGCCGGTCCAATCATGAAACCAATACTGACACTTGCCCCAATGTAACCCAGCCATTTTGCACGTTTCTTTTCATCGGTAGAATCAGCTACATAAGCCATTGCTGTAGAAATATTTCCTGAAATCATTCCACCAAAGAAACGTGCAGCTGCCAACATCCACAAATTGGATGAATATGCTAACCAGACAAAACAAATGCTTTGGCCAAAGATACTTATAAGTAAGACTGGTTTTCTTCCGATACGATCACTTAATCTGCCCCAAATTGGGGTACCAATGAATTGACCCATTGAGTATGTAGCAATAATGACGGTTGCTATGGCGGGTGTAGCGCCCAGATTTTGGGCATAAAACAAAAAAGTTGGTAAAACCAATCCAAAACCAACGGTGGCTAGCCCTGTTATGAAACAGAGTATGATCATTCGACTTTTAAGACAAAGGTATTTTGTCGAGAACCCAACCTTTCTGCTTGTTTCTCCCCGGTGAAGGGATTGCGTATGCCTTCTTGCCAATATTGGCATCAACTTTTCTGCTGTCTATTTTCCAACCCTTTTTCTTCCAACCATCAAGCAACTTTCTGTACTTAATACAAGGTTCATCGGCTGGAACCAGAAACTCTTTGCTATTGGTATCGGGTGTCAATACTGGATTCAGTTTTTCAAGAATTACAATATCTTGTCTTGCAATCGCCATACAACGATCCGCAATTGCTTGGTCCATATTTTCATCCAGCATCATTTTCCGCATGTTGATCAAGAAAATCTTGACGTGGTTCTGTTCCATGGGACATTCAAACATGTACTGCCTAAACTCTGAATCTTCACCGAAGACGATATAAGTCCACATTTGGTTGGGACCCACAATCCCAGAACCTGCCATGCGCTCATCGCTTGCTTCCTTTATCTGAGGACTATCTTTTGAAGACGATGGCGATTTAAAGGCATGCCAAAAACCAAACCCCCATTTTTTATCGCCAAACATATTGTCAACATAATCAAGGGCATTGACTTTGTAATCTTCATCTGTACCTTCGTGTCCATGGGTGGGATGGACGAATTCATTGTGGCCAGCATCAAGACCATTCTCAATTGAGCGTTCAAAATTTATGTCCGCCTCATACGTTAACCAATTGGCCCGCCAATTCTTTCCATCCTCAAGTTCAGCAACTGACATAATTGGTGGTCTGTGTTCCTCCTCTAAATCGCCCAAGAAAGTAAATACTATGCCGTTTTGCTCCTGAGTTGGGTAAGCATCCACGCGTGCTCTTTTAGGAATTTTTGCATCCTTACCCAATGATGGAATCCGACGGCAATAACCTGCACCATCATAGCGCCAACCATGATAAGGGCATTGAATACAATCGTCTCTGATAATCCCTGCTGACAATGATCCGCCTCGATGTGGACAGGTATCACTGAGTGTGTGGGGCTGGCCTTTTGAATCTCTAAATGCGACAAAATTCTGTCCGAGTATTCTTGCCTTGATGGGTTCGTCTTTCAACTCTTCACTCAGTGCCACTGGGTACCAAAAATTTATATACATTTCCTACTGCTTCCTCATGATCAAAGATTGGTGATTCGGTTCATAACTTTAATGTAATTCTATAGATTAGTAACAAACGTTAATAGATTAAATACCAAAAATAGATATTAAAAGATTCAAATAATTAAGTAGTATGAGATTATCGTTTAATTAATTTAGATGCGAATGAGCTAATTGTAATCGGAGAGGTGAATAAAATGGCTATGATGCAAGGAAGCAATAGACCAAGAAAGGTAGAAGAACAAACTGGGTCTCCAGTTACAAATGAGGCAATGAAACCAGAAAATCTTGCCCCACCAACTGGAATGGAGGGCAGGGAAGAAGATTTAGCAAAAGCCATGCAGATGCTGGTGAAAACTATAAAAATCCAACAACCCTATCCACACGACACCAATGATGCATTGCTAAAAGCTCATCTAAATGCCATTCAATTTGCCAAAAACCGGGGCTTGCTTGAGGAACTGGTTGCTCATGACTGTGAAACGATGCAACCCATCTTGAAACGGTGCAAGGCAATGATTGAAAAAACTGGAAACAAAGAATTGGCATTGGTACTGAATTTCGAGCGCACTGGTTGTCATTTCCAGCTGGTTCTAGAAACCCAAAATGAACCCGGCAAGCGAACATTCATTTTTCCCTTCAAAAAAGTATTAAATGCAGCCAAAAGATTGGGTCAATTTGATCTCACTGAAGAAGAAATACTCGAGAAATGGTGGAAACCCCGCTACATGAATTATGCCAAAGCCTTGGGTGTGGAATTCGAAATATCAGATCTGGATGAAAACAGTCGTATTACCGTAGAATTGGTGGGTTGAAGCTGCTGCTATCAATCATCATATAAGAATCAACGTGGGCTCTATGAACACAAAGAAAAAATCTAGTAACGTGCCCACAAGAAAAGAAATAATCCAGGCGGCTGCCGATCTGGTGCCTGTATTGAGAGAAAGAGCAGAATCAGCAGAAGATTTGAGAAAAATTCCTGACGAGACTATTCAAGATCTAAGGGCTGCAGGAATCCATAAAATTTTTACCCCAAAACGCTACGGTGGGTACGAAATGGAATGGGGGACTCATGTGGATGTTGCCAGAGAGTTGGGCAAGGGCTGTGCTTCCACTGCATGGACTTCCTCGGTTGTGATGTCGCACACCTGGATTTTGGGTCGATTCCCTGCTGAAGCTCAAGAAGAATTTTGGCCCAGTTGTCCAGATGCGATTGTTGGGACTGCCTTTGCTGGTGGGGGTGGAATGGAAGAGACCGAAGGGGGCTTTATTTTAAATGGCCTGTGGCGCTTTTCGAGTGGGATTGATCACGCAGACTGTGCTCTTGTTGCCGGACAATTTGCCAATAAAGATACTATTGCATCTGGTGGGACTGCCTTGGAATATCGCATGGCCCTGATCATGCCAGATCAATATGAAATCGTTGATACTTGGCATGCTGAAGGGCTAAAAGCCACAGGCAGCAAAGATGTTAAAGTGGTCGATCAATTCATTCCTTTCCACAGAACAGCCAAATCGATTGAAATCAGTGGGAATCAACCACCTGGTGCGCAGTTGCATGACAGCTACATCTACCGAGTGGAGTTGAACATGTTTTTTAGCACATTACTGTCGGGTCCAATGTTAGGGGCTACTCATGGGATTATGCAAGAGTATCTGGATCAAACACGATCGCGATTTGGAGCATTATTTGGAGAAAAGGTTGCTGAGCAATCACCGGTTCAACAAAAAATTGGTGAATCTTATGAAGAGCTAAGAATGGCTGATTTAATTATTGACTCACTTTGTGATTTTCTCCATCAAGAAGGGCAAGCAGGGCGAACAATCAAAGGTATTGATCGTTTGCGAACAAAAAGAGAAACCTCAATGGCTGCCCAGTTGTGTATGAAATCTGGCACTCGTTTGTCTACCATGATGGGTGTTACAGCACAAACAGGCAGAAATTCAGTGCAAAGACACTTTAGGGATTTGAGAACAATGTCCACACACGGGGCTCTTCATTGGGACAATGCCACAACCCCAACAGGACAGTATCTGCTTGGTATCGAGACAGGCGACGTTTTGGTTGATCAAGAGAATGAATATCTCAAAAAACAAGAGAACAATTAATGAGGATTGGTTTATTAGTGTTAAGGCTTTTTGAATCGCAGTAAGAATCGGCTGGTTCGGTCACGAATGTGTTTTTCAAATACCATATCCGTCAGATTATCGTCTGGATTTTCCAGAAGATCGGATTCGTCTTCTAAATCAAAACCGGCTTTGAGAACCTCGTCTACAACAAAATCTTTTTCAATCCGATGAATCGAATGGCAATCATCAATTCCCCGCCCCGTTTGGGCGTGATGATCCAATACTCCATAGATACCGCCACTTGATAGTGCGTCAAAAACACTTTGATTCATCTGATCACGATTTACTTTTGTCCAGACTGAATCGTGGTACGTCATGATGATGAGTATCTTATCCAGTGCAATCGGGAAATTGGGCGATTCCATTTCACCTACAACAGAATGCATGTTGTTTTGGGGAAATTTTTTTAATCGTTTTTCAATTGGGTCCCCTTTCCACCGTTCCACGCTCAAAGGTGAAATGTGAGCATAAACCAAACCATCAGTGCCAACTGCTGCGGCAACAATACCAGATACATAACCCCGTCCTGCATTCAGTTCCCCTACTTTGTCGCCTGCTTCAATCTGAAAAAAAGTCAGCACTTCGGCGGGTTTTCTAAAACGGTCTCTTTCTCGATCTCCCGTTGGCCTATTGTTGCTTTGGACTGCTTGTTGAATATGCGTTGGTATTTCCATAAACATCTAATCTTTTTGATTCTTTAATAAAACCCTACCTGGTAGCACACCTGTTGACTTGCCTTGATCCAATACTCTTTTGCCATTGATCCAAACAGAATGGATGCCTCTAGACCTTTGCTGAGGATTCTCATACGTAGCCTTATCAATAATATTGACAGGATCAAATAAAACTAAATCCGCAAATGCACCTGGTTTGATAATACCTCTGTTTTTAATTCCTATTTGCGCTGCAGACAAGCCTGTCATTTTATAAACCGCTCTTTCAAGTGAACCAATGCCGTCTTTACCTAAATATCGACCCAAAACTCGAGGAAATGATCCACACCCCCTTGGGTGTGAACACTCCAATCCTCCGTCGCTGGTGACATTAGCATAGGGCCAATTCATTAATATTCTCACGTCTGAATCGATCATTCCCTTGGCGACTACGTATTCACTCAACGCCTCGTTTAGGTAACTATCAGATGCCAGTCGACTTAGCATAACCTCGTTTTCAACCCCTGCGTCCTTGGCAATCTCCTCCACGGTTTTACCCACATACTCAGGATGCAGTGAATGATTAACAAATCTAATGTCTGCAGCAGAAGCAAGGTTCTCGAGAATAAATTCTGCTTCGTTCAAATCGTCAAAATTACGATCAGGAAACAAAGTCGTAATACTACTGGACCAAGCTTCGTAGGGATACACATCTGCCGTAATTTCTATGCCTTGGGCTCTAGCAGCGTCAAGAATTTCAATTACCTGAGCTGCCTTACCCCAAAGAAATTTCGCGCCCAATTTCCAGTGATCAATATTTACTGGTATCTGTGCTTGCTTTCCAATTTCTATTATCTCATTCACAGCCTGCCAATAGTATCGATCCTCACTTCTTATATGACTCTTATACTTGCCCCCATAATTTGCCGCCACTTTTGCCAAGGCTATTACCTCTTTTGTTGAAGAATAAATACCGGGGTCGTATTCAAGCCCAGTACTTAAACCATAAGCACCAGCTTGCATATCCAATGCCACCAGATCCTGCATTCTTGTTATTTCGTCCTCTGACGCTTCTCTCTTGTAATCTTTCCCCATGACTTCCGAACGGATGCTGTTGTGGGCTGAGAAACTAGCAACGTTAATCGCGATTGGATGGGAATCAAAAAAATTGGAGTATCTGGCTAGAGATGTAAATCCTGTCTCGTCCAATCCGCTGGCACTTCCATCCATCCCCCTAACAATGGTTGTAATCCCTTGGCTGATAGCAGCAGAAGCACCGGTTTCAATAACAAGACCTTCATCGTGGTGGCTGTGAGTATCAATAAAACCAGGAGCTAGAATCAATCCATTGCCATCAATAACGATGTCTCTGGACGTTTCCTCTAAATTCCCTACACTTTTGATTGTTTCTCCTGATATTCTAACGGATCCCTCCTTTCGCAAGTCTCCTAAACCATTGATAATAAAAACATTTTTAATCAGAATATCCTTAGAATTAAGTTCGCTTACAGGAGATGTTTTGGCACCAACGGAAAAATTAACAACAACACTAAAAAGGACCGAGAAAAAGCAATAGTAAAAATATTTTTTTGTCATAAAACCCTATCCATTTGCATTTTTTACTATAATCCTTTTTTATTAAAAACGGAAAAGTTGTCCCTATCAGCAATGAATCATCATAAACCAGTTTTAGTTAAGTCATTTCGAGCGTTGCGCCCGATACCTGAAAAGGCATCCGAGGTGATTGCTCCACCGTATGATGTTCTGAATTCAGATGAAGCCAGAGAACGGGCAACAGATAAGCCACTTAGTTTCCTCCACGTTTCAAAACCTGAAATTGATTTGCCTGTAGACACGCCATTTGATGCTCCCGAGGTCTATAACCAAGGCTCAAAAAATCTATCCAAGCTTATCAGTGAAAAAATTTTGATCGAGGAGGATGAATATTCTCTCTACATTTATGAAATATCAACAAATGGCTGTAAACAAACCGGTGTAGCGTTTGCGGCATCACTGGAAGCATACGACTTAAACTTAATCAAAAAACACGAGCACACCTCGCCAAGAAAAGAGGCTGATCGAGTCCAGAATATTTCCACACTGAATGCTCAAACTGGTCCAGTATTGCTAACTTACAAAAGCAACATGCATCTCAAAGAAATTCTTTCAAAGATTATCGTACAAGACCCAATATACGATGTTTATGCCGATGAAGGACCAAGGCACAAGATATGGAAACTAAGCAATGTCGACGAGATTGACTCCATTCTACAGATTATCAACAACATGGATGCTCTGTTTATTGCAGATGGCCATCATCGCTCTGCTGCTGCTGCACGGGTTAGAGATCAAAGAAAACAAGGTAATGCAAATCACAACGGTAGAGAAAATTACAATTACTTTCTTGCCGTTGCATTTCCTCACAGTGAAATGAACATCCTTGGCTACAACCGAGTTGTTAAAGGCATCAACAATCATACACAAGAATCCCTACTCCAAGCGATCAACTTATCGTTTGATGTTGAATTATCACCAGTGCCATTTAAACCATCTAAACCTAAACAATTTGGCATGTATATTGAGGGAATGTGGTACAAATTAGAGCTCAAACAAACCCTTCATAATATTGCAGACCCGGTAAAATCATTGGATGTATCCCTCTTGCACGATTACCTTTTGGAACCGATATTAGGGATCAAAGATGAAAGAACAGATCAACGCATTGATTTTGTCGGAGGGGCCAAAGGATTGCGGGCATTGGCAGCAAAGGTGGACTCCAAGGAAATGGTAGCTGCCTTCTCATTGTACCCCACTGCTATTGATGACCTTATCTCGGTTGCAAAGGCGGGTAAAGTCATGCCACCTAAATCCACTTGGTTTGAACCCAAACTACTGGATGGTTTGCTCTCACATCGAATTGACTAAAACTGTTTGTTTTCAGAAATTCTGCTTCATGTTATTGCAAAAATTTGACACAATTTGGTTTCAATATTTATTTTTAATTTGATAAGGGAAATATTATGGATGTAGAGAGCATAAAAGAAAAAGCAAACAGCGCAGATGAGAATATTACATTCACAGACGATGCTTGTGAAGCATTGACACAAGTCCCAGATTTTGCAATGGATATGGCCATTAATCACATGGTCAACGCTGCAAAAGACCAAGGCGTTGACACAATTGATCCTGCCTTTTTGGAAGCAAACAACCCGATGGGCTAGTCCCGTTTTTGGTTTGTTGTAAATTTTCTGGTGGTGATGGGTGGACTTGAACCACCGACCTTCGCGTTATGAGTGCGATGCTCTAACCAACTGAGCTACATCACCGTGTACATTGAAAGGGGATTTTCAATCCCAATTTCTCTCCTGTCAAGCCTGAGTAAAACATTAGCCGAGGTAAACTAACTAAACATTAAAACGAAAATGGATCACATCACCCTCGGACAAGATGTAATCTTTTCCTTCCAATCGAAGTTTACCGGCAATTTTGCAACCCTGCTCGCCCATGAATTGAGTGTAGTCTGTGTAACTTATAACCTCAGCACATATAAAACCACGTTCAAAATCACTGTGAATCACCCCCGCCGCATTGGGTGCCTTGGTTCCCACTTTTACAGACCAAGCCCTGATCTTTTTCGAGTCTGTGGTAAAAAATGTTTGCAATCCGAGAAGCTTGTAACAGGAATTAATCAATCTGTTTAATGCCGGTTCTTTTAGGTTTAGATCCTGTAAAAATGCGCTTTTTTCGTCTCCTTCAATCAGAGAAAGTTCTGATTCAAGAGCGCCACAAATCAGGATCAAATCAAAATCTTGATTGCGACCAAGGTAATCTGCAACGTCATCGGAATAGGAGTTACCACTGAGAATACTCGACTCGTCAATATTGGCCACATAAAGAGTTGGCTTAGCAGTTAATAAGCGCAAGTCTCTAAACCATAATTTGGCTTCCTCAGTGGTAGGCCGAAACTCTCTTGCAGGTCTTGATTGATCTAAATGTTGAAGAAGGGTTTTGAAAAAATCCCTTTGCTTTGAAGCGCCCTTATGCGCAGCTTTCGATCCCTTTTCAGCTCGATTTAAATTTCTTTCAACAGTCTGTGTATCAGCTAGAAGTAATTCCGTATTGATTGTTTTGATATCACTACTGGGATCAATCGTGTTGGCAACATGTGCAATCTCATTGTTGTCGAAACATCGAACAACATGAACAATAGCATCCGTTTCCCTAATATGCCCCAAAAACTTGTTTCCTAAACCTTCACCTTGAGAGGCGCCTTCAACCAATCCTGCAATATCAACAAACTCAATCAAAGAAGGGATAAAAGTTTGTGTCTGCATAATTCCAGCCAAGGTAGCCAACCTTGCATCTGGAACAGCGACGCTATGAATGTTTGGATCAATGGTGCAGAACGGGTAATTTGATGCATCGACCCCAGCCGATGTCAGAGCATTAAACAAAGTCGATTTACCCACATTGGGTAAACCTACAATTCCGCATCTAATTTTCATACCATAGCTTATGATACACAATGAGATATTTTATAATGGTTACTGGAGTGATCCCGTGCAATTGGGGCACACTGAAAAGCGAGTTTAACAATTATTTTTGAAAATTATGACTCAAAAACTTTTGGCGACAACAGCAGGCAGTCTGCCAAAACCACAATGGCTGGCAGAGCCTGAAAAACTTTGGCCTAAGTGGAATCTCCATGAAGATGCATTATGGGAAGGACAAAAAAAAGCAGCCAAGACTTGGATAAAAAGGCAAGAGCAGGCAGGCCTTGATATTATTTCTGACGGGGAGCAATTTCGCATTCATTTTGTTCACGGTTTTCTGCAAAACATTCTCGGCATCAATTGGGATAAAAAAACCCCAATGGGTATCAGAAACAACCGGTACACAGTTGAAGTACCAACGGTGGTTGAATCGGTTCAAAGGCCGGATTCGATTCATGCCAGGGAAGCAGAATTTTTAAGAAATAACACAAAGAAAAAAATAAAATTTACCCTACCTGGCCCTATGACAATTTGCGATACAATCGCGAATGACTGTTATAGAACTCGTTCGCAAATGGCATACGCATTTGCATCAATCCTCAATGAAGAAGCTAAAGAATTAGAAAAAATTGGCGTTGATGTTATTCAATTCGATGAACCTGCGTTTAATTCCTTTACTAAAGAGACGCTTGAATGGGGCATCGATGCTTTGGAAAAAGCAGTTGAAGGTCTTGAGTGCACAACTGCAGTTCACATTTGCTATGGTTATGGCATCCGAGAAAACATAAATTGGAAAAAATCACTTGGTGAGAATTGGAATCAATACCAAAACATTTTCCCTGCGCTCAATAAAAGCAGCCTGAACCAGGTTTCACTTGAATTTGCAGGATCGAAAGTTCCCCCTGAATTAATGCGATTGTTGCCAGACAAGGAACTGATGGTTGGAGTCATCACGGTCGTTGCTAATAAACTAGAAACGCCAGAAGAAGTAAAAAAAAATATACTTTTATCATTAAAATATGTCGATTACGAACGTTTAATTCCTTGCAGTAATTGTGGCATGGCTCCTTTGCCAGAAAAAATAGTCCTAGATAAAATTAAAGCTCTGGGTAAAGGAACTGCATTGGCCAGCAAATAAACAACCTATACCGGGTTGCTGTGCAAAATATCCATGGCTTTAGCAACACCCAGATTCATCATATCTTCCACGGCTTCGACAGAAGCATCCAAGGCCAATTTGATACCAATCAATTCTTCTACAGTGGGTTTGGATAAAACATAATCAATCACATCTTTTTTTTGTGGGTGGCCGATTCCTATTCTGATTCTTAAAAATGAAGAGCCACAAAGATGGATAATATTTCTCAACCCATTATGACCCCCATGCCCACCGTCGAATTTAATTTTTGCAATCCCGCAATCAAGATCAAGATCGTCGTGGATGATACAGATCTGTGTGAGACTTAACTTGTAATAGTCTATAAACCGTCTGATTGACTCCCCGCTTTCATTCATATACTTCGATGATTTAAAGAGCAATAATTTTTTGCCCTCAAATGATGCTGTGGAGAGATCTCCAAAGAGTTTTGATTCTGGTTTAAAAGCAGAAGCCTTATACTTTTCCGCAAGCAAATCCAGAAAATGATAGCCCACATTGTGTCTAGACCTGTTGTATTTCTCTCCAGGATTGCCCAGGCCGATAAAAATTGTGGGAGAAGAAAGTTGAGCCGATGTCATTAGCAACCCTTATTTCTAGGAATTGTCGTGTTTGTTGTCCTCAGAATCAGTATCGGTATTATCGCCCTCCGATTCAGTGGTTTCGTCAGTGGCCTCTGCTCCTTCAACTTCTTCGCCTTCTTCACCTTCTACAACCACTTCTTCTGGCTCTTCTTCCTGAATTCTCAATAATCTAATAGCCACGATAGGTTCGTTGTTGGGTTCTTCTTGAGTAAGTAGAGGTATTTCAACTCCTTCTGCAAGAGGTATATCTGATAAGTAGAGCAGTTCATCCAACTCCATTGCTGCAACATCAACTTCAAGTCTTTCAGGAAGGTCTTTTGGTAGACAGCTAACTTCAACCTCATTCATCAGAGCGCTTACCGTTCCGCCTTCAAGCTTGACTCCTGGTGCTGAATCTCCATTGAGGAAGTGAATTGGAACATTGACGCGTAGAATCTGATCCGCCACTACTCGTTGCATGTCCAAATGCATAACTTGTCTTTTGGATGGATGAATTTGAATATCTTTAATCAAAACTGATTCTTCCTTGTCCTGAATTTTGATGCTTAAAATACTCGTCAGGAAGTTTTCCGAAGCCAGTTTTTGTAGCAAGTGATTGTGGTCTATAATCAAACTTAAATTCTCCCGACCTGCACCATAAATAACGGCCGGAACCATCCCAGATCGTCGTAAACGCCTAGAATTTGAAGTGCCTGCTCCATCCCTCAGTTCAGCAATTAAATCAAAGTCTTTAGTCATATCTAAGCCGGTCCAATTGTCCAGTTTGGTTAGTATTCAAAATTCAAATAAAACGGGGGTGAATAATAACCGATGTTGGTTTTTGAAACTAGATTATATATTGATTTTATTGAATTAATTTAGTTGCTAATCGGCATAAAGTGAACTGACTGACTCGTCGGCTATGATTCTTCGGATAGTTTCTGCGACCAATTCGGCAATTGAAAGTTGCCTAATTCTTCCTGTATCTAACGCATCTTGGGACAAAGGTATTGTGTCGGTCACCACCAATTCATCCAACTCTGACTCCCGAATCCTCTCAGTGGCAGGTCCTGATAAAACGGGGTGAGCAGCGTAGGCGACGATTTTATTAGCCCCTTTTTCTTTTAGGGCAGCAGCTGCATTACACAAGGTACCTGCTGTATCAACCATATCGTCAAAAATTACAGCTGTTTTATCCTGAACATCACCGATAATATTTACCACTTCCGATTTATTAGCTTTTTCACGTCGTTTATCGATAATTGCCAAACCCGCATTATCCAAACGCCTAGCAATCGCACGTGCCCTTAAAACGCCTCCAACATCAGGCGAAACTAAGACAAGGCTGTCATATTTCTGCTTCCATATATCGCCCAAGAGCACTGGGGAAGAATAAACATTATCGACTGGTATTGAAAAAAATCCTTCAATCTGATCTGCGTGCAGATCTATTGTTATTAGCCTTGAAATTCCAGAGGTCTCCATCAGGTCTGCCACCAATTTCGCTGAAATGGGTCCTCGGGTATTTCTTGGTCTTCTATCTTGCCGAGAATAACCAAAGTAAGGAACCACCGCAGAAATAGTTTTAGCCGATGCTCTGCGGCAGGCATCTGCCATTAAAAGCAATTCCATCAGATGGTCATTGCCAGGGGGGCAGGTTGACTGAATCAAGAAAACATCCATGCCTCTTATATTTTCTAAAATTTCAACCCTCGTCTCACCGTCACTAAATTTTTCAACCTGGATAAAACCAAGAGGCTGCATCAATTGCTGAGCGACACGTCCAGCAACTGTTTGGGAGGCATTGCCAGCAAATAAAACAATATTATCCCGATTCATAAAGACCCATAAATTATTGTTAAGTTACCAATAATACTTTGGTTTGGCTGGGGTGGCAGGATTCGAACCTGCGAATCACGGGATCAAAACCCGTTGCCTTACCCCTTGGCTACACCCCAAAGACCCTCTTATAAGATTTAATTCAGCTATTCTGAGGTCGGTTCTATGGGCTGTCAAGCAGACAACTCTAGAATTACGAAACAATCTCCAACCGATTGGTAACTAAAGTTAAACGAAACGACTGCCCTAAAATAAGAATCTTTCTCGGTAGGACGATGCCATTGAGTTCTTGAAAAGAATCGTAGCGAATTGTCCAATCTGGGTATTTGATTTCAACCAACCAACCCTTGTCATCAAAAGTAAGCTGTTCTTGATTTACACCCGATGGCATGGCTAACAGCCAGTTCAAGAAATTAATTTTACTATCCTCTATAAAGCCGAGATCAGTTTCTGATGCATTAAAAACTGAATACATATCTCGCAGTTTAGTATTCTTGGGATCGTCATGAAATATCAAATTGCCAAAGTAATCTCGCACGATAAATTCCGAAGATGCACTACTGTTTTTGCAATCAAAGTTACCAATAAACGAGCCACTCTCGAGCACCAGTGACAAAGAACCCTGTATTCTAAAGTCTGAGAGTTTTTCAACAGTTTGCAATCGATCTGTCCAAACTATTGTCTTCCCTACCCATTGATCTTTAACGCAACTTGCAATAAATAGGTGAGAAAATACAATTAAGATAAACAACGACAATCGGTTGTTGATAATCAAATCCCATTCAGTTTGGTTTTTTTTTATTTTTAGAAACATTATGAAAGAGTCGGTCATTAAAAAATTGAAACAAATAGTAGAACAATACCATTCTATTGGAAATCAATTGTTAGATGAAGAAACTCAAAAAAACAATGCATTAATGATTGAACTTTCCAAAGAGCTTTCACGTTTGCTCGTTGAAGAAAGAAACAAAACCGCTGAAATAACTGATGAAAAAGACGAAGAATTAAAACAATTGGTCCAAAAAGAACTGCAAACAATAGATCAACAGCTTTTGGATATAGGAGAACAAATTGTACCCCTACTATTACCAAAAGACCCAAGAGATCAAAGCAATATTTTTTTAGAAATTAGGGCAGGCACAGGAGGCCAGGAAGCTGCTATTTTTGCCGGTGATATATTCCGAATGTATTCAAGATTTTGTGAGCAAAAAAATTGGGAACTTGAAATTCTAAACCAGAATGAGAGTGGTCAAGGTGGTTTTAAAGAAATTATTGCCAAAATAATCGGTGACGGTGCTTTTTCTCAACTCAAGTATGAATCAGGAACACATAGGGTCCAGCGTGTGCCTAAAACAGAGTCTCAAGGAAGAATTCATACCTCAGCCTGTACCGTAGCCGTAATCGCTGAGGTAGAGGATCTTGGAGAAGTTGAATTGAATTCCAGCGATATTAGGCTGGATACTTTCAGGGCATCTGGAGCTGGGGGACAACATGTTAACAAAACGGATTCTGCCGTTCGTTTGACTCACATGCCAACTGGAATTGTGGTTGAGTGCCAAGACAGTAGATCACAGCATAAAAATAAAGCCACGGCCGAAACTCTTCTGAAAGCCAAAATATATGATCAAGAACAAGAAAAACTAACCAAACAACGTGCAGAAGAAAGGAAAATTATGATTGGAAGTGGTGACCGTTCAGAGAGAATTAGAACCTATAATTTTCCCCAAGGCAGAGTAACGGATCACAGGATTGGCCTTACTCTTTACAATCTCTCAGAGATCATGGAAGGTGAAATAACCGAATTAATTGAGACCTTAATTCAAGAGAATGCAGCTAAACAAATGGCAAGCCAAGCAAATTGACTTGCAATAGCCATGAACAATATTTCCAGTTATTCGTTGATTCTAGGAGGTGCAAAAGCTCTCGATAAAATCAGCCAAACTCCACGCTTAGATTCAGAATTGCTATTGGCAAAGATACTAAAAATAGGCAGAGACCAATTTTATTGCAAGGATATTTTCCCAGAAAGAAAACAAATTCAAGCGTACGATGCACTATTAAAAAAACGAATACAGGGTACGCCCGTTGCCTATTTAACTGGATGTAAAGAGTTTTGGTCATTGCCACTTAAGGTAAATCAAGACACTTTAATACCCAGACCAGAAACAGAACATTTAGTCCAGCAATCATTAGTTAGATTGGATAATTTGGAAAAAAATTACCAAGTACTTGAACTGGGTACTGGCTGTGGTGCGGTGGCAATAGCACTTGCACAGGAAAGGCCTAAGGCAAGCATTTTTGCCACAGATGTATCCCCAAAAGCTTTAAAGATAGGAAAATACAACGCCAAAAAATTTCAAATTAGCAACATCCAATTTATATGCTCCGATTGGTTGAATGGTCTCTCTGACTTGAAATTCGATTTGATAATTTCTAACCCGCCTTATGTTGATGCAAAACAAACCAACGATTATGACTCTGTAGCTTTGTCCCATGAACCTAGAGTTGCATTATTTGCTGGTGACCATGGCAGATCATGCATTAAAGAAATCACCCAAGAAAGTATCAGATTTTTAAAAAGAGATGGCTGGTTAATAATCGAGCATGGGTATAACCAATCTGGTCTTTGTCAACAATTGATGCAATCCTTTCAGTTGAGAGCAATACAAACCACACTGGATTATTCGGGAATAGGGAGAATTACAGCAGGACAAAGATATGATTAGTGTCACATGACTGAGAGCCATGAAATACAAAATCTACGTTACAGTCGTCATTTGGGATTGGATGACTTTACACAACAATCTCAAAAAAAACTTGCCACGGCATCTGTTTTCATAATCGGTATTGGTGGTCTAGGCACCGTGGCAAGCCTTTACCTCGCAAACAGTGGTATTGGCAACATAATACTCAATGACTATGATTCGGTAGATATAACTAATTTGCCAAGGCAAATTCTTTTCAGTTCCGGTGACCTTGGCAAGAATAAAGCTGAAATAGCCAAGAAAAAACTTCTAAAATTTAACCCAAATATTAACGTCCGGTCATTAACCGAGAAACTAAAAGAGGAGAAGCTAGGAGAAATGACCTTGGTTGTTGATGCCGTGTTGGACTGTACAGATAACCTTCAGTCTCGGCTTTTAATCAACAAAGTTTGTATCAAGAATAAGAAACCACTAATTTCTGGTGCCGCGATTAGATACGAAGGCCATATAGCAGTTTTTAGAAATGACATTGCAATTAAAAGTTGCTACAACTGCTTGTATCAACAAGAAGATGAAAACATCGAAGATTGTGAAGGCAGTGGCATTCTGGCTCCTGTAGCCGGGACTGTAGGTACGGTAATGGCAACTGAAGCAATCAAGATTTTAGTTGGGAAGGAATCAATGCTGGATAATAGATTATGGATTCTGGACGCTAAAAACAACACCAATCAAGTCCTCAAAATACGAAAATCTAAAACTTGCCAAGTGTGCAGCTTGTAGGCTAGTTATGTTCTTATCTTCTTCTATTATCTTTGATCATGCAGGTATATGATTCGATAATCGTTGATATATTAAAAGATTGAGTTTAGTTATTTTTGATTTTTTCCTTTAAAATCTCATTGACAATGGATGGATTCGCCCGACCTTGGGTGCGTTGCATAACTTGACCAACAAAAAAACCAAGAATTTTTTCCTTGCCGTCTAAATATTCCTGCAATTGGTCTGGAAAAGTTTCCAGTACTTCAACAATAATGGACTCTATTTCACCGACATCACTGATTTGCTCAAGCCCTCTTGATTGGATAATAACATCCACCTCTTTCTTCTCATGAACCATGGAGTCAAACACGTCTTTTGCTATCTTGCCTGAAATTGTTCCATCGGTAATTCTTTGCAACAACTGTGCAAAAGACTCGGGAGAAACACCGAGTTGATCAATGCTCAACCCATCTCTATTCAAAACGAACAATAACTCCGTTAAGATCCAATTGGCGACCAGCTTGTTGTCGCTATTAAATACAGCGGTCACTTTTTCAAAATAACGTGCCAGCTCTATGGTGTCGGCAATCTTGACGGCATCGTTTTCCTTAATGCCATAATCACGAACATACCGTTGGACTTTTGCTTCAAAAAGTTCGGGCAATTGGGAACGAATTTGCTCGATCATCGATTTATCTATTTCGAGTGGCAATAAGTCTGGATCAGGAAAATACCTGTAATCGTTTTCTTCTTCCTTGGTTCTCATGGTTCTTGTTTCATCCATATCAGAATCATACAACCGTGTTTCTTGAGTGATCTCTTTGCCCTCATTAAGCAATTCTTCCTGTCTTGCTATTTCATAAGCAATGGCTTTCTCAACAAATTTGAACGAGTTGAGGTTTTTGATCTCTGTACGAGTTCCCAGCTTACTTGTAGCCTTTGGTCTAAGCGATACGTTTGCGTCACATCGAAATGAACCCTCTTGCATGTTGCCATCGCAAATTTCTAAGTACTTCACAATTTGGTGAATTTTATGCATATAAGCCGTTGCCTCTTTAGGCGAGTTCATCTCCGGCTCCGAAACAATTTCTAAGAGGGGTATGCCAGCTCTGTTTAAATCGATGGCTGTTTCTTGTTCAAATTTGTCGTGAATTGATTTGCCTGCATCCTCTTCCAAATGTGCTCTGGTAATTCCAATTCTTTTTTGCAATCCGTTTTGAGTTTGAATTTCAAGAGATCCATTGAAAACGATGGGCAGTTCATATTGGCTGATTTGGTAGCCTTTGGGTAAATCGGGGTAAAAATAATTTTTTCTAGCAAAGATTGACCGTTCAGCGATCTGGGCATTTACAGCCAAACCAAACTTGATTGCCATCACCACAGCTTCTTGGTTCAAGACCGGTAAAACACCTGGATATCCAAGGTCAATTAGGGAAGCTTGGGTATTTTGTTCAATGCCAAAATTTGTCGAAGATCCTGAAAATATTTTGCTTTTACAGGCTAATTGAGCATGTATTTCTAACCCAATAACTACTTCCCATTCCATGGCTGTTTACCTCTCTAAACTCCTATGCTTCATTGAGATCAGGTGGTTGCTTTTGGTGCCAATCTGTCTCTTGTTGAAACAAATGTGTCAAATTTAACAATTCTGTTTCAGCAAAATGAGGCGCAATAATTTGGAGACCAAAAGGAAGGCTTTGAACAAAACCACATGGATGCGAAATTGCAGGCAATCCTGCTAAATTAGCTGCTATTGTATATATATCATTCATGTACATGGTTACTGGATCGTCTATTTTTTCACCAATTTTAAAAGCCGGTGTCTGTGTTGTGGGCCCCATAACTGCATCAATATCCTGAAAAGCTTTTTTGAAATCTTGACTAATGAGCTGCCTAACCTTTTGTGCTTTCAAATAATAAGCATCGTAATAACCCGCAGACAGAACGTAGGTTCCTGTAATAATTCTTCTCTTAACCTCTGCGCCAAAACCAATTTGTCGATTGGTTAGATAAAAATCATCCAAATCGTCTATTTCATCGTGTCTGTAACCAAATCGAATGCCATCATATCGAGCTAAATTGGAAGAGCATTCAGCTGGCGCAACCACATAATATGTTGGGACCGACAGGCCAAGATGGGGCAAAGAAATATCTTTAAATTGCACCCCCAAACTTTCGTAAACCTTGATCGCATCCAAAAACACTTGTTCGGACTCAGCATCAAGACCTTCGTCAAAAAATTCCTTGGGAATGCCCACGGTTTTACCCTCTATAGAAACATTCAGTAACCCAGAGTATTTTGGTACATCTGCCTCCACACTGGTTGAATCCATGGGGTCAAATCCGGCCAAAGATTCCAATAAAATTGCAGTATCTTCTGCAGTTAACGCCAAAATGCCAGCCTGATCTAAGCTGGATGCAAAAGCGACCATCCCATATCTTGAACAGCGTCCATACGAGGGTTTCAGGCCGGTGATACCGGTGAATGCAGCAGGCTGTCTTATCGAACCCCCTGTATCGGTTCCCAATGCAATAGGTGCCAAGCCGGCGGCTACTGCAACGGCTGAACCACCAGAAGAGCCCCCTGGAGATCTTGCCAAATCCCAAGGGTTATGGACCGGTCCAAAATAACTTGTCTCATTGGAAGATCCCATAGCAAATTCATCCATGTTAGTTTTGCCTATAAGGATGGCACCTTGGTTATTTAGATTGGAGATAACGGTTGCATCATATGGCGGAATAAAATTTTCAAGCATTTTGGACCCACAAGTTGTTTTGATCCCTTGGGTGCAAAAAATATCTTTGCCAGCGTAAGGTATTCCAGTAAGAGGCAGCGGATCACCTGATTCTATTAACCGGTCTGCCTGAATAGATTTCTCAAGAGCGGCATCCTGGTTTAATGTGATGTAAGAGTTGAACGACGAATCATGTTCGGATATCCGTTGTATGTACATTTCGAGAATCTCATGGCTTGAAATATCCCGTGAACGAAGCATTGCTACTAAGTTTTTTAATGTATAACGCTCCAATAATCTATCCTCCTTTGTTATATGTTCACTCTATAACTTTGGGAACTTTGTAGAATCCTTCTTCTAACACAACAGCATTTTTTTGGTACAACTCTCTACGGTTCTCTTCAGTAACTAAATCCAGCCTGAGTCTCTGTTTCATATTTAATGGGTGGGCCATGGGTTCTATATCATGTGTGTCAACCTTTTCCAATTGCTGAATCATCTCCAAGATCTCTGAAATTTGGCGAGTGTAGTTGTCCATTTCCGCATCTTCCATTTTTAATTTTGATAATGAAGAAATGTATGCAATCTCTGATTTTTTTACGCTCATAGTCCGCTCAAGAAATGATAATACCACTCTAATAATAACTTCCAGTTGCCGAAAATCCTACACGTTGTTAGAGTAGAATTTCTGGAATATTTTTTCGTGCGTTTTAAATTCTATGCTGAAAACAATTACGGGCTACTTTTCCAACGATCTATCAATTGATCTTGGCACAGCAAATACGCTTGTGTATGCAAGCGGCAGAGGTATTGTTCTGAATGAACCGTCCGTTGTGGCTTTACGAACTGAAAATGGAAAGCCTGGCAAAATTGTGGTTGCAGTTGGTAAAGATGCCAAAGCAATGCTGGGAAGAACACCTGGAACGATCGAAGCCATTCGCCCTCTCAAAGACGGTGTCATTGCGGACTTCATAGTTACAGAAGCAATGCTTCAATCCTTTATAAAAAAAGCTCATGGGAGTCGGTATTTTAGACCTAGCCCAAGAGTTTTAGTCGCTGTGCCCTATGGATCTACCCAGGTTGAAAGGCGCGCTATAAGAGAATCAGCAGAGGGAGCAGGCGCAAGAAAAGTGTTTTTGATTGAAGAGCCAATGGCAGCAGCAATTGGAGCCGGCCTGCCCGTTCACGAGGCAAGAGGATCTATGGTTGTCGATATCGGTGGTGGAACTTCAGAAGTTGCTGTCATATCTTTGAACGGTATTGTCTATGGTGTTTCTATCAAAGTTGGCGGCGACACTTTTGATGAATCAATTATTAATTACGTGAGACGGAATTATGGAATACTGATCGGTGAACCAACCGCAGAAAGAATCAAACACGAAATCGGCCATGCCTATCCAGGTGAATCAGTGGAAGAAATCTCTGTGAAAGGCAGAAACTTATCAGAAGGAATACCCAGAACGTTTACCCTGAACAGCAACGAGATTCTCGATGCTAACACACTTAAAGCAGCGTTGGAGCAAACCCCGCCAGAATTAGGATCAGACATTGCTGAGAGAGGAATTGTCCTGACTGGTGGCGGTGCACTGCTCAAAGGTATTGACAAATTGCTAATGGAAGAAACAGGCCTCCCTGTTATACTTGCGGACACGCCATTAACATGCGTTGCCAAAGGTGGTGGTAAGATCATTGAACTTCTTGATAAACATGGACTCAACCTTTTTGATTTGGATTAATTATTGTTAAAACCCTCTAAAACGGTTAACTGTATTGATGCCGTTATCAGGTGAGGCAACAACGACTCGATCTAGGGGACAATATTCCACCTCGAAACTTCTTTTTTTTCTGATCCTTGCATTTGGTCTGATGTATCTGGACTACAAAGGTCAATACCTCAATAAAGTGCGAAGCTACATTTCAGTAACAACATATCCCATTCATGTTGTCATGAATGCTCCGAAAAATATTTTTCTTAAGCTCACAGAATCCATGGGTCAACGAGAGAAAATTATCCTTG
>JYMV01049145.1_pt1 | contig 21506 bp, 14 predicted proteins | sample 338911 | NCBI WGS metagenome assembly JYMV01 (sample SAMN03354496, study PRJNA234377) | hydrothermal vent metagenome | biome: Deep sea; feature: Hydrothermal plumes at the Eastern Lau Spreading Center, Western Pacific Ocean; material: Seawater | place: Tonga | collected 2009 | depth 2000 m m
TTAGCTAAGGATTCTTTCCAATAAGAAAGAGTCATTGTACCAATCTCATTTTTATTCACTCTTTTAGTAAAAGGTCGACGGGTTTTTTCAGTAAGGCTGCATATAGAAGGGATAGTCTCTACTGGGTCTCTATGAATTTGGATAAAGCTGGCTTCTGGATAAACCGTAAGAATTTCATGGAATCTTCCAATATGACCGGGATTTTTAAGCAGCCATCTCTTAGGCCTGTTAAGGCTTTCCAAGACCTGTAAAAAACGTGAATGCCAAAGAAAAACTGAAGCGTGATCTGCCTTTTTTAAATAGTTCTCATAACTTGGAATCCGTGCCATATAAGCGTAAAGAAGACTTTTCAAACTAAAAGCAGTAATTAAGAGACATTCTTCTGGATCAGTGGATTGAATAGGATGGATTAGATCTAAACCAGGTATTAATTTTCTTTTGAAAGACATCAGCAAATCTGTCTTTTTTATACGCCTTTTGTAATCTCTTGTGTGTTGTTCGACTATGGGGAAAGGAAAAAACATTTCCCAGACTAAAGGGCTTCGGTGATTAGAATCTAAACTTAATAAATTAAACAAATATGTTGTTCCAGATCTTGGCAGTCCAATAACAAAAACAGGAGAAGCAGGCTTTTTCAGCTCTTTACCCTCTAGAAATTCAAATATTTTTGATCTTATCTTAAGATGGCTTGTAATTTGATATCTTAAAGCTATCTTCCCGGTTAGGTTTAAATTGGCTTCATTATTAAGTGAATCCAATAACATAGTCAGGGGTTCTTTATAATCATCCTCACCTAAATTTCCTTTGAATTTTTTAGGAGAGATTTTTCTGAAAGTAGATAATTCATAATGATGATAAATAATTATAAACTGCTACTGTCTTTCAAATCATTGGTTTCTTAGAAAACCTTTAATATACTAAACAAATAACTTGTTTAAATTAGTGAGGGAAAAATGCCTTATATCAACAACAGAATAGTGCATGATGCAGATTCTCACACAATGGAATTACCTGATTGGTATGACGAATTCGGAACGGAAAGGGTAAAAGAAGTTTTTCGAAAACGTTTTACCAAGTCTCAGGTTGGTGCTTTAGAAAGCATGGAAGCTTTACCTGGCCTTCATAAGAAGAGTAAATACAGGGAGTTAAATGAGAAGGAAATAATGATCAGAAAAAACTATCAGGCTCTAGGCGCGTTTGATTCTAAAGACCGCTCAGAAGCTATTGACCATCTAGGGGTAGCGACTCAACTGGTTTTCCCTACTTCACCTAATGTATGGCTTGAGGACTTAGAACATCGTGACGATTTAGAATTCTTATATGAAACCGCAAGTGCAACAAATAGATCTCAAATTGCCTTTTGTGAACAAGATAAGAGGCTTTTACCAGTAGCCTACATCCCTCTTGCTGATCTTAAAAAAGCAGAGATAGCTGCTAAAGAAGCTCTAGATTTAGGCGCCAATGCCCTATTGATCCCTTGGTCTTGCCCAAAATATCATTCAACTAGTCATCTGGAATTAGATAAAGTATGGGCTCAGGCTCAAGAGGCTAGAGTCCCAGTATTATTTCATGTCGGGGTTGCGGATCGAGTTTTACCAGCAGCACATAAAATAAATGGCCTGCCACCAGTAACAGATTTTCATGGAGGAGAAGAGAATTTTCGTTCAATTTCTTACATGGCAATCTCAAATGGACCCATGCAAGCCCTTTCTCTACTTATACTTGATGGCGTGTTGGATAGATTTCCTGCCCTTATGGTTGGAGTGATAGAACTAGGTGCTGTTTGGGTACCTGGTTTTATGCGTCAACTTGACTCAGCTTTTGAAGCTTTTGGTAGGCATGAAGAAAGATTACAAAATCTTAAGCTCAAGCCAAGTGAATACATAACTCGTCAAGTCAGAGTGACGCCCTACCCTACGGAACCTACGGAATGGATCATTAATGAAGCAGGCAAAGATATTTTTATGTTTTCTTCAGACTACCCTCATGTAGAGGGAGGGAGAAATCCTATGGGTAGATTTGAAAAAGCTACCAAAAATCTTTCTGGAAGTGATCAAGATAAATTTTTTAGAAGCAACTTTGAAGACCTGATGGGTTCTGCCTTTTAATATTTCAATGCTTTTTGACAATAGTTACCAAAATCTTCCTCAAGATTTCTTCGAAAGAATCAATCCTGTTCCTGTAAAAGATCCTCAACTGATCATATTTAATAATGATTTAGGAAGATCCTTAGGAATTGATCAAAAAATCAACAAAAAAGAGTTGGCTAATATATTTTCGGGTAATGAAATCCTGAAAGGATCTTCACCTATTGCCTTGGCTTACGCGGGACATCAATTTGGTAACTTTGTGAATCAGTTGGGTGACGGAAGAGCAGTTTTATTGGGAGAGGTAAGCACTCCAAACCAAGAGCGTTTTGACATGCAATTAAAAGGTTCGGGCCAAACAAGATTCTCGAGACAAGGTGATGGAAGATCCCCACTGGGACCAGTTATTAGAGAGTATGTAGTTAGTGAAGCCATGAATGCCTTAGGCATTCCTTCCACACGTTCATTAGCTGCTGTGACCACCGGAGAGAAAGTATTTCGGGAAGTAATTCTGCCTGGAGGTATATTAACAAGAATAGCTAAAAGTCACATTAGAGTAGGTACTTTTGAATACTTTGCAACACAAAAAAATACTGAAAACCTAAAAACTCTAGCGGATTACACTATCAAACGACATTTCCTTTCTTTGAAAGATGTAGCTAACCCTTACCTTTCATTGCTAGAAATAGTTAGCGAAAGACAAATAGAGCTAATTTCAAAATGGATGGGAGTGGGTTTTATACACGGAGTAATGAATACTGACAACACGTCTATAGTCGGAGAAACCATAGACTATGGACCTTGTGCCTTTATGGATGAATATAATCCAAGTACAGTTTTTAGCTCCATAGATGCTCATGGAAGATATGCATTTGGCAATCAACCCTTGATAGCCCAGTGGAATATGGCCTGTTTTGCTAATAGCTTGCTTGGGCTAATAGATAAAGATACAGAGAAAGCAACGTCCAAGGCTCAAAAAGTTATCAATAACTTTCCAAATAAAATGAGCGAAGCCGTGATGAGTGTTATGTGTAAAAAAATAGGTCTAGATAGTACAAAAACTAACTCCCAAGAGGCGTTAACAAAATTACTGAGAATCATGCTAGATAATAAGTCTGACTACACTCTTACTTTTCGTTATTTAAGTGAAATTATTAAAGGGAAAAGAGATAGCTCTTTTAAACAACAGTTCTTAGAACACAATCAAATTTCTAATTGGTTAAAAGAATGGAAAGAATTAATCAAAGATCAAGATCTAGCCAAAAAAGAAATAGTTTTGTCTATGGAGAGCTCAAATCCAGTCTTTATTCCCCGTAACCATCTTGTAGAAAGAGCTATAGAGGCAGCAGTTGAAAATAATGATTTTTCAGAAATGAAAACTCTCTTAACTATATTAAGTAAGCCTTATGAGGAACAAAGTAAGTATGGTGAATATATGAAACCACCAAAACCCCTTGAAGTCGTTCATCAAACCTTCTGCGGAACTTAAGAAAAACTAAGTCTTTAAATAAAGGAAAAAACATGTCAAAAAACACACAAGTCCTAATTGATAGTCTGCCCGAAGGAAAGCTATCAGAAAGTAACTATAAATTGGTGGAATCACCTATGCCTGAGGCTTCTGAGGGTGAAGTATTGGTAAAAACAATTGCTTTTGCTATTACAGCAGGCACTAGAGCGGGACTCCAGGGCAGTGCTAGCTATGCGGGCGCTCCCCAAACTGGAATAGTCATGAATAGCCTTGGAGTCGGCGAAGTAGTTGCTGGAGACAATTCTAGCTTTCCAGCAGGAATGAAAGTCCAGGCTCGGACAGGATGGCAATCTTATTCAGTTCATAAAACTAGCGAGTTAACAGAGATCCCGGAAGGAATAGATCCTTTGCATTACCTTGGACCACTTGGAATAAATGGATTAACGGCTTACTTTGGATTGTTGGAAGTGGGTCAGCCTAAGACCGGAGAAACTGTAATGGTTTCAGCTGCTGCAGGTTCGGTAGGACATATGGTGGGCCAAATAGCTAAGCTAAAGGAATGTAATGTTGTGGGCGTTTGTGGCACAGATGTTAAGTGTGAAAAGCTCATATCAGATTTAGGATTTGATGCTGCCGTCAACTACAAAGAGGCAAATTTTCGTCAGACACTTAAAGAGTCAACGCCAAATGGTGTAGATGTCTACTTTGATAATACTGGAGGAATGATATTGGGTTCAGCTTTATTCCGTATGAACACAGGTGGACGTATTGCTTGCTGTGGTGTTGTGTCTCAATACGATACCAGTTCACCCGAACCTGGCCCCAAAGGTATCCCGGGGTTATTGGTAAATAAACGCATTCAAATGCAAGGTTTCATTGTGTTTGACTTTGCAAGCGAGTATGAGACTGCACGTTCAGAAATAATTAAGTGGATAGATTCAGGGAAATTGAAAATTTTAACTGATGAAGTCAAAGGATTAGATGCAGCTCCGAGGGCATTTGTTGATCTACTGGCAGGAGGGAATATAGGAACACGCATAGTCCGATTAGACTTAGAATAAAATTTTTAAAGAATACTATTTTGATTAGTTAAAAGCGCTGAGAATTTCTTCATCAAACTGCTCCAACAAGTTCACGTTTCCAGAGGGGATGCCCCCAAACATAATCTCTGCTATACCGGCTTCTTTAAATTCACCAATCCGTTCAATGATGTAATCCTTAGATCCCGCCACTGTTCCAGACCCTAAGCCTTTAACCGCTCTATCAATTAAGTTTTGATCTTCGGTGAGATAACAGGGCATTAATAAAGTTCTTCTGATTTCCTTTGGATCACGACCCCAATCTTCACAGTGCTTCTCTAAGATAGATGATTTGTTTTGATAGTGCTCTAGTGACATTCCCCCGCCTGCCCATCCATCAAGGTTCATCACATCGCCGTAACGAGCAAGGGTTCTAAGTGTTCTTTTTGGTCCGGTTCCACCCACCATAATCGGAATAGGATCTTTGAAACTACCAGGAGAAAGTTGACCTTGTACAATTTGATAATGCTCACCAGTGAAGTCAACAGGCTCATTGCTGTGCATTAGCTCACGAATTAACTGACAGGCTTCTTCAAATCTGTCTTGACGTACTTTCATTGATGGGAATTCCCATCCGTAGGCTTCGTGCTCTCTTTGATACCACCCCGCCCCTAAGGCCAGCGTAAAACGACCTTCGCTCACAGTATCAATAGTCCCAGCAATTTTTGCTACATGGGCAGGATTACGATAAGTATTGCCGAGGACTAAGTTGCCTAAACGAAGTTTTTTTGTCATACCCGCGACGGTCGCAATTGCTGAAAGCCCTTCAAAAGCTGTCAGGGCCTCTTGTTCGCTATCCGCACCGGGGGGAATGTAATGATCAGCAAACCAAACACTATCCCAATTACCAGCTTCCATTGCCATTACTGAAGCGCTTATTTCTTCCCAGCTGGTTCGATAAACATTAACCTGAACTCCAAAATCCATAGATCAAAGATTAATAGTTAATTTACAAAAGTCAAAGTTGCTGTATAAATTTGTTAGTCTTCAGACAAGTCTGTCTGCAGCCTGACATAATTTCTATAATGGCTGTCTTCATTACTCATTAGTTCTCCAGGTGAACCCTGTTCAAGAATAACTCCATCTTCAAGAAAAATAATTTTGTCAGCATTAGCAATAGTTGATAAACGATGGGCAATGATAATAACCAAACGATCCTTGGAAGCTTCTTTTAATGCATTGACAAGGAACTGTTCAGTTTCTGGATCAAGAGCTGAGGTGGGTTCGTCTAAAATAAGAATTTTAGAATCTCTCAACAAACCCCTAGCAATAGCTATCCTTTGTTTTTGTCCGACCGAGAGTTTACTTATGGCAGTTGAGCCAAGCTTGGTTTCATAACCTTCAGGAAGAGAGATTATGAAATCATGTATTCCAGCAATTTTGGCGACCCTTTCAACTTCAGCTTGTGAGGCTTCAGGTTTGCCGAAACAAATGTTGTCAAAAATACTTAAAGAGAAGAGTTGAGTTTCTTGAAACACGTAAGTAATTTGGCTTCTTAGACTTTCTATTTTTATATCGCGCACATCAACACCATCGATGAAAACTTCTCCTTCAGTTGCCATATGATATCTGGGCAGAAGATAGGCTAGACTTGTCTTGCCTGATCCCGTGGGTCCAACAAAAGCCACTATTTGGCCTATTTTGGCTTCAAAAGAAACATCTTTAAGCGCTCTACGGCCATCTGGGTATACCAGCCCAGCACCCTTGATTTCAATATCTTCACTAATTGTGTCTATTCTTAAATGACCTAAATCCTCCTCAACTGGAAGATCCATAAGAGCAAAAACCCTTCTCATGCCAGGTGCAAATCTTTGAAGGTGAATCCAAAGTGTCGCAAAAGAAATTGCAGGTCCTGCCATCCAGCCAAAAAAGAACATTAACGAACCATAATTACCTGGGGTAAGTTCTCCATCTATAACTCTAGAAATTACCAACCAAAAAGCGATGGTTAAGATCAACACTCCTCCTAAACCTTGGGCATTTGCTAATAGGATTTCCACAAGTACTGTAAAGCGAAATCGTTTAAAAGATTCCTTACTGTCTTCTCCAAACCTCTCTCTTTCTTTATCTTCTCCTCCTAGACTTTGAACAGCTAGGATGTTATCCATTCCCTCTTCTATAGTGCTTGTAGTTATAGACCCTGAATGTCTACTTTTCTCTTGGACTCTTCTCATGGCTGAAGAGAACGGCCCTGTGATTAAGATGTAAATTGGAAATATCGCAGCCGCACACCAAACAACTTCAGGAACATGAGGAAAGGCACTCATCATGGTAGCCATAGCTGCAATGAATAAGATTGTAGATAATGTAGGACGATTTATTATTTCGTAAAAAATCTGATTAATTGAAGGGCTGTCATACATAACACGATAAATTGCGTCCCCAATTCTCTGGTCTTCTAAAGTTGTTATTGGAAGGGATTGGATACGATGAAACAACTTAGCCCTAATTAAGTGATTGATAGACTGGGTAAGACGAGAATTCATCTTATATTCGTAATACCCAGTTATACCACCAGAAAAACTAAACCCTCCATGAGTCCAGTTATCCTGCTGGGTTGCAGTATCATTGCCCTGTTGCATATCAGCTTCTGAAGTATCTCTTTGTTCATTTGAATAAGCTCCAAAAAATATTACAAGTAAAAAAGAAGACCCTGTTAACCAAGACAAGATTTCCCATGCAGACATGTCTTGCATCAAATCCAGTATAGGATGCAAATACGCAGGGAAGCCTAGGTAACCGGTTGAACTATCTATGGGGTTACCCAAAACAACATGGTCAATCATAATTTGCAATGTCCAAGGGAGAACAAGTATAGGAAACATTAAAGAAAGCAGAGTTAAAACCCACTTAACGGCAAAACGAATTTTGAAAAATCTAACAAATGACCAAGATCTAGCAAGGATAAGCAAGGTTTCAACAAATCCCATGTGGGGGATATTTTCGTACTCGACAGTTAGATCACGAATAGAATTTTTCTGGGCTTCTTGAGGGTCCGTGTTTAAGTTACTACTCATTAACTCTCTTCCCCAGATTGCTGATTAGTTAGGTTGGATTCTGCCTGCACAAAAGCTTTGTACTTTCCATTTTCATTCCTCATGAGTTCTTCATGAGTCCCGTTCTCTAAGATCTTTCCTTGGTCCAAATAAAGGATGTTGTCAGCACGACGGATGGTAGATATACGATGAGTAATCAAAAAGATGACTCGGTCCTTGCCCCACATCGACAAATTCTTCATAACTTGTTGTTCAGTAACTGCGTCCAGTGCGGCTGTTGGTTCATCTAAGATAAGTATTGGTGTGTTCCTGACCACAGCCCTAGCTATAGAAAGTCTTTGCCTCTGTCCAGTAGATAATTTTCCTCCTCTATCGCTCAGAACAGTGTCTAAACCTTGAGGAAGATCATGAACATATTCATCCATGCAAGCTATTTCAATAGCTTGATTAATAGTAGAGTCATCAGCCTCCGGGGCAACATATCTAATGTTGTCTCTTACACTTAGAGAAAACAGTACATTTTCTTGAAGAGCAATTGCGGCTTTTTCCCTTAAAGAAGCAATAAGGTATTTATTTAAAGGAGTACCGTCAATCTTGATCAATCCTGAAGATGGCTCATACAGGCGCAGTAATAAAGACATTAGTGTAGTCTTGCCAGATCCAGTGGGGCCAATTATGGCTGTGATGGTCCCAGGTTTGGCTGTAAAACTTACTCCTTCAAGTACTGGAATTCCTGATTCGTATTCAAAATTAATATTTTCAAAACTAATTTCTTTTTCTGGTTTTATTAAAGGTTTCGCATCGGGCTCGTCTTCGATATCGGGCTCGATATCTAAAATATCGAATACCCTGCTTAAACCCATTGCCATGTCTTGTGCTGTTAACCAAAGACGCATAAATAGCCTTACATTGTTTGAGGTAGTATGAAATTGTGTTCTAGCCCACTGAAAAGCTCCTAAATTCCAAACTACCCAACTTACCGCCATTAGTGCTATCAACTCATTTGCATAAGTTTTATTACCTTGATTAGCGCTATAACCCATAAAGAATTCACCTGAAAGGAGAAATATTGATGCGATGACAAACATTATTATCATTAGAAGAGCAACCAGCCTACGAGACTGAAAGGCTGCATTCATAGCAATCACAGAGTCCTTTTCCATACCCTCCTGAATGCGATCTCCAGCATCATATGCTTTGATAAGTTTTAGAGCAGCAAACGATTCTTGGATCCGAGAGGTAAGATCTGAGGTGGTAGACCTGTATACAAGACTTCTTATTCTCATCCTAGGCATAGCCCATCTAGCCCAGAAGATTGTTGGAATGGCTAATGACAAGGCTATAAATCCCATGGTTGGACTGAGAAAAGAAAGTAAGAAAAGAGCATAAATGTAATACCAAAAACTTAAAGAAAGTTCTACCAAACGTCCTATAACAGCATTAACTTGTGCACTGTCTGCATAAATTCTAAAAATTGAATCACCTGTCCTATGTCCACTGTGATAAGAAAGTGGTAATTGATGCCATCTTCTAACCAGTGCAATTCGCATATTTTGATTAATTTGCTGCATGATCCAAACTGTGTAATACGGAACTATCATTCCTATGGGTAAGTTAAAAGCCCATAGAGACATAGAAAGATAGACCCAAGACCATTTCAGATCATGTCGCTGTTCTATGGTTAAAGATTCAGTATTTTCACTACCCATTTCCGGCGCTCCAAACCACCAAGAGGAAGCAACTTCTTGCTGAAGGGGCTCAGTCTGCAATAAGGACATGCTTAAAAGATCAGCAATTATTATTCCTAAAGGTAAAGTGACTAAACCTTGAGCTGCTGCTAGTAGATAAAGATAAGTTAGATGAGAATGTAACCTGAAGCGAGTAACAAGCCTTCCAGACTCAAACCTGAATTGGATTACCCACCCTAATCCACAACAAAGAGTAAGTAGAATTCCATAAATGATTGGCCCTGTACCATTTAGAACCAAAATACAGAGCAAAAGAGTGAAGAATGTGCACAAAGCTAGGAAAATAGCTACAGCTGATTGCCTGACTCCAGATAACTTTCCTAACGCTAAGAGCCACATGCTCAAAACCATAGAAGCAACAAAGATATAAAGAGTGCTCTCAGCAGTTCCTAATTCAATGTTTATAAGACCAAATAAAGGTCCTAATATAGCTATTGCAGTAGCCAAAACCGGTGCATAAATCAGTCCGTAACCATCTCCAGCTAAAGGATCGGCAACCTCTTGGCTAGTTCCGTTACTTCTCGTATACCATCTACCTAAAAAATAAGGTCTTACAAAAGGCCACGACCTAAAAAGCAGGACAATGACCTCTCGAAGACCATGATCATCTTCATCAATGGTTTTGTTTTTCTCCTCTGGTATGTCTCCATCAGTTAAAAAAGGTAAAGCGATGGCCCGTTTAAAGTCTTTAGGATCAAGTTCTGATTTAGGTATTCGGTCACTTAGAAACCACATACCTACTGGTATAGCAATTGCAATGATCATCATCCCTAAAGAGACGATGGCAAAGGAGTTCACAAGATTTCCTCTCTTTTTTCTTCCTCTTGTTTTTCCCAAGTTTCGTACATTTGAAAATAACTTCCTTTCTTCTGAATTAGCTCTTCATGAGAACCCATTTCAATAATCTTTTGTTCATCTATAACAACAATCACATCTGCCCTTCTTGTGGTTGCCAATCTATGTGCAATTATTATTGCTGTCCTACCTTCTAAAAGCTTATCTAGCGCTCTTTCTATCTTAGCCTCATTCTGTTGATCAACATTTGAAGTCGCTTCATCGAGTATTAAGACTCTAGGCTTACTTAAAAATGCCCTGGCAAGAGCTAAAAGCTGTCTCTCACCTGAAGAAAGTGATGAACCTCTCTCATGACAATGTGTTTCCAATCCCTCAGGCAGTCTCTTAATCATTTCTTCAATACCAACAGCCTTGCATGCGTCCTCTACTTCCTTGTCAGTGGCATCAGGTTTAGCAAATAAAATGTTATCTTTTATGGTTCCGTGGAATAAGAATGGCTCTTGGGGAACAATTCCTAGCTGACTATGAAGTGACTCAAGTGAGATATCTTTGAGGTTAATATTGTCTAGAGTTAAAGAACCTTCTGTAGGATCATAAAATCGACATATTAATTTTGCGACTGTAGATTTACCAGCTCCAGTCGGACCAACAAAAGAAACTGTTTTTCCCGCCTCAATATGAAGGGAAATATTTTTTAAGACCTTTATTTCATCATCGTATGAAAAAGACACGTCGTTAAATCTTATGTCTCCCTTTAAGTCTTTGAGATCAAAGGCGTTCTCTGATTCTTTCACACTAGGTTCTGTGTCTAATAAATCTCTGAGTTTTAGAACTGCAGCGTTTCCTGATTGAAATTCATTGTAAAGTCCTGAAAGTTCATTAATAGGGATGAAGAACCTGCTTACTAAGACATTAAAAGCGACTAAACTTCCGACAGTAAAAGCACCTTCCGGATCCAGAGAAGGATTAACATCCTTAAGAATAAAGAAGCCAGCGGTAAAAATTAACAGGGAAGTAGCCGTGGTTATAAATTGAGTTCCAGAACGATAAGTGGCTGTTATTTTAGAAGTATAATGATTTGCATCCCTGTAATCCCCTACAATATTCCTGTGGTTGATAACGTTGTGTTTCATTCTGTTAAAAGAAATGACCAACCTCATTCCTGATAAGCTTTCTTGGAGGTCAGCTAAAACATCAGCAATTCTATTTCTTACTACTTGATAGCCTCTTTCAGAAGTTTTGCTAAACCAGACTGTAAAACCAAACATTATAGGTGCCGAAAATACAAGCAGTATTAAGGTTAATTGAAGGTTAAATGAAAAGAGTAAAATTAGAATGAAGAACAAGGCCAGTAATTGAGCTACCAGGTTGACTAAACCTGTTTGTAATAAATTTGAAAGAGCTTCAATATCACTGGTCATCCTAGTTAGAAGCCTTCCAGCCTTCTCTTCAGTATAAAAGTCTATGGAAAGTCTTTGTAAATGACTAAAGACTCTGACCCTCAAATCGTACATCAATAATTGACCTAAACGACCCAAAAACCTAATCCTTATTCCGCTTACGATGACTGCTAAGAATAAACTTCCTACCCAAACCATCGCTACCATCGTTAAAACTGAAAAATCTTTAGGCATAATGGCTTTATCAATAGCAACCTGAACTAAGTAAGGCCCTACCAACAAAAGCATTTCTGTCATCGCTACTAATACAAGCGCAAAAAGAAATCTAAATTTATAAGGAGAAAGAAAAGCCCACAAAGTAAAAGCTCTAGAAGAAGGATTTTTATGTGAAAAAGATACTTTAATATCAGAAAAATCAGGTTCTTCCTCAATTAAAGCATTAGTACGATCCAGCATTTCAGGAGGTATTCCGGCAAAAGGCAGGTTAGCTTCCTGACTCATCAAAGCCTCCTTTAAATTCGTCTTCAGAAGGATCTTTGATAAGCGTTTCACTTATCCTTTTTCTATATTCTTCGTCTGATTCTTCCTCCCCCTGCTCTTCTTCTGGTGTTTCTGTAGTTGATTGCTGAGCAAGAATTTCTGAATACCTAGGTTCGTCTCTTAATAAATCTTCATGTGTACCCGAAGCAATAATTTTTCCATTGTCTAAAACTAATACTCGGTCAGCTAAACTTATTGTAGAAAGTCTGTGCGCGATTAGTATTGTTGTTCGTTTATCTAAAAGCTTTAATAAAGATTTGTGGATCATAGCTTCTATTTTGACGTCAATGGAGCTGGTGGCATCGTCAAGAATAAGTATGGAAGGATCAACCAAAAGTGCTCGAGCTATTCCTAATCTTTGTCTTTGTCCTCCCGATAAAGTATAGCCCCTCTCTCCCACTACAGTTTCGTATCCATCTGAAGTTTGATTGATAAAATCATGTGCTTCTGCAGCTTTTGCCGCTTGAATAATTTCATCCATAGTAGCGTCAGGTCTTCCGTAAGCTATATTGTCTTTAATGCTAACTGAAAACAAAAAAGGCTCATCTAAGACTTGAGCGATATGATAGTGAAGATTTCTAATCCCCATGTCTTGGACTGGAACTCCATCAATTGAGATATTTCCTTTATCTGCTTCATAAAACCTGGAGAGCAGACGCACTATGGTAGACTTTCCTGAGCCTGTTTGACCTACAATAGCTACTGTTTCTTTTGGTTCTACCTCAAAACTTAGTCCTTTTAAGATAGGTTCTTCGGCGTAGGCAAAATGAACATCGTTAAAGGAAATTTTTCCCTCAAGTTTTTCCATTTCTACTTTATTTTCTTTGTCTTTAATCTCTGAAGTCTCATCTAGTATTTCGAAGATTCTTCCGGCTGATGCCTTTGCCCGTTGTTCAAGCATCAACATCCAGCCTAAAAATCTAAAAGGCATTTGAATCATCATGAGGTACATAGTGAAAGCAACTAAAGCGCCTAACCCTATCTCCCCTTCAATAACCAACCAGCCTCCATAAACCCAAACAAAAACAGATCCTAAAACTGAAAGGTTTTCTATTAAGGGATTGTAAAAAGCAGAAACATCAATAGATCTTACTTGCACCCATTGAAGTTTTTTAGCAGCTATAGCAAGTAAATTAACTTGCATCAATTCTTGCGCAAAAGACTTAACAATTCTCTGTCCGTTGATATTTTCATCCACAATTACTGCCACATCAGCCTGCCTAGCTTGAGTCAACCAAGATAGAGGAAAAGTTAACCGTCGTAATTTAACACTCAGAATAAATACCAACGGAATTGCAATCATTGAGGCCAAAGCTAAAGTTAGGTGAACAGAAAGCATATATACCGCAGCGAAGGCAAAACTTAAGAGGCTTGTTAGTAGCATTGGGGCTATCATTAAAAACATTTGAATAGTCTTGATATCACTATTAGCTCTAGATATAAGCTGCCCTGTTTGTGTCTTATCAAAGAAAGAAAATGAGAGTGTAAAAAGATGGTTATAGATGACTGATCTTAAATCCGCTTCCAATTGATTCGAAACCCTACCAAGCTGATAGGACCCGATTGCACCTCCTATAAATCTGACGAAACTAATTATTAGAATTACTGTAACCAGGAATAAAAAGTTGCTGATTTCTCCTGTTGTAAGAGTGGGTTCAATCGAATCAACTAGTTTTCCAATTAGAGCAGGAACGGATACACCCAGCATCATTGTAGAAATCATAAGTGTGATACCCATAATGAAAGACCACCTATTTGCCATTAGAATAGGTAGCACTCTGCGGAACCAGTTCTTAGACTTGTCGCGGTCTATATCCGCCTTAGGATTTTCGAATCTTGGTTTAACATTAACCGGCTCAAGACCGGCTTCAAAACTAATTAATTCAAGTTCATCTGACGATGGATTCAGCATAAAAAACTATCCTTAGTTCCTCCAAATACCCGTATCGTTTGCTTGATATTTATTGATGTCGTCTGGACCTCCGATAACGGCGATAACCTGACCGCTTAAGCTTAATAGCTGATATTTTTTTTCTTCTATTATTAAAGGTTCAAATGAAGTCTTTTTTGCAAAACTAGTTAAGTATTTATAGGCCTGTCTTTCATTCATGCGACCTTTCACATTAGTTACATTAACGCCTTTAACTTTCCCTTTAGAAGTTATGAAATAATCAAAAGAAATCAGACTCTTACCGTTTTCAGCTCCCTCAGGTAATTTGAAAACTCTCGAGACACGGGAAGGAGTGCAGAAAAGTAATTTACATATTGCTGCATCGTTTGATTTTTCTGTTGGCCATGATTTAAGAGTGCATGAGTCACCGGAACAATTGAGGCAAATTGAATGAGTTTGGTTTCTAACTTCCTTAAGCTTTTTTGCTGTGTCTTTGTTGAGTTCCTTGTCAATAGAACAAAACGAATCAAATCCTAAAAGTAGACTTGAACTAGTTAAAACAGAAACTAATAATAAAAGTTTTTTCCCCACATTAATTACCTTACCTGCATTCACTTGAGAATCAAAGTTACTCAGTTACAAATATTCGACTCTTTCCATGTCTAATTTCTAGCCTAAGACGGTCTGCTTTGGTTAAATTTTGAACCACTAAAGCATACGAAGTGTCAATCATGCTTTCTATCTCTTCTCTGGGCACTGTTCCATCTAATATGACTGTGTTCCAGTGCTCCTTATTCATGTGGTATCCAGGTATAACAGACTCAAAAATATCACGCATGACCATAGCTTCTTCAGGATTGCATTTCAGATTAATATGGCCCACTCCCTCTTTGTACCTTAGGAACCCAAACATCTTGGTTTTAATTTTAAATACAGGTGTATCCGGGCTAAATGGAAAGTCTTCTAGAGCTTCAGGAAGCGATAGAAAATAAGATCTTGCCTGTTCACCATTCATTTTTTACTGGCGGAGAGGGAGGGATTCGAACCCTCGAAGGATTTTAGTCCTTACTCCCTTAGCAGGGGAGCGCTTTCAACCGCTCAGCCACCTCTCCTATAATCAGATAAAAGCTTAACACAGCAATCTAAATTTTATTTTAATGTGATTGATACCAAAAAAAAGTTCTTGGGGCTCTGTTACAATGCCGATTCTACCGATATTTTAATTGTTGAAATATAAAAATTCTTTAATCTGATGGGAAACAACCAGGATATTCACCAAGTCAAAGAAGCTAAAAATCCTCTCGCAAGATGGCTTTGGGTGGGTCTAGGTTGTCTTTTTGTTGGATTAGGGGCAATCGGAGCGGTGATTCCTGGCATGCCAACCACTGTTTTTTTAGTCCTAGCTGCTGCATGTTTTATTAGGTCTTCTCAAAAGCTATACGATTGGTTGATTAGCAATAAAACCTTTGGTCCGTACTTAAAAGATTATCGAGAAGGCAAAGGCATCCCTCTAAAAGCTAAACTAATAGCCTTGTCCATGATTGTAATTTTTGTCAGTTTCGCAGTTTTTTTTGCTATTGAAGTCAAACAGATAAAGATTCTCGTAGGCCTAATAGGTCTTATAGGTTTCTGCTTTGTATGCTTTAAAGTACCTGCTGTAAAAACTTAGAACTTGTACCTAAAGGAAGCATTGATTGATCTTCCGGATTCTCCAAATAGATCTAACTCTTCATCATTTTCAGGTAGCTCAGCCACTGACGCCCATCTGGTGTATTTTTTATCCGATAAATTTTCTATTGAGAGTCTTATTTGGAAATTATCGCTATGATTATAAAAACCAAATAGGTCAACTAGACCGTAACCCGAAGTGGAAGCTCTTGCGGTACATTCGTTACCAGGGGTTCCACACTCTTGCCCTATCCCTACTGTAGGCACTCCTTTTAGACCGTCTTTGCTTTTATCAACTAGATTAAGTAGACCTTGTATACCCCACTTTTTATCAGAAGAAATCCAATCTAAACCAAAAATTAGTTCCTTGGGGTCTACTTCAGCCATTGAAGCCCCTGTGTCATCTTCTCCTGAGCTAACAGCTAGGGCGAATTTGGCAGATAACCTCTCTGAGACCTCTTTGTTATACTCAAATTCAAAGCCTTTGATATCTACTCTTTCATAATTGTCATATTGATAAATAACTAAACCTAGTGGGGAAAAACCAATAGCTTCAGCATTTATAAAATCTTTAACTTTATTTTTGTAAATGGCTAATTCCCAATCTCCTTGATCTTGTTGACCCCTAAAACCTGCTTCATAACTTTTACTGGTTTCAGATTGTAGATTTGGATTTGGTCTTACTGTATATCTGTAAGCAAAATTAGTGAAAACTGTATTAGCGTTTTCATAGTCCGGTGCCCTAAAGCCTTCACTGTACTGGCTATAGAAAGTCAAATTAGGAGAAATGTCATATAGATAACCTACTTTAAGTGAAGTTTCTGAATCCCCAACATCTTTAATCTGATAAGCCAAAGAATTGCCATTAAGAAACAAAGTATCAGTAGTTGTATTCATCTCATAGTCATCGTATCTAAATCCCAATGAAAGAATCTGATTATCTGATAGATTAATACGATCGTTAAAAAATAAGGCTTTTCTGACTGATTCAGAGTCGGGAAAAGTTTTGTTTGGGTAAGTTTCTCCATCAACTGAAAAAGATACTGTGCCTGTCATAAGATTAGTTTCAAATCTCATTCTTGGTCTGGTTGTATCGGTTTTCTCATAATCAAAACCATAAACCATTTGATGCTTTGCCGATGCTTTGTAAGCTTGTAGGGTCATTCCTTCCAAAGACTGATTAAACTGAAAATTACTAATCCTCATCGTAGGAGTTGGGGCAGCTTGCATTCCATTTAAAAATGACACTTGTTGCTGCACAGTTACCTGTTGTTGGTCGGTGTCTTGAATGTATAAAGTAAAGCTACCTGTATCCATCAAGGAGGTGTCCTTAGGGGACAAGTCAATTTTAAAACTTATTCTTTCTCGAGAACCTTCATCCTCTCCTAAAGAAGAAGAAACGGCTCTTGGTGCAGGGAAGTAAACAAAACCTTTTTCTGTATTGACTATCCAATCTCCATCCCACTTCTGCATATCTACTACCAAACTTAAGGTGGAGGTATCAGAAGAATGAAAAAAAGTTTTAGCTAAAAGACTCTTCTGTGTTCCTTCAAAAGGATTGGCTTCTAGCCCAAAATCACCATGTATCTCAGTTTCACCTAGGCTTCTATTAACCAACTGCAGAAGTCCTTCAATATTTTCTCTTGATAATGCTGTCAAAAAATTAACTTTTTCTTGATTATTTGATTGTTGAGTAGACGCGTTAATTGATAGATAGCTATCTCCTTCTTCTACAAGATCAGAGGGGTCTTTTGTTATATAAGCTACAGCTCCAGATAAACCATCTGAGCCATATTCTACTGAACTCGGACCTTTCATAATTTCTACTTTCTTTAATAAATCTGTATCCACTATGTCTCTTCCATAACCCACATAAGTATCTGAGATTCTTTGTCCATCAATAAGATAAATTACTCCGCCATGAATTCCCCTTATATGTAAATCATCAGTAAAGGAACGTCCGTACTGATTTTCTTTGTGGGATGAAACTCCCGGTATAAACCTAACCAATTCATCTAACCCATCTATCATCTGAAGATCAAGATCATCAGAACTTATAGAATTAACAGAGCCTATAACTTCACTCGCTACAGTTGGGATTCTCGAAGCCACTACCACAATTTCCTCTGTTTCCTCTGTTTCTTCTGTTTCTTCTTCAGAAACTAGGGTCGAAGGTAAGGTTGTAAGAAGAGAAAAACATAAAAGTGATAATAATCTTGCTTTCATAATTTAAATATTAACTAGGTTGAGAGGCAATAAAAGAATGCAAATTATATTTGTCTACGAGCACTATAGCAACAGAAGAAATTGACAAAGTGAGACATTTTGAGACAATATTTTATCTATGCCAAAGCTTTATAAATCAATAAAAGTTGAACAAGGTCTAAAGATAGGATTGAGGGAGCCCTCAGGTTCAGAGTGGTTCGCTGACATGACTATAGATAGAGACAGGAGAACGTGCAGAAAAATTAAATTAGGATTCGATCCAACTGATAAAGAAAACGTAATAGAGGCACAAAAGAAAGCTAAAGCTCTTTATAGAAGTTTTAAGAAAGAAATAGAATCTGAAGGTAAGCTGGAGATAAAAGGCTGGCAAACCCACACCTTCACTCTCTCACTAGTACTCTTATGGTTTACCGGATTAATCTGGATAGTTCTTGAGCTAATAAATTCAGCAACTGCACAAAAACCTTATTTATTAACACTGCATGGTTTGTTAATAGTACCTTTACTTATTGGACTGGGAGGACTTTGGGTAGCTCATATACCTGACGGTTGGAAACCAAAAAAGAAAAAGTTATCAGGAATTTCTTTGATTTTCTCTTTATCATTTTTAATTCTTTCAGGGTTAATGCTTTACTATCTTAGTCCCTTATATTTAAAGGATTTTACAGGTCTCTCCCACAGCATTTTAGGTTTAATCCTAGTTCCTTTAGTCTTTTGGCATTACAGTAAAAGAAAACTAAACTAAGATTTAATGTTGTGGCTTAGCGTAGCACTAATATTAAAAATTAAATCGCTTTGTTATTTATAATCTAAAGCGTATTCCAACTGTCGTAGACCTAGGCTTTTGTGCTCGGGCCCCATTCTTGGGTGCTCTTGCAACAATATCTTTTTCATCAGTAATATTTTCTACCTTCAAATAAATATCTATATTTTCATTAAACTGTTTTGATAGTGAGAGATCAACGACTGTGTATGAGTCTATTTCTGTGCCTGGACTACAACCAGCGACAGAGCAAGTATTACCGTAAGAATATAAGGTGACATCTCCTAACCAACCTTGATTAGTTACAAAACCCCCTCTCACAGCTATCTGCGAATTAGGTAAATCTGGAATATCCATTCCGGACGTAACTTCACCCCAAAAGTCACTAGAGAAAGTATTGTCAAATGTTGCGTTAGTAGAGGTGTAAGTTATGCTCATGGGGTAGTCGATTCCTGATTCTGAATTAATTTCTGATTGCAGAGTAAATTCAATGCCATTTATTGTTGCTCCTCCAGCATTAAAGGAATCACCTATTTCACACTCTCCAACAGCTCCACCTGATGCAGAACAACTTCCGAACATATTTTGGTAATCTGTACTAAAGTACAATAATTCTACAAAGGTGGAGTTTTTAACATACCTTACACCTCCTTCCATATTGTCAGCTTGCTCAGGATCTGCACCACCAGAAGTAGGAGTAAAACCTTCATGGAATCCAAAAAATAAGGAGGTAGTATCATTTACATCGTAAGTAGCTCCAAGTCCTATTAAGCTTTTATCTGAATCTGCTAACTTCATTGGGTAACCGCTATCGGTTTTAATAGCTGATCTAATGTCGTCCACAAATCTTACTTGAGATATTTCCCATTCTTCCACCCTGTAACCGAAGTTTAATGACAAAGCACCCAAATAAAATTCCTCATTTATGTAAAAGGCAGTTGCTTCAGCAGTAGTGATTCTATTGTTTGAACTATAGCCAGGAGCTGATCCTTTTGTTAAAGAACTGAGGTTGCCGTTTAACCAATTAGCATATTCGTAGATTTGGAATCGATCTTCTTTATCTTCAGTTGTTCTGTAGCCTAAAGTTAATGTCTGTTTATCCGTGTTGTATTGAACTTTTAAATCATTGCCCTCAGATAGGTAAGATCGATTGTTATTCTTAAGTTTTATCTCGATTTCTTGAGGGTTTGTACCTTGTAAGATAGCTAGGGCATTAGTATTCCCTGAATTAGCAGCATCGATTATGTTATTGATGCCATTACCTATTCCATAGACTTTTTTGTTATCTATTTTATCTACTTTAAACCAGTTTCTAGCGAAATCATTCTGATAAGCAGTAGCACTAAATTCTAAATCACCCATATCAACAATATAGTTTATTGAAAAGGTATTATGAGTATTATCCATATTGTCATATGCAGTTAAGCCATATCTTAAATGGGGATCTTTTCTAAAATCTACTTCTGCTAGCCCTATATATGATTGGTCTGAAGATTCATCAGAATCCTGATACTTCAGATTTAGTTCATGGTAAATTCCTTCTTTATCTGGATCCGAATTAAGCCTTACTTTGACTACTAAATCATCCTTATCAAAACCCGTACTTTCTTGTGAATTTTTAATGGCATCAAAACCATCTGTTTCCCAAATATGGGACTCTATTAGAAAAGCAACTTTATCTTGAATAACTCCATAATGAAAATGTGTTCTTCTAGTTTGATCTTCACCAAACTCTTGATTAAATAAGCCGCCTGTTTTATCTGGTATTGGAGTACTCAAGAGATTTATAGCTCCACCAATTGTGTAAGGGCCTTGGGTAATTGCAGAAGGTCCTTTTAAAACTTCAACACCAGCTAACCTTCCAGCAGTTGGAAAATAATAAGCAGATGAAGCAGCGTAAGGAGCAGGAGCAATCAATACTCCGTCTTCCATCAAGGTAATTTTTCCAGATCTATCAGCGTAAGTTCCTCTGATGCTTAAGTTTGGCCTTAAACCATAGCCTTCTTCTGGTCTAAAATTTACTCCTGGAACATTTGATAAAATCTTATGAATATCTGTATATTCATAAACTTCTAAATCATCACTATTAATGACTGTAGCTGCTCCAGCTATTTCTAGAGCTTCTTCTTGAGATCCTATTATCTCTACTACTTCAATTTCAACATCTTCTGAAACAGCGTCATCAGAAAGGAGATTATTGGGGAAAAAGATGATTAAAAGTGGTAGTAAAAGAGTCTTTTTCACAATTCCTATTTGTTAATAATAATCATTCTCATTATAAATGATAATGATTCTTATTTACAATAAGTATTAGGATTCCGTGAAATAAAATTTACGCCAAAGGCTTAATCCAAAAATTAAGGAAATAAACCAAGCAAGGAATTCAACCCAATTGGGGTTACTGTTGTAGCCCAGGAATCCTTTAAGAAAGATACCCACCCTGCCCTTATCATGCAACACATGAAAAAGTTCATTGTCATTCTCGGTTAAAATCTTTTTTGGCTTGTGTACATTCCATACTCTCACTATCTGATCTTCAGCTTTTAAGGTTATACCATTCTCTAATTGCTTATCTTCCAGGCCAACCCAATGAAGGTGTTTACCTTTTACCATAAACTCTTCAGCTTCATGAGTACCGTAAGCTACCATTCCCGAAGCAAAGAGTACCAATAACAGAGTGGTCACTCTAAAAAAATAAGTTAGATCAACTTTTCTACCCTGAATCACTACTAAATAGCCCAAAAAGATAGCCAGAATCATTCCGGAGAAAAACCCCCAGTATGAAAAACTGCCAAGGATAGAAAAGCTACCCATTAAAAATATAGCGGTCTCAAATCCTTCCCTG
>JYMV01022295.1_pt1 | contig 21491 bp, 20 predicted proteins | sample 338911 | NCBI WGS metagenome assembly JYMV01 (sample SAMN03354496, study PRJNA234377) | hydrothermal vent metagenome | biome: Deep sea; feature: Hydrothermal plumes at the Eastern Lau Spreading Center, Western Pacific Ocean; material: Seawater | place: Tonga | collected 2009 | depth 2000 m m
CGAGTTCGCCTTTGTCAGATTGACTTACATAAGCATGAACAGCATTAGACATAACAACTGTATCGATTATTGGTTTAATTGGTTCAGAGACCAGAGCTTGAAGAGGTTTACTTTCGATGGGAAGTTTTAAACCTGCCATATTAGCAATAACGCTAGAATGACCAGCAGCAGCAACACCAATTTTTGATGTTTTAATAAAACCTTTTGTTGTTTCTAAACCTTCTATAGCTTCTCCCTTTCTTTTAATTCCTTTTACTTCACAATTTTGAATAATATCGACTCCCATTGAATCAGCACCTCTAGCATAACCCCATGCGACAGCATCATGTCTCGCTGTACCGGCTCGTCTTTGTAATGTACTACCCATTACTGGATAACGGATATTAGGTGAACAATTAATAATAGGACAAAATTCTTTTACCTGTTCTGTGTTTAGCCATTCACAGTCTATGCCATTTAATCTATTAGCGTGCGTTCTTCGTTTTAATTCTCTCACATCATGTTGATTATGAGCTAAATTCATAACTCCTCTTTGACTAAACATGACGTTGTAATTTAATTCTTGGGATAAGTTTTCCCAAAGTTTTAAAGCATGATCGTAAAGACCTGCACTTGCATCCCATAAATAGTTTGATCTTATAATAGTGGTATTTCTTCCAGTGTTACCACCACCAATCCATCCTTTTTCTACTACAGCAATATTTTTTAAATTATGCTCTTTTGCTAGATAGTAAGCAGTTGCTAATCCATGACCACCGCCACCAACGATCACTATATCGTAACTAGGTTTTGGCTCAGGGTCTCTCCAAGCTCTTTGCCAATTTTCATGATAACTGAGAGAGTTTTTGATTATTGAGAATATTGAATACTTATTCTTCATTGCTATAAATTATACCAATTTTATTGATTTTCAATACGGCAGTATGGCAGTCGACTGGTTTAAACCGCTCACCCACCTATAATTTAACGTACTTTTTCTCTAGAAAGATCATGTAGATAAATTGTTACCGCAATCCAAATAATAACAAAACTTATTAATTTGTTTATATCCAGATATTCACCATAGTAGAAAACGCCTAGCAAAAATTGACCCGTTGGTGCTAAGAAAAAAATCATACCAGCTGGTCCTAATCCTGCTAATTCGACACCTTTTAAATATAGATATAAAGGTATTAATGTCATAGCTCCTGCAAGGAATAACCAAAATGAAATTTTTGTTAAGAAATAAAACACAATAATAGCAAACGGGGTCATAAAAGCACTTTCAATAAACAAACCTATGTCAGCAGGTACTTTTAATTTTTTTCTAATTAAATTGTAAGTGCTCCAAGTAACAGCAACAATTAATCCCACCCAAGGAATTGACTCAAAATTAAAAAATAAATAAACAACGGAAATAATTACTAGTGATATTGCAAGTAACTTTTGTTTATTGTGCGATTCTTTAAAAAAAATTATACCAAAAAAAACACTTAAAATTGGAAAGATATAATAACCAAAGCTAGCATCCACAAGTCTATTAGTTACAACTGCATATATCCAAGTAAACCAATTGGTAACAATTAGTATGCCACAAATAAATAAGATTAAAGTTTTTTTTTTTAGAATAAATTGATATTGTAAAAAGAAGTAAAAAAGAGGTCCAAACTGTTCTATGAATAATCAATTCTATTGGATCAACAAAAGATACCGACTTAAAGTATAAAACACCTATAATTCCCCACCATAATGAACCAGCACCACCAGATAAAATTCCATTCAAAGTATTTTTATTCATAAATTATTGATACCAATAAATTGAAAACCAATTAAAATAAAGATAAATAGACTACTGTATTGAAACACACAGCAATTCGTATATAATTTTTATCAGCTAAATCTAAAAATTTGGAAGCGTGGGTGAGAGGCTTAAACCAGAAGTTTGCTAAATTTCCGTAGCTTTACGGCTACCGTTGGTTCGAATCCAACCGCTTCCGCCAGTTATCAAAGTTTTTTTATTGGAGGATATTCAAGTATAACTTCAGGTATCCAATTTTTCAGAGATTGAATTCTTTTTGTATTTGATGGGTGTGTACTCATCCATTCTGGTATTTCCTGTCCTTTATATGCCTCTTTCATCCTTTCCCAAATTTTTACAGATTCTCTAATATCATATCCAGCAAGAGATGAAAAAATTAAACCTAAATAATCAGCTTCAGTTTCTTGTTTTCTACCAAAAGGATTATCAATACCAAAAGTCCTTAACATTCCAGCAACATCAACTCCTGTAGCCCTTTGAGTTCTTGATATTGCTCCTCCAGAAAAGATGTCTGCAGCAGTTGTTCCAATATTCAAAAGCAGACTTCTACTTGCTCTTTCAATTGAATGTTTAGCTACTGCATGGGCAATTTCATGACCCATAACAGCGGCTAAACCATCAGTGTTTTTTGTAACTTCAAGAATTCCTGTATATACCGCAATCTTTCCTCCTGGCAAACACCAGGCATTTTTTATTTTATCATTATCAATCAAGATATATTCCCATTGGAAATTAAAAGTTGGATCTGGCTTATCTATTGAATCAAAATATGCACTCACCGATTCTTCTATATTTCTCCCAATTTCCCTAATTTCTGATAATGTTTTTTTATCATTACTTATTTTTATGTCCTTAGAATTTTTTACTCTTTGATACATTTGAAAAGCTTGTCTATTAATATAACTTTCAGGTAATATTTTAAGTTGTCTTCTTTGGGTTATTGGTGCAGTAGTACAGGATGGAATTATTAATCCACAAGTACAACACCCAATAAGCCCAAGAAATTTACGTCTGTTTATGTTATAATTATACATAATTTTTTTTATAAAATTATGAATTTAAGTAATAAATTACTAATTCCTGTATTAATTTTCACTTTAATCATTATTGTATATTTAGATTACACTTAATCAATGGCAAAATCGCAAAAAAAAAGAAGCATTTTTATAAAATTTAGAAACTATTTTATTACTGGGGTGGTTGTTTTAATCCCTATAGGCATAACTATATACTTGACGTTATTCATTGTTAAAATCTCATCAAAAATTTTACCTAAAGAGTTGAATCCAAATTATTATCTACCATACTACATTCCTGGGGTTGAAATAATTATTTCAATTATTTTAATAACATTTATCGGATGGTTGTCCTTATCTATTCTTGGAAGAAGGTTGTTGAAAATTTTTGAAGATATTTTAAAAAGAATTCCTATTTTAAGAACGATTTATTCAGCAATTACTCAGATGATTGAAACATTCACTAAAAGTGAAGGAAATGCGAAAAATGTTGTTTTGGTCGAATATCCACGTAAAGGCTCTTGGGCAGTAGGGTTTGCAACAAAGGAAAACACTACCGGTATAGGTGATAAAATAAACCAGAATTTGGTTAATGTTTTTATACCTACGACTCCTAACCCAACTAGCGGTTTTTTATTAATGTTTCCTAAAGAAGATGTAATTTACTTGGATATAACTTTCGAGCAAGCATCAAAATTTATTGTATCTGCGGGAACTTCAGACCCTAAATGATTTTTTATGATTGAATCTCATTAATAATATCGGCTTTATCATATAACTTAAGCAGAGGTTCAAATTTTTTAAAATCTTTTTCATTATTTTCAATTTTCTTAATATTCATCTCCGCTAGCCTGAATAATTCTTCGTGATGAATTGGGTCAGCTAATTTAAAATCTTTAATTCCACTTTGTTGATAGCCTAATACGTCGCCATACCCTCTAATCCTCATATCTTCTTCAGCTATTTCAAAACCATCATTTGTTGATTTTAAAATTTTAATTCTTTTTTTTGCATTTTCACTTAAGTTTTTTTTAAACAATAAAATACATGTACCTTGGTTTACTCCACGACCAACCCGTCCTCGTAATTGGTGAAGTTGAGACAAACCAAATTTGTTAGAATTTTCAATGACAATCGCATTAGCATTTGGAAAATCAATTCCTACTTCAATTACGGTTGTTGAGACTAATACATCTATTGATTTATTTAAAAACTTTTTAAGAACAGTTTCCTTTTCATCTTTTGTCAGATTCCCATGTATCAAACCAACTTTTTTTGAGAATTTTGTAGTTAAAAGCTCGTATTTTTTTACAGCGGCTGTGTAATCAAAATTTTTAGATTCTTCAATTAATGGACACACCCAAAATACTTGATTACCCATTGATATTTGTTTTTTTAAAAAAGTCAAAACTTCACTTATTTTTTCTTCGGGTTTACTGAGTGTAATAATTTTTTTTCTATTAGCTGGTTTTTCTATTAATCTAGAAACATCCATATCACCATAAAGTGTTAAAATAAGTGTTCTGGGTATTGGAGTAGCTGACATTAAAAGTATGTCGCAATCATTACCACCTTTGTATGCAAGTTCTAATCTTTGTTTAACTCCAAATTTGTGTTGCTCATCAATAATTACCAAGCCCAAATTTCTGAAAAAAACCTTTTTTTGAAACAGAGCATGTGTTCCGATTAGTAGATTAATTTTTCCGTTAGATAATTTGTCAATAATTATCTTTTTATCCGAAATTTTTGTCTTTCCAGTCAAAAATCCAATTTTTATATTTGTTCCCTTAAAAATAGTTTTAGCTAAATTATAATGTTGTATTGCCAGAATTTCAGTAGGCGCCATAAAAGCAGTTTGAAAATTTGACTCAATTACATTTGACGCAGCTATAAGAGAAACAATAGTTTTTCCAGACCCAACGTCACCCTGTAATAGTCTAAACATTTTGTTTCCTGATTTTAGATCTTTATTTATTTCCTCAATTATTCTTTCTTGATTTTGTGTAAGCTTAAAGTTGAAATTATTGATTAAACTATTTGATAAAGTATTTTCAAAAAATTTATTTTTTTTCTTAATTTTTTTAATTCTTTTTCTAATTTGGGACATCACAAGAAGGCTAGCTAAAATTTCATCATAAGCTAACCTCTTATAATAACTTGAATTTAAGTCTTGGGTATTTTTTGAATTATGTAAATTTAATATAGAATCTTTCCATTTTTTGTTGTCTAGTTTTTTTAAAATTTCTAAACTATGCCATTCATCTAATTCAGGTATATTTTTAAGAACTTGTTCTATTAATTTTCTGTATATTTTTTCAGTTATTCCTTCGGTCAATGAATATTTTGGTATTATTTTCTTTACATAATCTTCTTTATGTAAAGGTACTACATATGAGGGATTTGTTATTTGGTATTTTTTTTTAAAAAAACTAATTTTACCACTTATTATTATCCAGGAATCAAGGGGAAGTATTTTTCTAATATAACCCTCTCTACTGTTAAAAAAAACAATATCTATTTTACCTTTTTCATCTTCACAAAGGACTTTATTTGGCAAATTTCTAATTCTTGGGAAATTATATTTAACAGCTTTTACCTTAATTGTTGTAATTTTTCCAATTTCTAAAATATCTAAATTTTTTAAATTAGATCTATCAGTAAAAGCTTGTGGCAAATTCCAAAGCAAGTCTGAAATTTTTTCTATTTGTTTCCTTTTTAATAATTGTTTAGTCTTTATACCTACGCCTTTTAGACTTGATATATTCTGAACAAGGAATTTGTAGTCTTTTGATTTATTCATTACTTTATATTATATAATTATTTAAATTTAACCATAATGAATATAGACAATTTAAAAAAAAAAATTCTTTATCGTTCTGAACATAGAGGAACAAAAGAAATGGATTTACTACTTAGTAATTTTGTAAAAAAATATATTAACTCTTTAAATGAACGTGAACTTTGTGAATTAGAATTATTATTAAATATAGATGATGAAGTTTTGTATAAATGGTATTTAAATAATGAAAAAACTACATCGATTCCAGAAAATAGCATAACAAAAAAATTAAAAGAATTTAAATTACAGAATTATGGCGGAGAGGGTGGGATTCGAACCCACGAATGAGTTGCCCCATTGCTGGTTTTCAAGACCAGTGCTTTGAACCGCTCAGCCACCTCTCCGAAGTGTAGTTATATGGGGACTTTAATATATTTTTTAAGAATTTTACACAACCTCAATATTAATTTATCTCGCTTCGTACATGTTTAGTACATGTTTGTCCTATGAAATCCTATAATTAGACTAGACTGACTTGCTCTAATAATTTTGCTAGGATTATTTGAAATGCAGAAACTATCTCTATACGTGTTTTTAGTTTTATTTTTTTTCAATATAAATTTTGTTAATGCTGGAAATATAAGGCATGCATATTTTGCTGGAGGGTGTTTCTGGTGTATGGAGGAATCTTTTGAAAAGGCAAGTGGTGTACGGGAAGTCATTTCAGGCTATTCTGGAGGAAACCTACCTAATCCAACCTATAAAGAAGTCACTTATAAAAATACTGGCCATTTTGAAACAGTGAAAATAATCTATGACCAAAGCAAGATTAGTTTTGAACGCTTACTAAATTTATATTGGATGAACATAGATCCTTTTGATGACGCGGGTCAATTTTGTGATAAAGGACTTAGCTATAGAACAGTTGTATTTTATCAAAATAATTTGCAGAAACAGTTAACAGAAAAATCAATAAAGAAGATTGAAAAAAAATTTAATGGAAAGAAAGTTGTGACGTTTGTAAGAAAATTTGAAAAGTTTTATCCAGCTGAGAACTATCACCAAGACTATTATCAGGAAAGTTTTATTAATTATTTAATGTACAAAAAGGCTTGCGGTAGAGAAATACAATTAAAAAGAATATGGCAATAATGAAAAAACTATTTCTATACGTGTTTTGGTTTTATTATTATTGGCTTAATTACAATAAAATTTAACCTTTATATAAAAATCATAATTTTTTTGAAATTTCCATTCTATCTGCACTCCAAATAACTAAAGCTATAATTGCTAAAAAAGGTAGGCATACTAAGTTTATAGTTTGCCAACTTATCATATTAAGGAAGTATCCTGCTGAAAGTGCTCCCACTGCTTGTGTGCTAAATACGGTAAAATCATTAAATGCTTGAGCTTTATATTTTTCTTCTGATCTGTAACTAATAACAAGTAAGCTTGTTCCTGAAATAAACAAGAAATTCCAACCTATGCCAAGAAATATTAATGCAAATAAGTAATTTAAAAATGTTTGATCAAGATAACTTACGAAAATACAAATTGCAAAAAAAGATACTCCGAAATACATAATTATAGTATGTCCGTACTTTTGAATTAAACGTCCCGTAATTAACGAAGGTAGAAACATGCCAACGATATGCCATTGGATTACAATTCCTGTTTCATTTAAACTAAACTTATTAATAATATTCATACTTATGGGTGTTGCGGTCATTAAAAAAGCCATAATTGCATAAGCAAAAGCGGAGACGATAATTGCTTGCAAAAATCTTGGTTGTAAAATTAATTCTTTATAACTTCTTCCTTGAAAGGATTTATTTTCTTCAGCTTTATTTACATTTTTGAAGAAAGTTAAAAATATTGCTGGCAATATAGTCAAACACGCCAGAGATAGATATGACCCCACATAAAGTTTATCAAAAATTAAATCTTTAGTTAAATTTGCAACATTGGGTCCTATAAAAGCAGATAAAATTCCAGCTAATAAAATCATTGAAATTGCTCTTGGTATCTTCTCTTTGTCAACACTTTCGCTAGCGGCAAATCGATATTGGTGAACAAAAGCTGACCCCATTCCCGTTAACAAGCAAGAAATACAAAAAAGCACAAAACTTCCAATACTGATTGAATAAGCTGCAAGAAGAGAAAAAAGAGAACTAGCTATTGATGCGCTTATAAAACCAAATTTACGACCGAACTTACTCATTATATAAGATGCAAAAACAGTGAAAATTGCAGTTCCAATAATAAATAATGTGGGAGGTAATGTTGAAAGGGTTTTTATTGAAATAAGTTGAGAACCGATAATTCCACCTAATAAAACATTAACAGTAGCGGCGGTAAAACCAAATACTTGGCTTAAAGTTAACAGCCATAAATTGCGGTTATTCATAAAATTGATAAATCACTTTTATTCTAGTTTTATGTTCATTTAAATATAAAATAGTAAATTAATGTATATCTATTTTGTTTGTTCTGTTTGATTCTAGATAAATTAAAGTTATAACTTCAAAAAGTCTTAGAATGATAATTTCAAAAACACCATACAGAATATCTTTTTTTGGTGGAGGATCGGATTACCCTTCATGGTATATTAGGAATGGTGGAGCCGTATTATCAACAACAATTGATAAATATATATATATTTCATGTAGATATCTTCCACCTTTTTTTGAGCAGAAAATGTAAAAACAATAAATGAAATAAAGCATAGAGCAGTAAAAGAAATGTTAAAATATTTTAAAATTAAAAGTGGTTTAGAAATTCACTATGATGGTGATCTTCCAGCAACAAGTGGAATGGGTTCCAGTTCTGTTTTTGTAGTTGGATTGATGAATTTACTTAATAATTTTCAAGGAAAAAAAATTAAAAAAAAAATGCTGGCACAAAAAAGTATTCATTTTGAACAAAAAATTTTAAAAGATGTTGTGGGCTCACAAGATCAAGTAGCAGCTACTTATGGAGGATTTAATAAAATAACTTTTAAAACCGGAGGAGGATTTAATGTACATCCAATCTCTATTAAAAAAAAAACGCTTGACAAACTTAATAGAAATTTATTGTTAGTTTATACCGGTATTAGAAGAACAGCCCATGATATAGCAAAAGGTTACATCAACAAATTACATAAATCCAAAAAGTCTCATATTTTACAAATAATAAGTCTCGCTGGAGAGGCAGAAAAAACTTTAAGAAAAGGAGATGTTAATAATTTTGGAAAATTATTACATGAGTCTTGGTTAGAAAAAAAAAGCCTTAGTTCATCCATTACTAATTCTTCTATAGATGAAATTTATAATAATGCAATTAATAAAGGTGCTTTAGGAGGAAAATTGCTTGGAGCAGGAGGCGGGGGGTTTTTTTTATTTTATGTTCCTTATTTTAAACAAAAAAACTTTATTAAGCACTTTAGAAAATTAATAACTATTCCTTTTAAATTTTCATCAGAGGGAAGTACAATATTGTTTAAAAATATTGATAAAAAAATAATTTAGTAATTAATAATTTAAATTTAAATGCAATTTTCTCACCCATTAATGCACAATAATATTGTTTAAGCAGAAAAATATAATTTTAACTCAATCCAAATATGTTAAAAAGTTTGAAAAAAAATGGTCAAAATGGCTCGGAGTTAAATATAGCGTATTTGTAAATTCAGGATCTTCAGCAAATCTTTTAACAATGACAGTATTAAAGATACTATATGGTAAAGGGGAAATTATATTACCACCCTTAACATGGGTTTCAGATATAAATTCAGTAATTCAAAATAATTTCAAGCCAGTTTTTGTGGATATAAACCCAAAGAATTTGTGTATGTCAGAAGAAGAAATAGTTAAAAAAGTAAATAAAAATACTTTAGCTGTTTTTATGACTCACGCTCAAGGATTTAATGGCTTAACGTCAAAATTAATTTCTTTTTTAAAAAAAAGAAAAGTCCTATTAATTGAAGATGTAAGCGAATCTCATGGGGCAACTTTCAATAAAAGAAAATTAGGTACATTTGGTAAAATTTCTAATTTTTCATTTTATTATGCTCATCATATGTCAACTATTGAAGGGGGCATGATATGCACAAATGATAAAAAAATTTACGAAATTGTAAAAATTTTGCGATCACATGGAATGGCAAGGGAATCAAACAGTTCTGTTTTTGAAAAAAAAATGATTAAAACATATCCAAAACTGTCTCCAAAATTTATTTTTTTGTACTCAGGTTATAATTTCAGAAATAATGAAGTGGGTGGAGTTATTGGCTTAAATCAATTGAATTCATTAGATAAAAATAACAAAAAGAGAAAAGAAAACTTTAAATTTTTTTTAAAATTGCTTGATCAATCAAAATATAGAACAGATTTTCAACTTGAAGGGAGTTGTAATTACGCTTTTCCAGTTATTTTAAAAAGAAAAAGTTTAAAATCCAGAAATGTTTTTGAAAAAAAACTTTTGGAAAATAAAATTGAGTTTAGAAGAGGTAACGCAGGTGGAGGTAATCAATTAAGACAGCCTTATTTGCAAAAATTTGTTGAGAATGTAAACTTAAGTAATTTTAAAGAAGTTGATCACGTTCATTTTTTTGGATATTACATAGGAAATTATCCTTCCCTCTCAAAGGCAAAAATAAAAAAAATTTGCAATATATTAAATTGTATAAAGATATGACAAAAAAAATTTTAATTACAGGTGGAGCTGGATATATAGGCTCAATGTTAGTATCACAATTAGTCAATCTTGGTTATGAAGTTACAGTTATTGATTTATTAAAATTTTCATCAAATTCATTGAATCATCTTCATTTTTTTAAAAATTTTAAGTTAATAGTAGGAGATGTTAGAAGTAAAAGTTTAATTAGAAAAGAGTTAAAAAAAAACGAATATATAATTCCCTTGGCAGCTTTAGTAGGCGCTCCATTGTGTGAAAAAAACAAAAAAGAGGCAATTTCTGTTAATTTAGATTCAATTAAATTATTAATGAAATATATAAGTAAAAAAAATAAAATAATCTATTTAACATCTAATTCTGGGTATGGGGTTGGAAAGAAAAACAAATTTTGTGACGAGAAATCTCCATTAAATCCTATTTCTCTATATGGTAGAACTAAAGTAGAAGCAGAAAAAATAGTTATGAGATCTAAAAATGTAATCTGTTTTAGGCTGGCAACTGTTTTTGGGTATTCATACCGAATGAGGACAGACCTTTTAGTAAACAATTTTGTCTTTAACTCAATTAAAAAAAAAGAATTAAAACTCTTTGAACCTCATTTTAGAAGAAATTTTATACATGTTAAAGATGTAGTTGATGGTATTTTGTATTCGATAAAAAATTTTGAACGTTTGAAATCCAATGTATATAATTTAGGCTTGTCATCGGCTAATCTAAGTAAGCATATGTTAGCAAAAAAAATTAAACAAAAATTAAAATATTTAAAAATTAAAATTATAAAAAATATAAAAGACCCCGATCAAAGAGATTATTATGTCAGCAATAAAAAAATAGAAAAAAGAGGTTTTAAAGCAAAAATTAAAATCGAAAGTGGAATTGATGAATTAATAAATGTGTTCAATAATACCAAAGAAAATATTATTAATAATTATTAACAATTTCTTTATCTATGCTTTTAATCTGATCATATATTATGTCATTAAAATTAAATGAGATTTCGGTTAAAGGTTATGAAAAAGTATTACATGCAACTAACGAAACTACAAAGTTGGATTGTATAATATCAATTCATAACACTAAACTTGGGCCAGCATTAGGAGGTGTTCGATCATGGAGTTATAATAGTTTTGATGAACAAAAGGCAGATGCTTTAAAACTTTCAGAAGCCATGACACTTAAAAATAGCATTTGTGGAATAAATTTTGGAGGTGGAAAAGCAGTACTTAATCTTAAGAACACAAAGAAAACACCTGGACTTTATCAAAGTTACGCTGAAGTAGTTGAGGCCTTACAAGGTGATTATTTTACAGCAGGTGACGTAAATACATTTAAAGAGGATCTAATCGAGTGTTCCAAAGTAACGAAGTATGTTTACGGAATTAATGTTGAAACTTCTGCCCCAACTTCGATAGGTATATTTAATGCTATTAGATCCACAAATAATTTTATTAATGGTAACAATGATATAAAAGGCATTCATGTTGCAATTAGTGGAGTTGGAAAAGTTGGCGGTAAGTTGGCAAAATTACTTGTTGAATCTGGAGCCAGAATCACAGCAGCAAGTATTAATCTAGAATTAATTAAGGAATTAAAAAAAGAAATTAAGATAATGGAAGTAAGTCCTGAAAATTTATATAAAACTAATTGTGATATAATTTCACCGTGTGCTTTAGGTGGAGTAATTAACACATCAAATAGAAATCAACTCAAATGTAAAGGTATAGTTGGTGCTGCAAATAACCAGCTTGATAATTCTGAAACAGGCGAATGGTTATTGAAAAATAATATTGTATATTCACCTGATTATCTTGTTAATTCTGGTGGTGTTATTGCAATTGCTTCTGAAATTAATGAGACAGAAAACTTGTTAGAAAAACAATTAGAGAAAATTGGTGATCGTCTTAAACTTGTTCTTACAGAAAGTAAGAAAAATAACGAATCAACCGATTCAGTTGCAAAGCGTATTGCTTGGGAACGCATAAACAGTTCTGAAGCAAATGAAGTCTAAAAAAAAATAGTTAAATCAAATCTCTTGTGATAATAAAAACTTATGTCATTTTTTTCCAAAATTATAACCTTATTGTTTTTGTTTAAAGTTTTAATTTTTAATTCAGTTTTTGCAGCTACTTTAGATACTGATTTTGAAACTTGGCTAATTTCATATAAAAAAATTGCTTTAAAAAAAGGTATTTCGCAAAAAACTATAGATGTTGCTTTTAAAAACGTAAAATTTCTAGAGCAAGTTATTAAGTATGATCGTAAACAACCTGAATTTTTTGAAGATACAGTTACATATGTAAGCAAAAGAGCTACCGATTCTAAAGCCAAAAAAGCTGAGAAATTATTAAAAAAAAATACACATTTATTTAGTGAAGTAGAAAATAAGTTTAAGGTAGAAAAAGAAATTTTATTAGCCTTGTGGGGGATAGAAACACATTTTGGAAAACATGTTGGTAAGATGGACATTATCTCTTCACTAGCTACTTTAAGTTATGATAAGCGTAGAAGAGATTTTTTTTCTTCGCAATTACTCACTTTATTAAGATTGATTGATAAAAAATTAATTGATCCAAGTAAACTTTATGGGTCCTGGGCAGGCGCCTATGGTAATTTTCAATTTATGCCATCTAGCATTAGCAGGTATGCTATTGATTATGATGGAAATAATAAAATTGAATTAAAGATATCACTTGCAGACTCTTTGGCTTCAGCCGCAAACTATATTAATAAAATTGGTTGGGAAAAAGGACAACCTTGTTTTTATAGGGTAAAATTAACAAAAAAAGTGAAAAAGAAATATATAAATTTATCGGCTAGAAAGATCTCTCATAAATTAAAAATTTCAAAATGGAAAAGTAAAGGTGTTGTTAACTTTGATGGATCTGAATTAAAAACTAATCTTAAAGCTGCTTTAATTTTGCCTGATGGAAAACCAGAAACGCCAACATATTTAGTTTTCGATAATTATGAAAAAATTTTAAAATGGAACAGGTCTCTAAGATTTGGAATTAGCGTTTGCACATTAGCAGGGATGATAAAAACATGAACTTAACAAAAAAAATTATATTATTTTGCGCCATCTTGTTGTTGAGTGCTTGTGCCGAATATAAAACTGATAAACCCAAAGAAGCAAAAGAAAGAAAATTTTATTCATCAAAAGGATTCGCGCTGATCTATAGTGATAGTCTCTTTGAACAAGGTGGTATTGATAAAGAATTAAATAATAATGAAATAATCGACAATAAATTAAATAATGAACAAATATTAGCTCTGCACTCATCATTAAAAAAAAATACTCTTATTAAAATTATTAATCCCGATACTTCAATAGTTGTTGAGACAAAAATTTTTAGAAGGGCCGATTATCCAAATATATTTAATATAGTTCTGAGTAAAAAAATTGCCACAATTTTAGAATTAAATTTAGACAATCCTTACGTTGAAGTTTTTGAAGTCAAAAAAAATAAAACTTTTATTGCTAAAGAAGGTAATATTTTTGAAGAAGAAAAACAGGTTGCAGAATCTGCTCCAATCGACGAAATTAAAATGGATGATTTATCTGAAGAACAAATTGATATAAAAAAAAAAATTGATAAAAAAAATAATTTTGTCTTAGTTATATCTGATTTTTATTATTATGATTCTGCTCAAAATTTAAAAGAAGAATTAATAAAAAAAACACAAATAAACAATTTTTCGGTAAAAAAAATTAACGATACAAAATATAGGCTTTCAGTAGGCCCTTTTAAAAATTTTAACGCTTTAAAATCAATTTATATTAGTTTAAATAATTTAGGTTTCGAAGGTATAAATATATATAGAGTGCAGGAATGAAATATTCTAAAATTTTTTTATTTTTTTTTATTTTTTTACTTTTTCATCAAAAAGCCTATTCAAAAATTGAAGTAGATGCCAGCTATATAATATTACAAGATCATCTTTCTGGTGAAATTCTTTATGAAAAAGATGCAGATGCTCAAATCTATCCAGCATCAATGACCAAAATAATGACAACGATTGTTACTTTTGACTTACTTAAAAAGGGAGAAACTTCTTTAGATGAAATGATCACTATTTCCGAAAAAGCTTGGAGAATGTCACAAAGCGGTTATTCATCAATGTTTATAATGTTAAACGACCAAGTATCAGTTGAAGATTTACTTAAAGGAATAATTATAGTTTCGGGTAATGATGCGTGCGTTGCTTTGGCCGAAGGTTTATCCGGAACAGAAAAAGAATTTGTTATCCTGATGAATGAAAAAGCAGAAGAAATTGGATTGGAAAATACAAATTTCAACAATTCTTCAGGAATAAATGATGTAAATAATTATTCTACCGTTCGAGATATTTTAAAGATGTCTAGATATATGATTCAAAATTATCCTGAATATTATTCATATTATAAGGATACTTCTTTTACGTGGGATCGCACTGGTGGTGATCCTATTACCCAAGGAAATAGAAATCCTTTGTTGTATAAAAATATTGGTGCAGATGGAATAAAAACTGGATTTTTGACTGTAGAAAAATATTCTCTAGCATCATCGATCAAACATGGCGATAGAAGAATTAATGCAGTAGCAAGTGGATTTAAAACTAAAAATTCCAGATCAAGAGAGTCTGTAAAAATATTGACTTGGGCATTAAGAAGTTTTGATACTATTCAAGTTGCTAAAAAAAATGAAGTAATTGCTAGTTTAGATGTTTGGTTAGGTAAAAAAAATAAAGTTGAAGCGCTTGTCCTAGAAGATATTTACGTGACAGTTCCAAAAAGAAAAAAAAAAATAATTAAAGCTGTTATTGAATATAATACACCTATAGAAGCCCCGATAGCAAAAGGTGATAAACTTGGATCATTGAATATATATGTATCTGGAGAATTAAAAAAAAAAATTGATGTTTTGTCTGGAGAAGAAATAAAGAAAGCGAATATTTTTTCAAGATTATTGAAATCTTTTAATTTCCTAGTATGGGGAAATGTATAAAAAAAAATCTCTTTTTGTGACATTTGAAGGAATAGAAGGCTCAGGAAAATCTTATCAAAGTAAAAAGTTATTTAAAAAAATTAAAAGTATGGGACTTCCTACAATTTATACAAGAGAGCCCGGAGGTACAAAAGCTGCGGAAAAAATAAGAGAAGTTATACTTGAAGATTATTTTCATCCAGATTTTAAAGAAAAATTTAACAAATATACAGATACTTTACTTTATCTAGCAGCAAGAAATGAACATATAGAAAAAAAATTAAAACCAGCAATTTTTAAAAAGAAAATTATTATATGTGATCGATTTATCGATTCTACGTTAGCTTATCAAGTTTATGGGAAAGGAGTGAATAAAAGTTTGGTTGATTCTGTTCATAAATATATTTTGGGAAGTATAAAACCTGATCTGACTTTTATACTAAAAGCTAATATATCAAAAGCTATGCAAAGATTAAAAAAAAGAAAAAAGAAAAATAGGTATGATAAATTTTCCAAAAACTTTTATGATAAAGTTCAGAAAGCTTTTTTAAAAATAGCTAAGACAGATAAAAAAAAATATATAATTATAGATAATTCTCTTGATACACCAGAAACAGAAAAAATAATATTTAAAAAATTTATTAAAGTTTTTAATAAATGAAAACAACAAACGAAGATATAGAAATCGTACCGGCAAAAAACCAACTACGCTTATTTGGTTTTGAAGATTATTTTAATTTCTTTATTAAACTTTATGAAAAAAAGGAACTGCCTAATAGTATACTATTGAGTGGACCAAAAGGTTTAGGTAAATCCACATTTGCATATCATATTATTAACTATCTTTTATCAAATAATGAGGAAAGAAAATATTCTACTAAAGATTTCGTCATAGATGAAACTAACTTAAGCTATAAACTTTTAAGTAGAAACGTACACCCTAATTTTTTTTTAATTGAAAATAATTTATTAGAAAAAGATATTAAAATTGAGCAAATAAGAAATTTATTAAAATTTCTTAATAAATCCACTTATACAAGAAATCTAAAAGTTATTATGATTGATAATGCTGAAAATCTAAATTTAAATTCATCAAATGCACTATTAAAAGCTATAGAAGAACCTCAAAATAATACCTTTTTTTTTATTATTCATAATAGTGCAACGAAAATTTTAGATACAGTAAAATCACGTTGTACTGAATTTAAATTTGCTCTTACTACATCTAAGAAAAAAAATATTTTTGCGAACATTATTAGACAATACAAAAATGAATTTGAAATAAATGAAATAATAGAAAATTATTATTTTGATACACCTGGAAACTTAGTTAAATATTTATTAGCCTTAGATAAAGCAAATATAAGTATTACAGAAAATACGCTAAAATGCATTTATCATTTTATTGAAAAATATAAGAATGAAAAAAATCCAGAAACTCTTTCTTTTCTCTCTCTTTTTATCGAAAAGTTTTATAATGAATTATGTTTGAATAATAATAAAAATTTAAATAGTTACTTTTTTAATCAATCAAAAATTTTAAAACAAATTGATGAAATGAGAAGATTTAATTTAGATGAAAAAAATATTTTTATTTGGATTAAAGATATTTTACAAAATGAAGCAAAATAACTTTTATATAACTACACCAATTTATTATCCTTCTGGACAACCCCATATGGGACATGCTTATTCAAGTATCTTAGCTGATGTTTTCGCAAGATTTAACCGAAACGATAATTGTAAAGTTTTTTTCCTAACAGGAACTGATGAACATGGCCTTAAAATTCAAAAAGCTGCTGAAAAAAATGGTTTAGAACCTTTAATTTATTGCGACAAAATATCTAAAGTATTTAAAGATTTAACAAAAAAATTAAATTTGTCTAATGATGATTTTATTAGAACAACAGAAAAAAGACACTATAAAGCGGTAAATGATTTATGGAATAGACTAGTTAAATCCGGTGATATTTATTTATCAAAATATAAAGGTTGGTACTCAGTATCTGATGAAGCCTATTATGCTTCAGATGAAATTGTTGAGAAAAATGGAAAAAAATTTTCAACTTTTTCTGGTTCAGCAGTAGAGTGGGTTGAAGAAGATTCCTTTTTTTTTAAACTATCTTCTTGGGAAAAAAAATTATTAGAATTCTATGATAAAAATAAAAAATTTATACTTCCTATTTCAAGAAGAAATGAGGTCATTAATTTTGTAAAAAGCGGACTTAAAGATTTATCAGTAAGCAGAACATCGTTTACTTGGGGTATTAAGGTACCAAACAATGATAAACATGTAATTTATGTGTGGTTGGATGCATTAACAAACTATTTAAGTGCTCTTAATTTTCCTAATACTAATGATGTGCTTTATAAAAATTTTTGGCCTGCATCATTACATGTAATTGGAAAAGATATTCTAAGATTTCACGCAATTTACTGGCCAGCTTTTTTACTTGCCGCAGGTATAAAGCCGCCAAATAGAGTTTTTGGTCATGGGTGGATATTATCTGGTGATGAAAAAATGTCTAAATCCAAAGGTAATATTTTAAACCCATTAGAAATAATTGATACCTACGGAATCGATGAACTTAGATATTATTTGATGAAAGAGGTATCCCATGGTAGCGATGGAAGCATTTCATTGAAAAGTCTAGAAAGTTGCATTAATAGCGATTTAGCAAATAACTATGGTAATTTATGTCAGAGAGTTTTTTCTTTCATAAAAAATAATTGTAAAAACAAAGTTAGCAAAACAAAAAATATATCAAATTCTGATAAGAGATTAATTGAACAAACAAAGGTTTTAACTAAAGATTTAAAAAACGAAATGAATAACCAAAATCTTAATAATTACATAAAATCCGTTATAAATATAAGTTTTTTGACAAATAAGTACATCAATGATGAAGAACCGTGGAAACTTAAAAAAAATAATGTTGAACAAATGAATAATATTTTACATATAGCTCTAGAGCAAATTGCAAAAATTTCTATTTTGTTAAGTCCTATTATTCCTAATGCATCTGCAAAAGTTTTGAATGCATTAAATATAAATACTGAATTAAAAAATTTTTCATTTTTAGACGGTAAAAATATAATAACTGATGAAATTAAGATTAAAGAATTAGATATATTGTTTAAAAAAATCACTAAATGATTACCGATTCACACTGTCATTTAGACTATCCAAACCTTTACAATCAATTAGATGATGTGGTTAGAAGAGCCGAATATAATCAAGTTAAATATTTACTTACAATTTGTACAACATTAGAAAGTTTTGAAAAAATTAAATTAATAGTAGAAAAATATAAAAATATTTATGGAACATTTGGTATTCATCCCCATGAATCGAAAAAATATACAAATATAGATTCGAAATTTATTTTCAAATTAAAAAACAAATATAAAAAAATCATTGGAATTGGTGAAACTGGTCTTGATTTTTACTACAATCATAGTGATAAAAAAATTCAAAAAGAAAGTTTTGTTGAACACATATCTGCAGCTTCTCAACTAAATATACCTGTTATTGTTCATTCGCGTAATGCAGAAACTGATACTTATGAAATAATAAAAAGTGAAAAAAAAAATTCTAATTTAAAAGTTTTAATGCACTGTTTTACTGGTTCCAAAGATTTTGCAAAAAAACTTATAGATTTAAACTGCTATATTTCTGTAAGTGGCATTATCACTTTTAAAAACTCAACAGAACTATCTGATGCTATATCATCTATTCCAATAGAAAATTTATTAGTCGAAACAGATTCACCTTATTTAGCGCCTATGCCTTACCGAGGCAAGTCTAACGAACCATCATACATTGTGCATACAGTGGAAAAATTGTCTCAGATTAAAAATGTTTCAAAGGAATATGTTATGTCTAACACAACTAAAAATTTTAAGAAACTTTTTAAATTAATATGAAGACTAAGCTAATTATTTTAGGCTCAGGTAATTCCATGGGTGTTCCAAAAATTGACGGATCTTGGGGTAATTGTAATAAAAGAAATAAAAAAAATATCAGAACAAGATGTGCGGCTATTATTTTAAAAGGCAATAATTCAATATTGATTGATACTTCTCCTGACATAAAAAATCAATTAATTGCCAATAAAATAAAGAATTTGTCTTCAGTAATTTACACGCATGAACATGCTGATCAAACTAGTGGATTGTTTGAATTAAGACCCTTTTTTTGGAAATATAAAAAGAAAATAAATATTTATGGTAATTTAAAAACTATTAATCACTTAAAAAAAAGATTCGATTATTGTTTTAAATCATTTTATGGTTATCCAGCAATTGTAAAAGGCAATATAATAAAAAAAATATTTTCTTTAGGAAAATACAATGAAAAGATTAATTTTAATACAAAGCAAGTAACACACGGACTTATAAAGACTACTGCTTACTTTTTTGAGAACACAGCTTATATAAGTGATTGTAATGACCTGTCTATCGTTAACATGAAAATATTCCAAAATTTAAAACATTTAGTAATTGATTGTTTGAGAATAAAAAAAAGTCCTGTTCACTTTAATTTAGATGAGGCTCTTTATGTGCATAGTTGTTTAAAGCCTAAAAAAACTATTCTTACTAATCTTAATAGTGATCTTAACTATGATTTTTTGTTGAAGAGGCTTCCAAAAAATGTTTTACCAGCTTATGATGGTTTAAAATTAAATTTATGAAAAAAATTTCTATTCTTTTACCTTATAAAGAAAATTTTTCACCCCGATACGCTGGAGCGGTATCGCTCTTAGTTAACGATACAGTTCTTTCTAGCAAGTATAAGAATAATACTACAGTTTATGGATCAACTGATTTTAAAGAAAAGTTTTATGCAAATTACAAAAATATAAGTTTTAATAAATATTTTTTTGAAAGTTCTAATATTAAATATGCTCATCATTTTTTAAAATTGGAAAGTAAAAATAAATCGGATCTTATTGAAATTCATAATAGACCTGCTGTTTTTAATTATTTAGCTTCCAGAATTGGCAAAGATAGGAAACTAATTTTATACTTTCATAACGACCCACTCTCGCTTCGTGGATCTATTACAATTGATCAAAGAATAAATATTTTAGAAGAAGCTAGTTCTATTATATTTGTTAGCGAATGGACTAAAAATAGGTTTTTCAAAGATTTAAACATTTCTTCTAATCATGAAAAAGTTTATGTTATTTATCCAAGCGTCAACAAAAATAAGTTTTGTAATAATAAAGAAAAGATTATATTATTTGTTGGTAAATTGAACCGTTCTAAAGGTTATGATTTATTTTGTTCTTCAGTTATAAAAATTTTAGATAAATATCCGCAATGGAAAGCATATGTTATTGGAGACGAACCTAGGGAAAAATTCGATTATAATCATGACAGATTATTTAAATTAGGATTTTTAGCTCACAAGAAAGTTTTAAATTATTATAGTAAAGCCAGTATTGCCGTAGGATGTTCACAGTGGCAAGAGCCCCTAGGTAGAATAGGTTTGGAGTCTAGTAGTAGAGGATGTGCTACTATTGTAAGTAATAGGGGAGGGCTACCCGAAACGATATCCCACGGAATTATACTAAATGATTTAAGTGAGGAAAGTCTTTTTTCATCATTGGAAAAATTAGTTACTGATAACAAATATAGAAAAAAAATCTGTAAACTTTCATATAGCAATTTTTCAAAAAATTTAACTAAGGCAATTAAACAAATTGATGATATTAGAGACAAAATTTTTAAACCACAGAAATTTAATGGTTTTAACTCTTATCAATCCAAAAAATTGAGAATTATGCACATTACTAATTTTGCCGATCGACATAATGGAAGATTATATTTTGTATCAATTGGTCAAAAACTTTCGAGAGGTTTCGTAAGATCCGGACATAGTGTTTTAAATTTTAGTGATAGAGATATGATCAGAATCGGGAGAGGTGTTTTTGATATATTTGGTCGAAGAAGTTTAAATAAAAAGATTATATCTTCAGTAAAAAATTATAACCCAGATCTTCTGTTAATTGGTCATGCCGATCTTATTTATGCTTCGACGCTTGAGGAAGCAAAAACTTATAATAAAAATTTAAAAATTGCTCAATGGTTTGAAGATCCACTGATTAATAGTGGTCCCGATTATCATGAAAATACTAAAAAGGTACTAGATAAATTAGAATTTATTGACAATACTTTTGTCACAACAAGTCCTGACGTTTTAGATTTTGATTTAAATGGATCTAATTTTCATTATATGCCAATCCCGGTTG
>JYMV01029780.1_pt1 | contig 21478 bp, 19 predicted proteins | sample 338911 | NCBI WGS metagenome assembly JYMV01 (sample SAMN03354496, study PRJNA234377) | hydrothermal vent metagenome | biome: Deep sea; feature: Hydrothermal plumes at the Eastern Lau Spreading Center, Western Pacific Ocean; material: Seawater | place: Tonga | collected 2009 | depth 2000 m m
GATCTTAGCCCCCATCTCCCCAAGCTTGACCGCGAGTCGGGAGGAGGCGGGGAAACGGCAGCCTACGTAGGTCTGGGCGTTCTCACCGCCCATGAGTTCTTCATGGGTTCCGATAACATCCACCGTACCGTCGAGATCGATGCGAACCTCTACCGAGCAGGGGTCTCCCTCAACGAAAGCCTCTAGAACCCCGCCCTCATTCTGAAACCTCTCCAAATAGGGGCCCCAGGTCTGCTTTTGATGAACCAGGGTGACCCACCGGGGAAGATTGTCGGAGACCCAGCGAAAGAAAGGGTTGTCGATCTCGGGAGACTCGGCCAGTCGCTGGTGCAATTGCTCCAAAGAAACGATGGCGTTGCCGAACCCCGAAATGGAAAAATTGTGCTTGAGGCAAGCTTTCTCTAAACCAGGATTGGCTTGAGCCAGTTTGACCAACTCCCTTGCCACGTCACCAATGTATCTTAGCCCGCCTGCGCCTTGTGGATGGCTGACTCCCAAAGCCTGGAAAAGCTCCCGAGAGCCGGAATTGGAAGTCAATTGGAGATGCTCCGCCCGCGGTCCGTGAAGCGGAACCTGCAATTGGGTCGCCAACTCCTCTTCTAGAGAAGTGACGTTGTAACACGAAATACTCGCCCGGTTAGAACCTTTCAACAGCCGCTTCAAACGAAACAACAGGGCCGGCCGGTCGAGTATCTTCTGAGTCAGAGGCTTAGGAGAGTTGTCCTGAACATGAATGAGTTCCAGACGACGCCGGGCATGACTGTGCGGTATCCCTGGAATCAAATGAAGAAGGTAAGAAACCAGAGTCTCCGTCACGGGTGAACTGGTCACCACGATAAGTCGATTGAGAGGGTTCCGAAGAATGTGAAAGAGATAAAAAATCCGCTCCTCATAGTGAACCATCTGTTCGGCCGACTGAATTCCGAAAAAGGGCAACGATAAAGAAGGGACCGCAAGAACGGTGTGCCCTTTACGGACACCGCCCTTGGCGGCCCTATCCCATTTACGAAGCCGCATCTGCAGCTCGTCGAGACTAAGACTCGGCAGAAACAACCTTCATATCTTCGTCGGGCTGATAGACCTCGACTTCAGCTCCCAGATCGTTTTGCAGAACTTCTTTCATACGATCGCCGGAGGTTTTCAAGACTTTGAGCCAGCCGTGTTCCCAGTCTCGCACACCGGCAAGCCAGGCCGAACAGTTACGGCAAGGCCAGGCCTCTGCGCCACGTCCGTCCAGGTGCATCTTGCGATACCAGTTAAACATTTCGCCCTGCCACACTTCCTTGACCGACAGATCCCAAAGATTGGGAAACTTGTCGGCCGTCTGGAAGCCCACGTCCTGACCGCAGAGCGCGACGCGGCCGAGAGTGTCCACATTCATTCGCTCGAAAGGCCAAACGCAAGGCTCTTTCTTTTCGGTGGGCAGATCTTTGTAGAGGTGGGGGTCGAGTGAGTGGCTCAAGTCGATGTTGGTGTTATCGTCCCAGGAAAGGAATTTACGAGTGATGACCTCGTCGACGCCGACCTCCTCGAGATAGAACTTGACGTACTCGTCCATCTTACCGGAAACGATATCCTGCTGAATCATGGACACCACAACCCGAGTAGGAGACTTGAGCTTTTTGCGAAGCTCCAAAGCAGCCCGAATGTTGCTGACATGGTTGTTGAACCATTTTTCAGCATCGCGCGGGGCGCCGCCACGAGGGGGGCGAACCTTAGCATAGTTCTCCGCGTCTCCGGCGTCCATGGAAAACTCAATAAGGTCGATACCCGCCTTAATGATGCGCTCCAGACGCTTGCGGTAACGGGGCAGGGGACCGAACAGACTTCCGTTGGTGTTCAACCAAACGCGAGCGCCGTGCTTCTTAGCGAACTCGATCATCTCGGTCATCCGAGGGTGGAGCATAGGCTCCCCGCCGCCGGTGCAGCGCAACCAGGCTCCGTAAGGCCCGGCTTCTTCGGCAATACGATTCCACAGCTCTTCGGGGAACCTGTCCGCCTGTCGCTCGTGATAAAATTGTCTAATCTCCGAGTTCCCGTCGGTATAGGGACACATCGGGCATCCGAAGTTACACGGGTAAACGGTGGAGATGACGAGCATCATAGGAAACTCCACCGCACCTTTGCGGAGACCGTATTCTTTTTCTTCGTGAATCACTTTCATGGTTAACAAACCTACCAATAGTGTCGAGACTCTACATCAGTTCGCATGTCTCGCCTTGAAAAATTTGAATACCCGTTTCAAGGGCAAGTAAACCTTACCTACTCCCATTGGGTGATTATCTCAACCCATTTCGGGGCAAAACGCATCTGTGAGAGACGATAAAAACACAAAACGCAGCATGATCATAGGCTTTGTCATAATCTGTTTCTGCTGTGCGATCATGCACCAGATTCTCGTCCGAAAGGGCAACTTATACATTCAGCGTTCCAAACCACGCTACGTTCTCGACAAGAAAGACGTGACGGGTGAGATGAAAGAGGGGGTCGGAGTTGTTCAGGGCGAGGTCACGGCCGTCAGCTACGACAAATTCTTTCTCCGAATGCCCGACGGGAAAAACCAGACTTTCTTGCGGGGAGACGTCCCTCTTCCCCAGGTCGGAAACAGGATTGCCGTGACCTATGCGGGCGGAAATCCCCCCAAAGCTTTGATGCTTGAATCGTCGGAGAAAAAACCCGCTCAGGCATCGTCTGAGTCCGGTCGTTGAAACTCAGGACTATCCTCCCAAACGGCCTTGTCCCACTCTGCACCGTCTGCTTCACCTCGGGTGAACACCGCTCTTTTGAACCGAGCTGAACGAAAGCTCGAATCACCGAGGTCGCTACCCGTCAGATCGCAGAGATCGAACACTGCCTTCTGAAAGTCGCTGTCGCTGAGATCGCATCCCCTCAGTCTCGTCCGCTCAAAACTCGCTTTTTGGGCCGCAATGTCGGAGAGTGCCGAACCAGAAAAGTCGCATCCCACAAACTCCGCCCCCTCGAAAGAAGAGGAGCTAACGTCCGTGCCACGTGCCTCCACCTCTAACCAACGCGCCTTGCTCCAATCGCCGTCTCTTAGAAGCGCTCCCTGCAGTTGGCATCCGCTCATGACAACACCTTTGGCGGCAACGTCGCTCAAATCAGCCCCCTCCAGGCGAGTCTCACAGAAGGTGGCATTGCGAAGATCGGCACTCTTTAAGACGGCTCCACGTAAGTCGGTATTGGTCAAATTTGCACCAGACAGATCGGCCGAGCTCAGATCGGCCCCGAACAGCTGAGCATTATCCAGATTGGCCCCTCGCAGGCTCGCGTTCACAAGTCGCGCTCCACTGAGGTCGGCACCGTGCAACTGTGCCCCAGAGAGATCGCAGTCGCTAAGATCGGCACCGGTCAACCAACTGGACTCAAAATTGACCTGAGAGAAATTGGCCTCCCTGGCCAAGATCCCCACCAAATCGGCGTGGGAGAGATTCGCCTTGGAAAGATCTGCGGAGGCCAAATCCGCTCCACTGAGGTCGCTCTGATGAAGATCGGCCCCTGGGGCCTTCAAACGTTGTAGCGGTCCACCCGGCAAACAGACCTTGCCAAGCTTTGGAGCAGCCGCCTCCAGAAGCTCGCGCTCCGATCCGTCCCCGTCGTGGAGCACATTTCCGTCTCTATCTGAAATAGCCATAAGGACTACTTCCCGGGGAAGACAGATTAGCCTACATACTTATCTAGAGACTCTCTTACAGCTTCCAAGACATCGTTTAGTTGGAACGGCTTGACCAGCAGTCGATATCGAGGAGTCGACTCATGTAACCCATATCGGTCGGCGATCTCTTTCGGGGCATAGGCCGACATGTAGATGATCGGCACCTCAAACTTCATAGTTTCCAGTTGAGCCACCAACTCCGGACCACTCACCTCCGGCATCACGATATCAGTTAACACCAGGTTGGGCTTGAGTTGATGCTTGTCCAGAACCTCCAGCGCTTCACGGCCGTCGGAGGCAGAGAGAACCCGGTAGCCGTGCCGCTCCAAAACTCTTCGCAATACACCAAGGACCTGACGGTCGTCGTCGACTACCAGGATGGTTTCTCCGGTCAGAGAAGCGCCGGGGCCCATTTTCTTGGAACTCATTTCAGGCATACACAGAGGTTGAACGTGGACTTTGTCAAGGCTAAGATCCTTTCCAGAGTATTCCATAACAGAGACGATCTCACAAGACCGATCAATCCCTACTGGCGGTAGGATAATCCCTATAAAAATGACTCATCCGGCTCCATCCCCAGAACCGCTAACGCCTGTTCGGCCGCTAGCACGCCGCGAAACTGAGATTCTTCGAACAGAGACATTCCCGAGAGGTCTCCGTGGCCAAAAAACAGTCGCCCCTGCGGTCTTCGAGCTCTCGCCATCTGTCCACTCCAGATAAAATCCACGGAGGGCCTGATCATTCCGTGACCCAGAACAGTGATATCTAATCTGCGGCAACGCTCTCGGATATCCGCATGAACCACTTCCAACTCGCCCAAAACCCGTTGAGACCAGTCCTCCCATTGAGTTTCCAGCAAGGTTTTACGAACCACCTCCGGCGCCTCATCAGGAAAAGGATGATACCAGGTCCAAACAGTGGGCTGATTCGGAGCCGTCGTCAAGTGTTGATGAGTCGAAACCACGTAGCCGAGAGAGGTACTGTCGTAAAGAACGTTGTCCCAGGCCGTGAAACCGGGACCCTCAAGATCTTCAGGCGGACTGGTAAGCTCCAGATTGGCGGTCAACCAGGGAGCGTAGAGAAAACGGTCGAGCGTGGGTTGATCTTTCAGCAAATAGGGGCGAAGGAAACTGGGAAGACAAAAGAGACACACCTCGGCTTGCAGCCGAACTCTCTCTCCAGTGGCCAACTCAAGGTAGTCAATAGTCACCCCGTTCTCGGAGGGCACCACTTCCAAAACCAGTGATCCCGGATGTATCTGTCCCTTCTGCTCCCCTTGGAGAAATTTCACCAGGCGGTTATTGCCTTCCGGCCAAACCAAGATATCGTCGGCATCTCCCAACCCACCACCGTCACGGGAAGCGAAGTAGTGAAGACCGGCCCAGGCCGAGCAATTCTCAAGACTTCCCCCAAAGTCGTCGCGGCAAGCGTAGTTCAGATACCACAGAAGAAAGGGATCATCCCAACCCATACGTTTGGCGTATTGGGCAAAAGATATCCTGTCCAGGGCCAGATATTGCTCCTCCGTGGAACTGAAGTGGAGCGGCAGAGCAAAGACTTTCCGCCCCTTTGAGTCACGCCGGCGACTCCACTGAGAGATGTGCTCCTGAAACCGAGCGATCTGTTCCTGACTCACCTCTGAAAGAGCTTGATGAGGTATGAGACCGTCTCGCCATTCCCCCTCATAGAAAAGGCGCTCCTGGCGTGAATGGCAGAGGTGGCGTGGATCCAAACCGGGGCGGTCCTTTTCTGTCGTTAGTAGACCCATCTCCGTGAGCAATCGGCGCACGGCTCTCGCCTCTGTATTCGGGACCGGGAGGTAGTGAGCACCGATGGGAGCCGAACCGGATGGGTAGGTCAGAGCCCGACTGTTTCCCCCAACCTGAGACTCAAGCTCTAAAAGTCGATAGTCGGTCAGACCGGCTCGAGTCCATCGCCAACCGGCCGAAAGACCGGCTACTCCCCCACCTAGAATCACTCCAGCGAGTCGCTCCTGGCGAGTGGGAGCCGATGGGAAATCGGGTTCTCTAAGGCGATGTCCCTGGGGGTAGTCAGGATCCTTTCGTTGACCTCGAAGACGCCCCGAAGGTTTTGAGGATGGGCAACCTGCGAATCCCAGCCCTGCCAAGACGAGGCTCCCGGTAAGAAAGGTTCTTCTCTTCAATTGCCGTCTCGTCCGCGATACCGCGACCAGTCTTCCTGAAAATATCGCACCAAAATCTGATCGAAAAGGCGATTCGCTTCGGCCGCGACCCGGCTCATATCGGCCGGGAACCGACTCAGCCGTTCCACCTCCGATTGATCGAGAAAACGTGTGGGGATGGGAATCTCCCCCTGCACCCGAGGCTCGATTTTGGAGGCCAGGGCGAATCCCCATTCCCCGAACGAAGGAACGTAGACATGATATGGAAGCACCTTAAGACCGGAGAATTCCAGAGTGCTGATAATGCTCCAGTAGCTCCTTCGAGCGGCAAGCGGCGAGGAACACTGGACCACGAAAAGACCTTTGGGAGAGAGATGCTCGGCCAGGCGACGATAGAAATGAGAGGTGTAGAGTTTACCGACTGAGTAGTTGCTTGGATCTGGGAAATCGACCAGAGCCAGATCAAAAGTCTGGTCGTTTTGTTCAAGCCAGGCAAAAGCATCCGCCATGACCACTTTCACTTTGGGTGACCGCAAAGCCGAGTTGTTCAACTTGTGCATTTCCGGGTGATCGCGAAAGATTTCTATCATGACCGGATCGAGTTCTACCAACAGAATCTCCTCCACTCGTGGGTCCTTAAGCAAAAGATCGACAGCCAGCCCGTCGCCGCCACCAAGCACTAAAACTTTTTGGGGAGCGGAGTGTGCCATGAGGGCCGGCACCACCAGAGCCTCATGGTATCGATACTCGTCGAAGGTGGAAAACTGGAGATTCCCATTGAGATAGAGCCTGGTTTCTCCAGGCTCTCGGGTGATGGCAAGTTTTTGATAGGGCGTCTGTCGACTGACAATGACCGGAGCCGGATAAAGCCCTTGTTCGGCAAACCGAGTTATCTTATCGGTGAAGACAAATCCGGCCAGGAGCAGAAGAAAGACGAGAGCCGACTCGGCGCTCAAGGCACTCCACCTCCCCTCCTTCTGAAACCTCGTCACGAAGATAAAAGCCACCGCGACATTCACCATCCCAAAGAGAAAGGACGTGCGGATCAATCCCAGGTGAGGGACAAGAAAGAGGGGGAACAGCACGGACGCCGCCAGGGCTCCCACGTAGTCGAGAGCCAGCACTTGAGACACCAAATCGCGAAAGGCGATATGCTCCTTGAGTATACGAAGGAGAAGTGGAATCTCAAGACCCACTAGAAAGCCGATGGAAAAGACCAGTCCGTAGAGAACAAAACGAAAACCTGAGCCGTAGGAGAAGACCATAAAGAGCAGGGCTGCCGAGCAGCCTCCCAGCAGACCTACCAGAATTTGCACCTGAATGAACGCCGTGAGCAAGCCGCGCTCTACATATTTGGCTCCGTAAGAACCTATACCCATAGCAAAGAGATAGGTCCCAATGATGGTGGAGAACTGGAGCACCGAGTCCCCCAGCAGATAAGAGGCCAGCGCCCCCGCCACGAGTTCATAAACCAACCCGCAGGTCGCTACCAAAAAGACGGAAACAAGAAGAATTCCTACCAACTGAAGCCTTTACTTGTGAGAGTAGTAACCCCGGCTTGACGAACTACCGTAGTAACCGCCGCCGCTGGAACTACCGTGGTAGCTGTAATACTGGGGCTTCGGTTTTGATTGGTTGCTATCCAGAGAAACGCCACGATACTCCACCAGACAGAACAAGCCTAGCATCGCTGCTGCAAACAAAAAATAGAAGCTCTTCACTGGAATACACCTGGCTTTCCCTTACCCATAATCCGAATTGTACCACCTTCTGGTTTCAAAACCCGCTCTTTTCGCCGTGACCCAGAGAGGCAAGGGCAACAAGGCTATGACAAGCAGAAGAAACCAGCCCCATACCCTGACTCCTCGATAGACCTTGATGGAATAACTGATTTTCTCCGGTTGCTTTTTGGCGTCGACCGTGTCGGCGACAGTGCTGGTGGTACCGGACTTGCCTGACCAACGCAGGACGTAGGACCCTGCCGGCACGCCTGATATCCTGACGGTTTTAGACCAATCTCCCTTTCCGTGGAAGCGTTCCAGAGTTGCTCCGGCCTTGTAAGCCTTCTTGCTCTCCTGATTCACCAACTCGGCCTCCAAAAACAACCAACGCTGGCTGGGCCTTCCCTGGAACTCAAAGGCAACATTGCCGTGACCCTTCAGTTCAAACTTTTCCGATGTTTTCGGCGGATTGGCTCGGAAGACTTCAAAGGACTGCCCACCCGTGTCGAAGACCTTGGCGTTGGGACCCGATATGAGACCGGTAAACAATAAAACAAGAGCGGCCACACAACTCATAGAGAACACCCGCCACATGGACTTCATGGAATCCTGGTAGGGATTGGGCTGAGCGGGAGCCACACCCACCGGCGGCTTGAGCGGCCTCTCCAGCCCGAAAAGGTTCCGTACCTCCTGCGGCTCTAGATAAAGACCGGCGGCCCAAACATAGCTGGTCTGGCTGGCCTCCATACTCAACATCTTGGGAGGAGCGACGAAGTCATAGTTGATGGCGGCCTCACCGACTTTCACTCTCCAGTAGAACTCCCCCGCTACGGCTTCAACCACGGCGGTGCTGGTTTGAAAATGCTTGAACGACTGCCCTTCGTACTCCACTGCCACAGGGTTCGGTTTCCCTACCGGTCCCGCCCCGTGATAGCTGGGAACCTTTGGCAAGGTCTCCATGAGAGTGTAGTGACCATCGGACTCCACCAACCAGCGGTATCCGTTGGTGCGGTTGTAGAGCAGATACTCTACCCAGGGGTAGCTGATCCCCTCGTAGGTCACCGATTTTTTGAGGTAGCCGATAGCCTTATACTCGTCTCCACCGAAATTCGCCACCGAGCCGAGAGGAATATCCGTCCCCTGCTGCAGTTTCTGGCGCATCTTTTGCTCACGCCAGATCACGTTGAGAGTAGAGTTAGAAATATCGACAGCGGAGTCGCAGTATTGACAAACGAGAACCTTGGATCGAACGCCCCCTTGGACGGAGTGGGGGGCCCCACAAGTAGGGCAGTTGAATTTCTCCAGACCCGCCGCAGCGGCCGGCACGCGAATCCCTGACCCTGGTTCGGGAGGCTGGCCCTCCTGGCGAAGCCCGCTGAATTTGATCTCTTCAAACCGCTTATACTCGCCAATGAAAAGCGAGGGGGGATCGTCCGAGAATTCGATAGTTGCCGCTTTGCCGGACACCGAACGTAAATCGAATGTCTTGAAAGTCTGTTCCGAGTCCACAAGGAATGGGATTTCGCCCTCGTAAGCCGCTAGCTGATTTTCAGTCACCCCCGTGACCACGAAAGACTCGTTGCCAAGCCCGATCTTGTCTCCCAACCCCAGTTGATGCTGCCTCGGGAGGGCGGCTCCGGCATCGGCCTGGAAAGAGAGGAAGTACTCACCCATGGCCTCTCCCAGCCATCCGGTCTCGCCGCTGGAGTAGAGAAGGTACCACTCGTTCCAAAATCCATCGCCGTAGCGAAGTTGGATGCGACCGATGATCTGAAATGTCTTGCCGATGTAATGCCCGGTGGTGCCCAACTGCAGAGGCGAACCGTCCTGCTGAATTTCGGCAACTTTGCCGAGGTTCTCAACACTGGCTCCCTGCCTGACAATCAAAGAGTCGCAGGACGCGCAGACGGCGTGGGTGGAGAATTCCGACTTGAACGGAACGGAATCACCACAGTTTGGACAGTTCGCCTGAATCACAACTACCTGTTTGATTCCCCCAATACTTAACCTCTACTTCTTGAAAGTTTCTTCTATGTGAAACAATCTTCCTTCTCATTTTGCTTGATCGAGATCTGGGGTTTCCCTCCTCTTCCAGATGAAACCGTCGAGGATGTAGTGAGTCAACTGGGGTACGGCCAAGAGGGGAACCAGTAGGAGTTCGAAACCGCTCAAGTCCCACGGTGAACCGAAAAGCCAGCTGCGTTCATGCCACATAGCGCGGTCCCAGAACATCTCTTCAGCGTAAGCAAGTAGCCAGATCACCACCAGGGGAAAGATAACCTGACTCCAGCGAAAAGCAGGCCGGCGGTCGTTGTTCAATCGCTTTTGCCGATACCAGTAGACCAACGCCATGTAGGGAATTCCGTGAATCAGCACATTGGTCACCGTGAAAGCGTAGTCGGAATTGAAAACCACGATCCCCAAATACCAGCAGAGCCAGGTCGTGACAACGACTGTGTCTTTTCCAGGATGGCCTTTGCCGTCAAAATAGCTTCGCACCATCTTCACCAGATAGGCCAGCATCGTCAGCCAGTAAATCGGCGTTAGATAAGACACCCAGGCGACGGGGAGATGGGCGAAATCCCCCTCTAAAAACCACCAAAACCGTCTGGGGAGATGGGCATGCCACCACAAAAGCGGATAGATCGTGGCCAGATAGATGGTGGCGGTGTCCAGGTAATAGGTCCAATCCCTGGGTTCTCCGGCTCTCCTTCGATAGAGCGCTACCCAACCGTACTGTTGCCGTACGAAGTGCCAAACCGCCAGATAGGCCAAAGTTCTCCAGAAGACCTGAGAGCCGAGGCTATAGAGAAGCAAACCGGCCACGAAACTGAAAATAGGAACCCCAAAGTAGAGAAGAGGTCGACGCTTCAGCTCGTTTCGGTCGAAGTAGACCCGAAAGCCTGTGGACCAGACATGTGCCACATCCACCAGCAGAACAGCATAGACCCAGGTCCAATCAGGAGAATCTTCATGAAGAATGCCCAAATGATAGCCCACCAGCAGTGCCAGGAGGCTGAAGACACAGCTTCCCCAAAAAACGGCCATATCCCAGGCGGGACTAAAAATCCACCAGTGTGGGGTTACTCGACGTGAAGAGATCACCTCGCCAATTTAAGGATGGCAGCTTGGACCTCCTTTTCAACCTTCTTCTGACCAAAAGTTTACGATTGCTCGAGGGGTTCAGGGGATTTTCAGACGAATACACTATTCTGTCACTGGAGGTACCATGTCCAACAACAATCCACCTATGAAGGTCGGCGGTGTTCCGCTCAGTCCCCAAAGGGTCAACAAACCTTTTCTTCGCGAGATGTACAAGGCTGCCAAGAAAGCCGAAGTCACCGAGGGCCAGCAAGAAGCGCTCGATGCCATCACCGAACTTGGTAAAACCGGAGAGATCTCCAAAGAGACCTACGAGGCCATCGACGGCTATCGTGGCGCTGTTAAGGAGCAGTGGTACTCCGATAAACAAGCTATGTGGCAGGTCTGGAAAGACAACGGCCGGAGCTGGAAGAGCCCCGAAATCGACGCCATTCGAGCCAAGATGGGTGTCTCCGGCTCGTTTCTCCACAAGAATGAACTTCTGGCTACCGAATTGAGGGAAGCCACCGGCATCTCCGCTACGCAGGCCATCGCCGGCGGTAGCTTCGGACCGGCACCTCTAGTCGGCCTCTATGCCGCCTACGCTAACGGCAAAGACTGGAACGGATCGGCTCAGAAGAGCACCGAAGCCCTGGTGGAAACCTACAAGCAGTTCCAGAGCGGCGACTCTCGTATGATTACCGAGGGCAACAAGGTTCAGCAGGTTCACCGAGCCGAACTCTGGCGAACGCTCAATCATCTCACGGAAGAAGCGGCGGAGGCCGGCAAAGCCGGTAAACCCCTTCCCATTACGGCTCAGTACTACGAACTGACCTCGCCGGAGATGATCGGTAACCTGGCCACCGCTGCCAAAGCGGGAAGTCCCCTGCGAGTCAACCTCGATCCGGGTCGTCTCTCCTATCCCGACAAAGATGAGAAGACCGGCAACAAATATTTTGAGGTCGACGATATCCCTGACAAAATGAGGACCATTCTCCAGTTCGCAAATATTGAGAACGCCGACGTCGGTGTCTCCATTTTTCCTATGGAGAAGCAGCTGGAAGACCCCACCGACTTGATGCACCGCAAGGTCCTTCGAGTGGGAGACAAGGTTCTCATGAGCGGCATGAACGCCAATATGGGATCTGGAGAAAATATCGATGCCGGCTACATCCTGGAAGGTCCGGCAGCTCGTCAGTACACCGAAAACGTTGCTCGCGACATCAACAACTCCACCGGCGCCACCATGGAAGACATTTGGGGTGCCGATCATATCGAGATGTTCCGCACCGAAGATCTTCGAGTCGGCAAGCGCGGTCTGGTAGCACTTCTAGACGGGATTTCCGGGCCTGTGGAAGCGGGTCAAGAAATGCCCCAAGCTCATAGCGTGAAAGACTTGGAAAACCTGGCCAAGAAAGCCAACCTGAATCTGGCCGACCTGGTCGACGTTCCTGCTGAAAAGTATGAGCAGATCATGGGTGATATCGCCAAGGGTGAGCATGTTCAAGTGAGCCTGAGTAGCACCGGAAAAGAACAACTCGTGGGACTCATGGAGAAGGCCGTAAGCGCCACTCAAACCGAGAAGAACAAGAAAGCGCTCGGAGACATCACTCTCCCTTCAGGCGAGAAGGTGGGCAAAACCCGGGTGGATATCGCCGACCTCCCTACCGAACGCGAAGTCCTCACCATCAACGCGGTCAACGAGGCGGAAGAGTTTATTTACGTGCCGGGGTTTGTCGTCACTCGAGCTGTGGCGGGAGCGATCGTGGCAAAGCAGCGGGAAGCCATCGCCAACGGCAAGCCTTTAGACATTCGAATTATCGCCGACTCCGGCGTCTATCCGGACGGAGGAACCCCCAACAGCTGGGGCGTCAATTTCCTGGAAGACAACAATGTACCCGTTCGCTGGTCCAAGCTGACCCGAACCGGTTGGCATGATCGCAAGATTCACGCCAAGCAACTTCTTACCGACAAGGGCGAGATCGCCGGTTCTACCAACTTTAGCAAGAAGGGGATGAGGGAAAACTGGGAGACCTCAGCCTACGTTCACTTCGAAAAGGGCGACAAGCAAGCCGAGGAACTAAGAGAGCAGTCTAAAGCCCAGTTCGAACAGCTTTGGGAAGAAGGGACCTACGATCTCTCCGCTCGCGACTTGGCCGCCTACAACGCTCGTTGGTACCCAGAGGAAGGCCGCGAGTGGGTCGTCGAGCAAGACCGCAATTACAACACTAAGAAGATCATTCAGGGCCTGCAAGCTTACGAAGTTGAAACAGGCAAGCTAGTGGAAAAACTTCTCCAACGCGACGACATCCGAGAGCGCCGGGATCAGCTTCTAGCAGACGACTACTCCGAGGGAGACGCTGCACTCAAAGCTTGTGACGAAATCCTTGGACATGAGGAATTTCTTAAAATGCGACAAGATCTACCCGCCCATAAGGAACTCTATGAGGACCGAGATCGTGTCCACAAATGGAAAGAAAAATACGGGGAGTAGTTTCCCACCCCCCGTGTTGAATTGGCCCTAAACGGCCATCTGACGATTCCAAAATGGACGGAGCTGCCATTCTCCCTGACGGAGAGAAGCGGCTCTTGTTCTATTTTTGTCCGCGGCCAGTTTAATCGGTAGGGGCAACTCCATCTCTTGGACCGACCTGATCTGGACGCCCCCCGCGTCCTTCACCCGCCCGTAACTGATTCGGGACAGGTCGGCGGTAAAGCTCAACTCCTCTACCCCCGTCAGGTGCGAGACACAATTGGTATGCTTCAAGATTGGAGCCTCCTCTTTTGTGGCAAAGTCGGGTTCAGCCAGCAACCCCCACGGGTCGAAGTGCCATAACTCACTCAACTCGTAAGCCTGCTCCAACGTGACCTCCTCCAGTGCCTTCAGACTCCTTTCCACTCGAAAGACCTGAAACCAGGGCTTGTAGATCAGTCCGGGCGTCCAGGGGAAAGCGAAGAGTCGACCGTCGACGTGGTCCACAACGAGCAAAGACTTGACCTCCCCTTCGACGTCGAACATAGGGAATACAGTGGCTCGGTCCAGTCGGCCATCCCGAAAAACCAGAGGCCGACGAACCAGAAACGCCTGGTTGTAGTTGAACATCAGGCTGAAGCTCCATTCCGCTCGAAGCAGGCCGTTCCCATACTCACTACGGAGCCGTTCATAGAGTTAACCATGTCGTTGGGAATCACCATAAGAGCACCGCGCTCTTTGATGGACTCGTAGGTCATATTCATAGCCCGAATCTTAAGAGCAATAGGATCGTCGTGATAGATACCGGCCGCTTTCTGCATTTCCTCGGCCACGCGTCGCTCGGACTCTGCCAGAATGATCCTGGCCTCTTTCTCGCGGTCAGCCTGAGCTTTGCGGCTCATAGCATCTTCCAGAGCGCCGGGGATCTTCATGTCGCGAATCTCCACCGACTGAACGGTAATCCCCCAGTCGCTTGTCTTGGCATCAATAATCTTCTGCAGTTCGGCGTCGATGGACTCCCGATCGGAGATCATTCGCACCAATTCTGTCTGACCGATAACGTCACGAAGAGTCGTCTGCGCTGCCCAACTCACCGTCTGTCTGAAGTCTTCCACCTCCACGATGGCCTGCTTCGCGTCGGTTACCACCCAGAACAGGACGGCATCAACGTTGACCGGCACGGTATCGGACGTCAGCGTCTTTTCAGCGGAGAAAGAGGTCGAGCGGACTCGCATGTCTACCAATTCAGAGATTTCATCAACTCCCGGAATAAGCCAACAGATTCCAGGCCCAACCACTCTCTTAAATCGGCCGAATCTCAACTGGACGCCTCTCTCCCATTCGGAAATCTGGCGGGGCGAGGCAGACAGAAAACAACCTAAAACGAAAACAATTATGGCAAGTACGGGAAATCCGAGGGCAAAAAACCCCATCAGTGCCAGAGTTGTGGTCGTTAGGATTAGGGTGGTGAACGCATTTGTGCTACCTTTCATAGGCTTTTCTCCTTCCAAAGCTCCTCCACAAGTTGGGTCAATTCACCCAGGGTGAGACCCACCTTCTGGCAGAGACTAACGAGGTGTTTAGATTTGTTTCGAATTTTTCGAAGATCGGTACGGGTCAGGGGAGACTCAGGAGGCTCGGGGGCGACGAAGGTGCCCACACCTCTCTCCAGGGCAAGGAAGCCACGTTCCTGGAGGTCACGATATACTCGAGCCACGGTATTGGCGTTCACTTTCAGATGAACCGCCAGGGCCCGGACAGTCGGCAGCCGGCTCCCGGGCGGAAGCTGGCCGGAGTGAATCAACAGATGAATCTGCTCTTCGAGTTGAATGTGTATCGGAGTTGAACTCGACTTCTCTACAGTGAACTTTTGTTTCATATAGAGAATATTGTACTAGAAAGATAGTACAATCTCCAGGGTCTGTCAATCGACTCTCGAGAAATTTAACAATTTTTTCGTTAGCTCGTTGCACTTTTTGCAGAATTGTTGTACTGTGCAAGTGCAAACACGATATATCGAACCGTTCCCCATTTCGCCAGCTGCAATGGTGCAGACCTCTCCTTTTTCCGACAGGCTTTCCCATCCCCAGTGACCGATATGATCGGCCGAGTTACCGCTGTTGATGCTAGGAGAGCCCGACTTGAGTCAGGCCTCAAATCGAATTAGGAGATTTTTATGAATCTATACGTAGGAAACCTCTCTTACCAATTGCACGAAGACCAACTGTCCCAGGCTTTCGAAGCCTATGGCGAAGTCACCTCAGTACGTCTGATCACCGACCGTGAAACCGGCCGCCCTCGCGGTTTCGGCTTTGTTGAAATGGCCGATGACGACGCAGGGAAAGCCGCTATTGATGGCCTCAACGGCTCAGAACTCGACGGTCGTCGCCTGATCGTTAACGAAGCTCGTCCTAAGCCTGCCAAACGCTGGTAAGACCTACAAGTGCTTCCCAGAAGCGCTGATTCAAGAAAAAGACGACTCGCCGAGTCGTCTTTTTTTTATTATGCTGGAGTTCATGGACATGCGCTTGAAGAAAGGCCTTCTGGCAGCTCTCTTTTTCCTGCTGTTTTCAGGATGCTCTGAGAGGCAACCCGAGACGCGGCCCCCTGGGAGCGACGGAATGGCCAGTTGCAAAATTAGCTTCGTGGACGATTCTCAATTCACTGACTTTAGTGTCAACGAGAAAGCCCTCTCTCAGCCGCTGACGACCCCTGCCTACAAGCGAGCCTATTTCTCCATGGGTTGCTTCTGGGGTTCGGAGGCGTTAATGGGAAGTGCTCCCGGAGTCGTTCTTACCCGAGTCGGATTCGCCGGCGGCACGCTTGAGAACCCTTCCTATTCGGCCATCGGCGATCATGTGGAGACCGTCGAGGTGGTCTACGATCCCGAACAGATCGACTACCCTACCCTGCTCCGCCATTTCTGGACCCATCACAACGCCCGCGCCAAACCGATTTTCCGCCAATACGCAAGCGCCGTTTTCTGCTCCAGCCAGGAGGAAATCGACGCCGCGAAAGCCGTTCGTGAGGAATGGCAAACAAAAGGGGACGATAAGGTTCTCACCGCCGTGCTCCCTCTCAACAAATTCTATCCGGCGGCAGAAAATCATCAGAAGTATTATCTGCAGCAGGACGCCAAGCTGCTCCAGAGTCTGCCCGGCGAGGAGCATCGTCTCCACACCGTTTTGGCCACAAAACTGAACGCCGTTTCCGGACGTTCCGGGGAGCGCGAGATTCTAGAGCAAACCCTTTCCGAACTGGGAGTGGACTCCAAAGCGCAATCCGTCTTATTCAAGAGAGCCATATGGCCTGAAGCTTCTGTCGAAAGGTGAGCTCAAGGCGGCACCGCAGATGACAACATCTCCAGAACACCGGCTATGATTGTGGGACTGGTGACGATTGGAGTGCTGAGCCGGCCGATGCCCGTGAAGGAGAAGTCAGTAGATAGAAGAGAGGGCCAAAAGAGCCCAGTAGGAGAGTGACTATGACCCAGGGGACATAGGCTCGACCCTTCGCTCGGGCATCTTTATACAACCAGGACAGAACAAGAAACAGCGCAATCAAAAGATCGGCCAAGACCTGGACTCCCGACCAGGTAGTCAAAAGCGGCTTCCAGATTCCTAAATATCCGTGCTTCCAAAGAGCCACGCCACTGAGACAAGTAAAAGCGATAGTTATGGGTAAAAGAAATTTTCGTGACATTCTCTTCTCCTTTCAAGTCTGTCACGAGTATGCCCGGACCAGGTCAAGAGAGCAATTACCTTCGAGGTTATTGAAAAAGGGAAGTCGCCTGCTTAAACTTTGAGAGTGTCCCAACCAACCTGCTGCATATTGACTTGGCTGAGAATTCGATGGTCAAGGCGTCACGAACGCCTCATATTCGACATGTTCAAGGGAGTGGCAACGGAGCGGCGGTCGAATTTGTGGTCAAATCCATGCGCTGTAGTTTAAGAGACATACTCAAAGAGCGACGAAAAGCGAAGCGAGTCAGCCAACTGGAGCTTTCTCTGCGACTGGGTGTCTCCCAACGCCACATCTCCTTCGTGGAAAGCGGACGCTCAAACCCCAGCCGCGCCCTGCTTCTTCATTGGCTCCAAGAACTGGAAGCACCACTCACCTCCCGAAACAATGCTCTTTTGGCCGCAGGATACGCTCCAGAATTTCAACACACTCCACTCGAATCCATGAGCCAGGCCTCAGAAGCTCTGAATCACCTCCTCAAGAGTCACGAACCGCTGCCTGCCTTTGTGCTCGACGATCTGTGGAACATCCGACTCTCTAATAAAGGTGCCGAATGGCTCATTTTCACCCTGTCGCCATGGCTCTCGCAATTGAGCGAACCGCTCGAGAATCCCAATATGTTGGACCTTCTCCTCCACCCCGAAGGGGCCTTAGAGAAAGTTACCAACCTCGCCGAGGTGGGCCCCGTCCTTCTCGCTCAACTGCGAAGCGAGCTAGGGCTCCAGCCGGAGTTGCGACCTCGAGTTGAAGCCCTGGAGCGTTACCTCCAGGAAAAACTCCCTGGAAGATCTCTCAGCGCCCAACCGAACCCCATCCTCACCACACGATTCAAGTTACCCCAAGGAGAGGTGGCCTTCTTCAGCATGTTCACCACCTTTGGTACGCCCCACGATATCACCCTCGCCTCTCTGCGGGTGGAGCATCTGTTTCCGGCCGACCCAAAGACCTTGGAACTGGTGACAGAATTGATGGGGAGTTCATAGCGAAAGCACCTGTGGTGTCGTCGGTGAGCCGACTCGAAGGCCGTCGAAGTGGAGGCGCCGGAACTCAGAGTCAAGCCGGGCAGACTGCCCCGCCAGAAAAATCCCCTAGGGGAAAATCGATCTAGACAATTCTCAGAAAGGGGGTAGACGACCGGCGATCCTGTGGGATAACTCAAGTAAGCACACTTCTTGGTCGGCTCTCGAAAAAAGTTCGGGGGCTTTTCTTTTTTCCGGAGCCGCGAAGCGGCGAGGACACCTGCGACCTCCGGCTTAGAAGAAGTCGCCTTCCCCTTAACGAAAAAAGACTCGCGTTTCCACGAGTCTTCCTGTTTTGGTTGCGGGGACAGGATTTGCAAACGAAGTGCTCCGGAAGCGCGAAGCGCTGAGGACACCTGCGACCTCCGGCTTCGGAGAAGTCGCCTTCCCCTTAACGAAAAAAGACCCGTGTTTCCACGAGTCCTCTTGTTTTGGTTGCGGGGACAGGATTTGAACCTGCGACCTCCGGGTTATGAGCCCGGAGGCATGAGGCCTTAAACCCTATTCTGAAGGGAGTCTTGAAAAGTGGTGGCTGTTGGAGTGGCTGTTTACTGAATCCCAATGCTTTCTTTAGGCTCCTTTATTCACACAGCAAGGGGCTCGGGCACGATCAAGAAAACAAGAACCGCTATGGGAAAGAATAAGCAAACCACATCACCCGATCGATACGCCAACCTATTAGAGAGTCTAGCAAAATCTATGGATACGATTTCTCCCTTCGGCGGCCTGGGCAGCGCAAGTCTCGTTCTTACAAAGGCTATACTTGGTCTTACATCAGGCTACTCCGACTCCGACAAGCAACAGCTAGTGGATGCTTTCGACGGGCTCGCTGGCAAAATGGGAGCAATGAAATCTGATGACATCAGACATGAAGAGGTGAAATGGCCACCCGGTCACCCGGTTAAGGGGACCTACTACAAAGAACACCCTCTAACGAAAGAAATAATGATCCCCCTCGAGCAGTATGATTCTATATTGCTTGCGGAGCGAGAAACTGAGCTTATAAAGCTCCTCGTCGAACTCGGCGCGACCCAAATCGTGATTGAGGACATTTCTCAAAAAGCTAAGGAGGCGTCTATCGCGTCGAACTTGGAACTAGAGGGTGCCGCGTCTATTGAGACCAATCTAGGTGCACAAGCCTCCTTGGGAAGCAAGTACGCTCGCACCATAGAGCTACGCGGGTTCCCTTGGACAGAGTCACTCGCCCAGCGAATAGAGGAGTGCGAGTTTGGCTGGCTTGACCACGAACCCGGCTGGCGAGCGTTGGTTCACTCGCGTACCGTCGGGAGATGTAAGCGAGCTTCAGTCTTTTTAACCAATCACGCGTCCTATTCGGTCCAAAGTCAGCTAACTTTGGTAAGTGGAGTACTTATGAGCCAAGCTGTTCCAGGCGAGGCAAAGACCTCGGCAGAGTTACAAGCGCAGACCTTAACAAGCTACAGATTTGACATAGAATTCAACGACGAGGACCCTATTTCACCGCCCGCAAGTGCCGGCGAGCCTGGTTGAACTCGTTCAGGATGGAGGATGCTGCGGTGAAATTCTCTGGAGCAAGGTGTGCATACCGCAGTGTCGTCTGAAAATTCTTGTGCCCAGCTAACTCCATCACCGTCCGGAGCGGCACCCCTGCCATCACGAGCCGAGAACAGAACGTGTGCCGAAGGTCATGAAAGGTAAGATCATGGATGCCGGCATCTTCAACGCTGGGCCGGAATTTACGTTTGCAGAATCCGTCTCCATTCAGGTGCTTATCCCACTTTCTTCTTCCGCGCTTTTCGCCGTCTCGCTTGCGGTGGTGGGCCGTGCTTGGAAACACCCACACACCATTCTGGGCGGCCCGGCGTCTTTCTAGTAGAAAACGAACCCGCTCGGTCATAAACGGAACCTGTCGGCTACTCCCTGCTTTCGCGTCCCGAACCTCTACCCAGCCCTGAGCTTCAAAATGGACGTCGCTCCACGACAAACCGAAGATTTTGCTTCTCCGTAGCCCCATATCCATGGCAAACGCAACGATCTCGAAATCCTCGGACTCCATGAGTTGCTCCAGTTGTTTCTCTTCATCAAATCTGAGCCAGCGGACGCGCTTATTGTTTTCCGGAAGGTCCTTGAGCTTGGCCAGCTGGTTGACCTGAAGATGGCCGTCCCTTACCGCCCGATTGAGGAGCGAGCGTAAGAATTCTGTTTCCCGGTTACAAGTTGCCGGTGCCACTCCCTTCTCTAGCCTAGCCGTTCTTCTTTTGACTGCGTGCTTAGCTTCAATCTCCGTGAGCTTTAAGCCGCCAATGAGCCGAATCCAGGTGGCGGAGAACCTCTCAAGGTCCTTCCAGGACTTCTTCTGTTTCAGCTCGGGAAGACAGTCCTTGATAAAATCCCTCAGAGTAAGGTCCGCATTGAGCCCGAGGTGCGATCGGTCCAGAAAGCCGGCTTCAACGAGTGCCTCCGGATGCTCGAGCTTCTTCTTGATGCGGTGAACGATCGCTTTGACCTCACCTCTCCGCCGTTTCGCCTCCGCAAAGGTACCGATCTTCTGGCGGTGACGATTCCCGTTGTGGTCGTACCAGTGTATCCAGAAAATGCCCGACCCGGGCGGCCGCTCGAAGACTCCGCGGGCTTTCAGTTTATTCTTTTTCGCCATCAGACTCGCTCTTTCTTAAGACCCTCATCAGTGACTCCGACACCTCCCCAGCTTTTCGGCTTCTCCTTTCCTGCCATTGCTCAAACCTCTCCATCGCGCTCCATAGCTTATCAAGCTGGCCAGGCTTGAACTCGCCGCCTTCTCGGCATCTCGAGACGACCTCTCTCAACAAAGCCATGGCAAGTGCATGAGACTCTTCTGTACCTGACTCCCAGGCAGGGAAGGTCGTTGTTTCAGGACGGTCTGAATTGTAGAAAGTAGAGAATTCCTCGGGTTCAACCACCTCAGAATTAAGGGAGGTTAGGATTACGCGCCCCCCCGCGTAGTCGGCCCTTCCTTCTCTCGAGTTGCTAAACAAGAGTTCCCTGGTCGCTTCCACAAATTTCTGGCCGTGTACCTCAAGATCGTCCCTCTGCGCCGCCAAGAGGTAGAGCACGAGGGGCAGATCTCCGCGTGCGGTGTGGTCGAGCAAATGAGACCGCTTCCAAGGCGCATTACTTTTGAGACAAAGCGCACTCTCCCGAAAGCGTTGCCATTTTTCTTCTGCGGCTCCAGACGTGTCGCACATAATACGCAAGCATTCCATTATCTCCCATTGGCATACAGTTACCGGCGAGAAGTCTTCGGGGATCTTCCCTCTTTCGATCTCCCCTGTCGACGGGCGGATGTGCTCAAACCTTCGTTCCTTCTCCTCCATCGGCGCCTCGATGATAAACTCCAACAAGCTGATAAGTCGATCTCTCACCTTGTCAAACGACTTAGGGTAGATGTTAAAGCACCCATTCCTGTCTTGCTCTTTCTCCCAACGGGATACCTGAGGCTGCCCCACATCAATCATCTTTGCAAGCTCGCTTTACTCAAGTCCGAGGGCCCTTCGAAAGGTCTGAATTCGCCTTTTTACGATCGCTCGTTCACTGTCCGGCATATACATTTTAGGCATATGCCTAAAATGACATATGCAAAATAAAGTTCAAGAGCCACAATAGCAACAG